>Ga0114931_10001474_pt1 | contig 30089 bp, 21 predicted proteins | sample 2SBtaG_FD_89579 | JGI IMG/M metagenome (GOLD analysis project Ga0114931, IMG submission 89579) | Deep subsurface microbial communities from Kolumbo volcano to uncover new lineages of life (NeLLi) - 2SBTROV14_V59a metaG | ecosystem: Environmental > Aquatic > Marine > Volcanic | place: Kolumbo... | reverse complement strand
TCAGTGAGAAAAACCGTAACATCGATGATGCTTTCCCATGAACTTCCTGCATCTTCCAGTATTAACCTCACATTCTCAAAGACGGACTTGCACTGTTCTGCGATATCATGACCTGTCATTTCTCCGTTCTCATTGTAGAATACCCCTGGGATCTCTGTCTCTCCCTTCTTTCTTGGACCAACTCCCGAGAGAAAGAGGAGACCCCCTACCTTTCTTGCATGTGGATAAATTCCTACTGCTCCAGGTGCTCTCTCAGAATTAATCTCTTCTCCGTTCATAATGGCAACCTGATTGCGATCTATAACTATCTGTCGAATAAGATTAAATTCTCTCAGTCGCGATGAAATATGTGGGATTACAGTACACCTACAATAGAGTAACATATTCTCTTACTGAATTCAAAGATGCAGGACGAGTAGTTTCTAAGGAAACTAGCCTAAACTGCTTTCATCTCCCCCAGATGACAATTTCTCCCGTTGAGGGAGAAGGGTTCATTGGGGATATGACACAGGGTGGTACGTGTAATGTAGATCTCCTGACATTTACTCCTCACAATATCACCCATTTAGAAACTAGTGCACACATCCTTGCAGAGGGAGGGAAATTTGTCTCCGATATTCCTCAGTTGAATCTAACTGGTATCTGCTACCTTGCAGACCTATCACATAATACGGGAGATATAACATTGAATGATATCAAAGAGGTATTAGATCGCATTAAACTCCCCATCTCACATCTTGCAATAAAAACGAGGGCAAGTCTGCTTAATACAAATTATGATTTTAGTGGGAAGGATTTTTTAAGTATAACTCCAGAAGCTGCAAAGGAGATTAGCCGATTCCAATTGAATGGTGAGAAGGTTTCCATACTTCTCCTCGACCTTCCTTCTGCTGACCCAGAAAACGATGGAGGGAAGCTTCTTACTCATCGTGCATTCTTTGAAATTCCACGGAAGGTACATGAATTTACAGACAAGACTTCAAAGGCAATTGTAGAACTTGCACACTTCGGTGATTTAGAGGAGGGGTACTACTACTGTGTTCTTAGTCCTCCCCGTATTCGAACCAATGCAGTTCCAGTCTCAGTAGCTCTTGCTATGTTTTCGGACAATGTGCAGACTTAAATCACACTACGTATTTTGACATTTATGATCTCCAGATTGAATCTAAAAGGTAGGATAGCACTTGTCGGAGGAAGTACACAGGGTATTGGAAAAGCAATTGCCATCGAATTGTCAAAGCTTGGTGCAACCATTATTCTTGCAGCAAGAAATAGGGAGAAACTCATGAGTGTTTTGGGAGAACTCGAAAGTTCAGCATCACAGCATCACACAATTATGGTTGCTGATTATAGCAATCCAGATGAAGTATATGATGCTATAAAAAAGGTCATGATGGATTATCCCACCATCCATATTGTCGTCAACAATACAGGTGGCCCAGCCTCAGGTAGAGCTCTCGATGCAACACTAAATCAATATCTATCCGCGTTCAAACAGCATCTTGTGGTCAATCAGATACTCCTTCAAGCAACAGTAGAAGGGATGAAGAAAGAGGGATATGGTCGTTTCATCAATATTCTCTCCACCTCTGTGAAACAACCTATCAATAATTTAGGGGTATCAAACACAATACGAGGTGCTGTTGCACAGTGGGCTAAAACACTTGCGAATGAGTTGGGGAGCTACGGTATTACGGTGAACAACATCCTTCCAGGAATGACCAGAACGGGGAGACTGTCCTCTATTCTCTCCACAAGATCTGAAAATTCTGGTAGAAGTATTGAAGAAGAAGAAGAACTTATGCTCAAAACAGTTCCTGCTAACAGGTTTGCAAATCCCGAGGAGATCGCTTACGCAGCTGCCTTTCTCGCTTCCCCTGCCGGGTCTTATGTCAATGGGATCAATCTCCCTGTAGATGGTGGAAGGATCGGTGGATTGTAACCTTCCTATTTCTAAATATCTGGGACTTCTGACTTTTCTAAATTGATACAGATATTCTTTGGCTCCGTGAAAAATTTCAGGGCTTCAAATCCTCCCTCTCTTCCAATCCCTGAATGTTTGACCCCTCCAAAGTATGTTCTGAGGTCTCTGAGCATCCATGTGTTTATCCAAATTATCCCTGTCTCGATTCTATTTGCTATGCGATGTGCCAATGTCAGATTTTCAGTCCACAATGAAGCCGAGAGACCATATTTTGACTCATTTGCCATATTTACGATCTCATCGATATCCCTAAAGCTCTGAACTGTTACTACTGGTCCAAATATCTCCTCCTGATTTGTTCTACAAGAATTTTCAAGGCCAACAATAACTGTTGGTTCGATAAAATAACCTCCACTATTCTCTCCCTCAAGATGGCGTGGTTTCCCTCCAGAGAGTATTTCTCCTCCCTCTTCTTTGGCAAGTTCGATATATGAGAGTATCTTATCTCTGTGCTCTGCTGAAACTACAGCACCTATGCTAGTTGTAGGGTCGAGAGGATTTCCTATTTTGAGTTTCCTCACCTCTCGAAGGAAATCCTTCAAGAATGTCTCGTAGATCCTCTCCTCAATATACATTCTTGAACCGCAGAGGCAAATTTGTCCTTGATTACTGAATGCTGCTCTCACCGCAGTCTTCACCGCTCGATTGTAATTTGCATCTGCAAAGACGATAAATGGGTTCTTGCCTCCCATCTCTAGGGAGAGCTTCTTGAACATAGGGGCAGCTACCCTTGCAATCTCACCACCTGTTCTAGTACTACCCGTAAAGCTAATCGCTTTTGTCTTAGGATGTGAGGTGATTGCTGCACCTACTTTATGACCATAGCCATGGACAATATTCAGCACACCTGGTGGGAGTCCAGCATCAATTCAAATCTTGGAGAGGAGGAATGCGGTCATCGGTGTCACCTCTGAAGGCTTCCCAACCACACAATTTCCAGCAGCGAGCGCAGGTCCAATTTTCCAAGTGAAGAGATAGAGTGGGAGATTCCATGGACTGATACACCCCACCACTCCAAGAGGTTGTCGAATTGTGTAGTTCAATGATGTGTCCTCATTGACAAATGTCTCGGTCGATTCATGGAGTATAGCTGTAGCAAAGAATCTGAAATTTGCAGCTGCACGTGGGATGTCAACAGATTGAGTGAGCTTCAGTGGCTTTCCATTATCGATACTTTCTGCAATAGCAAGATCCTCAAGTTTTTCGTCTATCAGCTTTGCTATCTTCAGTAGAATATCTGATCTGGTCTTTGCAGGCGTTGTCTTCCATGATTCCCATGCGTATAATGCACTTTCAACTGCCCTGTCAACATCCTCTGCCCCTGAATCTGGAATTTGTGAGTAAATTTCTCCAGTTGCTGGTCGTATATTATCTATGTAATTCCCTGATATGGGTGCGACGAGTTTTCCTTCGATGTAATTTGCCAACTTCTCCATTCTAATTGACTATCTGTTCTCAAGAATATAACTTATTGCCACTGACCATTATCGGAATAGCCTTCAAGATAATCCTTTTCTTGTCTGGCAATGGTTAATTGTTAGAATGAATCTGAAGTATCCTAATCCTGAGCGTATCGATGTTAAGGAAGATTATCATGGAACTATTGTCGAAGATCCCTACCGATATATGGAAGATCCAGAGGATCCAAGGACTCTGGATTTTATTAGGAAAAATAATGTGTTAGTGGACAGCTATATCGATCCGCAGAGAATTTCATACTTCAAAAAAAATTTTGTGGAAAATTACCAAGACTATTCACTCATCTCATTAGTTACAAAGAGGAAAGATACATTTTATTTTCAGAAGCGAGAGGAGAACCAACCTCAGCCAGTAATCTACTCTAAGAAGAATGGCGTAGTTAAACAGATTCTGGATCTCAATAATCTAAGTGATGATGGAACGACTGCATCTACTGCTATGTCTCTCTCTCCTGATGGAAGCATTTTTACTGTTAACTTATCCATACATGGGAGTGATTGGCAGGAAATGTATATCAAGAACGTAGAAACGGGAGAAGTGCTTGAGACCTTAAAATGGATTCGCTTCACAACAGTCGCTTGGAATAAAGATTCCAGTGGTTTCTACTACCAAGGATATCCTGATCAAACCACTGTTTCTCCTGAAGATAAGGCGAAATACGCGAAGGTATACTTCCATAGAATCGGGACATCACAGGATGACGATCAACTTGTTTTTACTCCTGAGAATAAAACATTCTCTGCTTCTCCAGTGATGTATGGAGGTGAGCATCTTTTTATCTCCAGTTCAGACTCTACGATGCCAGAGAATAGCCTTTTCTACAGAAAAGAAGGCTCCTTGGATTTCACTCCCATAATCGAGAAACAGAATGGATCCTCATACACTGTCCTAGGTGTCAAAAATGATCGTGCATTCGTGATGACAAGCCAAGATGCTCCTAACCAGCAGATAATGGTCTTAGAACTTGGATCAAACTCATTACAGGAATTGATCGTAGAAAGTGAATATGCCATTACAATGGCTACCACGACTGGAGAATATATTGCAATTGTCTATCTTGTAGATGGCCACCATCAGATCAAATTATTTGATATGAATGGTAAGTTTGTGAGAGACATAGAGCTACCTACTATTGGATCTGTTCTCCAATTATGGGGTAAGATTGGGGACAAAGATTTCATTTATCTCTTTGAAAGCTACTTCCATCCAAGGGTTGCTTTTAATTTCAATCATGAATCTGAGGAAATCTCTACTCTCGGAGGAATTTCAGAGGGTAATATTGATGAATTCGAAATTAAAAGAGTCCAATTTGAGTCTAAAGATGGAACAAAAATTCCGATGTACATTACGTACAAAAAAGGTCTTCTTCATGATGGGAATAGTCCTACTTATCTCTATGGATATGGTGGATTCAAGATCTCTATGACTCCAAACTACCAACCTCATTTTATGACTTGGCTTAGACTTGGAGGAATCTATGCAGTGGCAAATCTCAGAGGAGGCGGAGAATTCGGGAAAAGATGGCACGACCAAGCACTCTTGGAGAAGAAACAAAATGTCTTTGATGACTTCATCGCTGCAGCAGAGTACCTTATTGAAGAGAAGTACACGAACCCAAAACGGCTGGCTATCAATGGACGAAGTAACGGTGGACTCCTTATTGGTGCTGTGATGACTCAACGTCCTGATTTATTCGGTGCCTCTGTCCCCCAAGTTGGGGTTCTTGACATGCTAAGATATCAGTATTTTACTATTGGACGCTTCTGGATGAAAGAGTACGGAAATTCAGCTAATCCCGAGCACTTTAAGTTCCTCATTAAATACTCACCATTACACAATATCAAAAAAGGTGTAGAATATCCTCCTACCCTTATAACTGCCGCGAAGGGTGATAATCGTGTGGTTCCTGCTCACTCACTAAAATTTGCTGCAACTCTTCAACACACCTACAAAAATGATAACCCAATTTTGCTGAGAATTGAAAGGAAGGCAGGACATGGCTTTGGAAAACCTCTGACAAAATTCATTGAAGATCTAGCTTACAAATTTGCGTTCATCTCTCAAACACTTGATCTCAATCTTTCTTGAGATCTTCAGGGGTTACCTCTTCAAGAAGAAGCTTGCAGATATTCTTGTACCCCATACTTCTGTAATCTTTGATGACAGTTTGAATGGCTGAATAAGCCTCTTTATGCTGGGCTTTGAGAAGAGAAAGTGCAAGTTGAAGTTTCTCCAACTCTCTGAGATCAGCTTTAGCAGGCACGTGCAATATAACTCTTTGGGACTTATAAATAAGAGCTCGGATATCACATATCTGTGTAGAAAATTCAGTCAAATTGTGATTTGCTGAGGTTGAGCCACTCCAAAGCATTTAGACCTAACAACTTCTCCTTCGAGTTAAGATCAAAGTTTGAGACTTCTATTAACTCTCCTGGCTCAGTCTCACCGAGTGGAAATGGGTAGTCCGTCCCAAGACAAATCTTCTCTACTCCTACCAGATCTGCAACAAACTTGAGTGCATTTTGATCGTGTAGGATAGAATCCAACCAGAATTTGCCAATGTACTCTCTTGGATTTACTGGATTATCTACCGCAACAAGATCAGGTCTCACATTAAACCCGTGCTCGATCCTTCCAATTGTTATTGGAAAACTCCCTCCTCCGTGCGCAAATGCAACTCTAAGATTCGGTAATTGCTCGAATACACCTCCAAAGATCATTGAACAAATTGCAAGCGATGTTTCAGCTGGCATGCCTACAAGCCAAGGTAACCAGTATTTTTCCATTTTGTCGAATCCCATCATATCCCATGGATGGACGAAGATTGCTGCATTCAATTCTTCAGCACGTTTAAATATGGGGAACAGTTCTGGATCACTCAGATTCCAATTATTAACATGGGTGCCTATCTCAATACCTGATAAACCGAGGTCTTTTATGCAGTAGTCCAATTCTTCTAGGCTAAGCTCTTGATCTTGAAGGGGTAATGTACCTAACCCTACAAAACGATTCGGATGTCCATCTACAGTCTTGGCTATGTCCTCATTTATGTATCTAGCAACTCTTGCTCCATCCTTTGGCTTTGCCCAATAGGAGAACATCACTGGAACTGTCGAGAGAACCTGAACATCGACTCCCTTCTCATCGGATTCAGATACCCTCACCTTTGGGTCCCAACAGTTGCAGTATATTTCCCTGAAAAAGCTTTTCCCCTTAATCATATTCGCATAATTCTGTTTGTGATGATCAAGATGGATGAAATTTCCATAACCAAATTCTTTGTGGAAATCCGGAATCATTTCCGGAAGTATGTGACTGTGGATATCAACTTTGAAACTCATTCCTAAGTCTTAATTCCCCACCCTCTATTAGAGTTATTCGCTGATTTTTTTGTATAAATCTAATAACTCTTCCCTTGCGCCTTTATAGTCAAAATCCTCTAATTTCTCAATTCCTTTACTTTTCTGAGCAACAACATCCATCAGAAGCTCACCTTTGAGTTTAGCTAAACTGTATGGATGATGGCTGAAGGTCACTAAGGCGTATTTGGAGATGATCTCTGAGGGATACATCTCATACAGCTTTAGCTCCACTTGTTTCCTGAAGAGAAACTCGTCACTAGAAACGCTATCTCGCATCTCAATAAAGTTCTCTAAGGCAAGATCTGCAATAGCATCTGCATTCTTTTTCCGCATCTCGCTGAATAGTGGAAATATAATGCTCCAATCACCGTTATATTCCTCAGTTAACTGATTGAAAACCCAGCAATCCTCAAATGCTGCATTCATCCCCTGCCCATAGAATGGGACAATTGCGTGGGCCGCATCCCCGAGAAGAACTGCAATATCTGAGTAGTACCACGGGTCGGTTCTTATCGTTCCAAGAAGTCCAATGGGATTCGTAACAAAGTCTTCGTAATAAGTTGGCATGATGTCTATTACATCAGGAAAATATTTCTCAAAGAACATCTGGATGTCCTTTTTCATCTGCAGATTCTTAAAACTGATCTCTCCCTTAAATTGCAGGAAAAGTGTCGCTGTGAATGATCCATCTGGATTTGGGAGGGCTATCAGCATGAAGCTCTCTCTCGGCCAGATATGAAGGGAGTTTTTGTCTATGACATGCTCCCCTGTGCTACTCGGGGGGATGACCAATTCTTTATATCCATGCTTTAGAAAATTCTGTGAGTAATTGTACTTGCCCAAAGTCTGCATTTTGTATCGAACTGCAGATCCTGCCCCATCTGCCCCAATAATAGTCTGTCCTCTAATGCTTCGACCTCCCCTAAGTAGACAATCCCCACTCTCTGGATCAAAGCCTTCACATGGCTCATTGAAATGAATCTTTACTCTTCCAGTAGCCTCAGCAGCGTCCATGAGCTTTATGTTGAGTTCAGCTCTTGAGACGGAATTAATGTACTGATGCTCGAATTTTCCATATGGTTGAAACTTCAGTTGCCCAGATATGGGATGTATCGTTCTTCCTCTCATAGGAATCGCTATTTTTAGGACTTCGTCCAAGATTCCAAGCTCCTCAAGAGGTCTCATCCCTCTGGGTGAAAGTGCAAGATTGATTGATTTTCCTCCTCCAATATTCTCGGTTCGCATATCTGGTCTTTTTTCATAGACCTCTACCTCATATCCTCTTCGTGCAAGGTACAGTGACATAAGAGATCCTGCGAGCCCTGCACCGACAAGGACTACTTTCTCTTTCGGTGCTTCCATATTGAGCCTCTTCTGATGGAAAAGAAAACCTTTTCCCTCGTCGGTAGTACTAGAGATTTCTCTTGAGGATCCCGTAGAAATTGTAGATGTCAGTGAATGAATTGTAAAGTGGAACTGGTGCCACTCTGATGACATCCGGTTCTCTCCAGTCGCATATAACTCCCTCCTTTGTTATCTTCTCAAAGAGCTCCTTCCCATCTACTCGGACATGAACTGAAATCTGGCTTCCCCGAATCTTGAATGGTGGTGAAAGCCAAATCCGATCAGATTCAAGAGAGTTGAGAAGAAATTCCAAATAGGAAGTGAGCAATTTGCTCTTCTCTCTTAACCGTTCCATCCCTACCTCATTGAAAATTTTCAAGGACTCTTTAATTGGCGTCATGGAGAATATTGGTGAATTACTTAATTGCCATCCTTCTGCAGATTTCATAGGAATAAAGTCAGGCTCCATTAGAAACCTTCGTGATTTGTCATGACCCCACCATCCTGCAAATCTAATCAGATCCTTGTCAAGATGTTTACTGTGGACAAATGCCCCTGCAATTGCTCCTGGTCCACTGTTGAGATACTTGTATGTACACCATACTGCAAAGTCGGCTCCCCACCTATGGAGCTCAAGTGGTACATTTCCTACCGCATGTGCAAGGTCGAATCCGACAACTGCTCCTATCTCATGTGCCTTTTTGGTTATGATATCCATCTCAAATACCTGCCCAGAATAGTAATTTACTCCTCCAAGCATGACAAGTGCAATTTCATCTGCGTTCTGTTCGAGTGTCGCTAGGATATCTTCCGTCCTGAGATACCCCTCATTGCTCCTTGGATGAAGCTCGATCAATGCATCCTTTGGATCAAATCTATGAAATTGTAACTGAGATTTCACAGCGTATTGATCTGAAGGAAAAGCAGATCCCTCGATAACTATCTTGTACCTCTTTGAACTGGGGCGATAGAATGATACCATGAGAAGGTGAAGATTCACTGTAAGGGTATTCATCACAACCACTTCATTCGATTCTCCCCCAACAATAGGTTCCATTAATTTTCCTATCTTCTCATGATAAGAAACCCATTTAGTGCCCTTGAAATGTCCCTCAACTCCATTTACTTCCCATGACTTCAATTCCTCCTCTATCGCTTCTCTGATACTTCTCGGTTGGAGACCAAGTGAATTCCCACAGAGATAAATGCTCTCTCCATCTTTGTGAGATGGAATAAAGAATTTCTTCCTGTATTTGGAAAGATCATCTTGATCGTCTAATTTTTTCGCAAATGCTTTGTCTAGCCTGAAATCCATATCTTCTCCTTATTGTATAAGCCAATAAACCTACTGTCAATGCATCGGAAAAGTCTCGTTCAACACGTTCTGAAGGAAATACAAATGATTTTATTGGATAATTCAGAAGGAGAGTTGCTAGATGTATGAGGATCTAATCTCGAAATCGATTGTGCTCATAGGAGAGAGGTATCCCTCTAAAATAGCATGGAGACAACTTCATGATGCACATAAACAATCAATCGATGAAAACGAACTTCGAGGGTTGATCTCAAAAGTTGGGATCCAAGTTCTTAAACGTAGACCACCCCCCGGTTCTGTTCGGAAGATCTCTGGAAATTGGAGGATAATTTACTACGAAACTACACCTGTCGGATCTCCGAGAAGCTCCATCTATGCACTCGTGACCAAGGAAGAGCAGATAAAGAAAGATGTAAAACTCGCTATGCGTTCTGTCACGCAGCGAGGAGGACTTTACTCTCCAAAAAGATTCTTCAATGAACTTCTTGATCTTCTTAAGGACAAAAAGTTGCTGATGGAAGATCAGAAACTCACTCTGAGCAAAGCACTAGGAATTTTAGAAGGTATTGATGTTTCCAAGATGGATGTGAACCAAGTTGGGAGACTTCTCTCTCTCATTCAAAGATCTGGAGAGCTTAGCAATGAGGTTCTCGAGCAGATTCATTATCTCGCATATGAGATGTTGATTTACCTCGAGAATCTCAGTGAAATTGATATAGACATAGACTTAGGTCTCGATGGTGCATACACCGTGGCAGAGAACTACAGGGAACGAGAGGTCTTTCATCTCGCTCTGGAACTCTACAAAAAGATTGTACCTTTGGCTATGCACAAGAATCGAGTTATTCTCTGGATAGCCAGTCAGGTGAAGATTGCTCAACTTTATCTCAAATACTTTCCAATGAGTGATGAGCTCATCATCAGTACCCTGAATCAAATAGATAAGAAAAATCTAGACAAGGCCAATCAACCAGATCGAGAGATATATTACACGTTGCTTGGAGTCGCTTATGAAAACAAAGGTGATCTGGACACTGCTCGCAAATACTATCTCTCTGCCATAGATGTTGCAGAGTCAGACATTGCAGAGCCTATGTGGATTCTCAAAGCATACGCATTTTTTGGGAAGTACAATGCGGATAACTACTACCCTGAGGAAGCAGTTAGGAACTATCTTACTGCCTCTTCACTGGCTTTTTCTGCTGGGGATCTGACTCTAGCAGACACTTATCGAACATCTGCCTCCAAGGAAGAGATGGTGCTTTCCTATTGGGAGATGGTACAATCAGCGAGGAAAAGAGCAGAGGGTGATGTCGAATCCGCAGAATACAACGCTTGGAACTCCCTCAGATTGATGCTCCGTGCATACGATCATATAGAGACAAAAGAGAGATACACCTTAGTTTCTGAGAGCAAAAATATTTTAAATATGGCTTCAAAGATTTTAGCAATTGAGGGTAAGCGACGGAGGAACCTCTCTGTTGTTAGAAGATTTACAAAATTAGTGGAAAATCTTCAATTGCAGAAGAGCAAAAAGGATCAGGAAGAGCAGCAGATAAACTATCTTCATGCAAAAATAGATACCTTTATTCCACTTCCACCCCCTACATTCCTCCTTATAGCTCTTGATGGACGGATGATTACAAGTGGGAAAATTATTGACTCCGAATGGGAAGAATCAGATATTGAGAGTGTAGTCTTTTCTGGAATAATCACTGCAATTATGGCACTTCTCTCGGAGGTCTCCGATTCCTCTCTACGGACAATAGATGCAGGAAACTTTAAGATTATTATTGAGAGAGATGACAATGCAGCAGCAGTTCTTCTTGTGGATCGAGAGCATATGGAGTTTCGGGAGACGCTTAAAATTATCCTCAAGCAGATTGACCAGAATCTCAGGGATCGTGTGCGATATTGGGAAGGAAGGGATGACATTGCTCCCAAGATCCAGTCATATGTTCTTGACTCCCTTTCTGAATTATATTAGGAAAATCGTATTCGGAAGGTTTTATAGAAATAACGAGAATACTACATTATGAGCTCTGCAATTGTATCATGTAACTATATATGCAACAGTTGTGGAGCAAGAAGAAGTGTGAATCTTGACAAAAGAGTTCATCAGAACCGCCGAGATCTGAAAATACAAGGATTGGCTTCGTATATAGATATCCACTCAAATCTAGATGTGCCTGGTGCAGATCATGGTGTAAGGCTATTCATCGATCCTAACTATCAAGTTCGATCCAATGATCCCATCAGAATAAAAGAGGTTCTCCGAAACAAAAAAGGAGGGATACCTTCCCCCAAAATCCGGGCAATCAAGAAGACATTCCGAACAGAGTTATTCGTATGCAAGTCACTCAAATTAGTTTCCAAATCCCATAATATGGAGATCATTGTTGAAAATAATATTGAAGAATTGAACCTGAAGAAATCTGGAATAATTGACCTCGCTTCTGACTTCGAAACTGTCAATTTGAAAATAGAGTACATTGAATCTGAAATGTCTGCAGAATCTGTTCTTCACCTCATCAAATGGGGAAAGATTCTACTGTACTGGATCGAATTTACGGGGAGATTTCAGTATAACTTCATCCCCCCCATCCTTAAGATCATTGATCAGAATTTTACCAGGCCTCCCACAGTAACTGACGAGCTCTATATCTCGATTCTTCTTGATGCGCATGCAACAATTTATGCACTCAATACAGAGATTGACCTTAATAGTGTTATCAGAGGATCAGTCATCACTTTTCCTGCATTTGATGAAAAAGACTCCTTCCGGGAAATCACTGGTCTCGATATAGAGGTACTTACCTCGGTTTCTGAAAGACTGAGATCTGGTGAATACATAGATTTGAGTGTTCTAAATGAGGAAATTGAACAAACTAATCCTGAGGAATTGAGGGATGACGCGAGAGACTCACTAGTACAACTTCTGGTCGAATTGATAAGAGTTGACGCAATTGGATTTAGCGTTAGTTATCTTCAATAATTACAGCATTCCGACAAGAAAAATAGTTAATGATGAGATCAGTAGGGATATAGTTCCAATCCATTTAGTCTGCTGTGGAATTTCAAATGTAACTTCCTGCTCATTGACCTTCTCAACAAACTCATTTGCTTCATCAAACTCACTTAGAATGTGATCTGCACCTAATCTCTCGATATTTTCGGACTCAAATTTCCTGTGCATCTTTTGGATGCGAGATCTAAGGGCATCCTTGTCTCGATCTACCAAGGCTATAAGTCGAGTAAGAACTCCGTCCTCAATTAGAATGACACGTTCTCCCCTCTGGATTGCAGACAGACCTCCATCCTTCGAAAGTTCCTCATTAACTGCTGATAGAGCCGTGAAGAAACCAGAGATCAGAACATCATCCGTCTCAAAAAGTTCGATGTGAGAAGCAATTGGGATTCCTTGACCCTTAGATATCAGAAGAACATCCCAGACCTTCGTGGGCTCATAGGTCAGGATGGCAATAGCAAGGGAAATGAGCAGAATTAAATTCATGGAGTATAGTAGAGGAATCGCAAATCTTGGAAGACTGATCTTCCCAGTTGTAGAGTAGTACAGAAGATCATTGATGACTCCGGGGAGAAGGAAAGAGAGGGTGACATATATCACCAATAGACCAAGAATTCGAAGAGGATACAATCTTCCCAGATCCTTGAGATCTCTTAAACCAGTGTATATCGTTGAAAAGTCCTTCCTTCCTATCACCAGCCATCCTAGTATAGCTACGACCAACAATGTTGGGAGAACAACTACCCCTTGGTTAATGCTTGTGAAGTACAATGTATTTGCTGCCTGCAAGATTGTCGTACCTACATTAAGAACAAAATTCATCGTAAATGGAAGTATGATGCTTTTGGTTTCCGCAAAGGCAGAGAAATTGATGTACAGAATTACTAAAAGTGCAATACTCATTATCCAGAAAACAGGGTACTTTGCAGGATTACTCAATCTATTCCAGTACTGGGTGATCTTATCTGGTTCGGATATAAGGAAGAAGAATTGCAGGTAGAAGACATAGAATAGGGTAGAGAGTGTATTTGCTACTCCTTGTGGGAATTTCTCCCGCAGTGAGGTGTAGTTGTATGCGAAGAAGAAGAATCCAGCAGATACTGGCCAGATAATCCCCATCTCGACGAATCCAAAGTAATATTCTGCATAGAGCTGCTTAGAAGTGTAGAATGTGAGATCAGAGGTGGTATAAACGAAAGCATAACGAGGATCTCCTCCTGACAGACTCATTGCTGTCATCCTTCCAATGTAGAATATGAGCATGGCAATAAGCCCAAGAAGAATCCCTCTCCTGATTAGCGACAGAAAACTATAGTCATTTGTGGAGAAAACATATCCGAACTTGCTCCATCCCCAACCATCTCTGGTTCTTCGCATCCAAGTTCCAAAGGTCAGGCTGAACCCAAAGAGAAAGAAGTTGAATATAAATGTGATTCTCACAATTGCCTCCCAATTTCCTCCATCAAGAGGACCAATACCATTATCACCTAACCATATATCTGCTATATTTGAATAGAGATTTAATCTGCTAAATGTGGTGTCAATGAGAGCGATCAAGGAGAATGTGAAAAGGAAGATAAAGGAAATCTCTAGGATCTGAATCAACTGATCCAGCCTAGTTGATAACCTCTTGTCAATCTTTTCAGAAGTAACTGACACTTGTCACAATTTGTAGAGGCATTAATAAGGTCAATGTTGATAGTTACTTCAATTTGATATCTAGATTTACTAAAAATCTGGGTAAATTGATAGTTTTGTAGTATATAGAATTATTCACAAAGGTTCAATCAGCATTCCAATTATACAAAATTGATTTTTTTGAATTTCATTTAATACATGGGTGAATTAAGACAGCGAAATCTATACGTGCAAAAAATGTAGGGTTTGATTCAATTATTTTTCTCTTCTTTTGGGGAAATTCCCCATAAGTATGGAAACTATTGCCGTTTTTGTAATAGCCTAATTACCCTTATCCAGGCTCAATTAGTGTCTAGACTCGAATTTACGAATTAGGATTTCTTATAATTACTGTTAATTGAATAGGGATTGTTTGATTGAATGGAAGAAAATTAATAGAAATTCTTCTAATAGGGTTTTATCTGAGAAAATTATATGGAATACGTGAGGAAACAAGCAAAACTCATGTGGAATCGAACAGTAGATGACGAACTCCTCATGATTTTTCTCGCAGTTGCTGTAGGCATTATATCTGGGTTCGGTGCATGGGTATTTAGGAAAACAACAGAATTGGTTGCTGATAGTATAACCCTTTTTGCAGAGAGTATCAATGCAGTTTCGAATCCAATTCTCATTGTTCTAATTCCTGCTGTTGGTGGAATATTTGCTGGTTTTATGGTAGTCAAATGGGCACCTGAGGCAAAAGGGCATGGAGTTCCAGAAATTGTCTATTCCGTGAATGTAGAGAATGGTAAGATGAGACTACGAGTTCCTTTCGTCAAGATCATAGCCTCAGCATTCACTATTGGTACCGGTGGTTCAGCAGGCTCTGAGGGACCTATTGCTCAGATTGGAGGAGGATTTGCATCCTTTGTAGCAGAGCGTACTCACCTGTCTCCAGAACATTCAAAGATACTCGTTATGGCCGGAGTCTCTGGAAGTATATCTGCCATTTTTAATGCTCCCCTTGGTGGTGTTCTTTTCGGATTAGAGATCATTCCTCGTGATAAAAAGGCTCGTGCAGTGCTCCCTCTTATTGTTTCATCTGTTGTTGGAACTTCAATTGGAGAAGTTATTCTCCGCTCTACCTCAATTTTCTCTTTTCCAAAAAACATTTCTTTAGTACCCTCATACATTCCAACTCATTTCATTATGTTTCTCATCATTGGTGTAATTACAGGTATTGCTTCTGTCTTCTGGATTAAAGGATTTTATGCCTTCGAGGACATATTTGATGATATGAAAATAAATCCAATACTCATCCCTGCTCTCGGTGGTCTCTTAGTTGGTTTCGTTCTACTCGTAATGCCTTCTGTGAACGGTCTAACCTACGCACCCATCAATGAAGCTCTAAGTGGAAAAGTCTTATTTACTTCTGCGCTCCTCCTTATTCTCGGGAAATTTTTAGCCACCTCATTCTCCATCGGCTCCGGTGGATCTGGTGGTATCTTTTCTCCCACTCTCCTTATGGGTGCAATGCTGGGATCTGCATTTGGCTCCATACTCTTTTATATTCATGTCCAAGATCTTCCAATTGAATTTTATGCAGTTCTTGGAATGGCCGGTCTATTTGCAGCATCTACACGAGCTCCTCTCACAGCAATCATCATGACCAGCGAGATGGTTGGTGATTTCAAACTCTTTCTTCCATTGATGTTTGTGGTCATAACTGCGTGGATCGTGAGTAAATCGCTACTTGCAAGCGATATTTATGTGATCAAACTTATTCGTAGGGGTGTTAAATTTGAGAATGAAGATGATCTCCTCGACGAGATCACTGTTGCTAGCATCATGAGCAGAGATTTGATAGATGTGTCTCCCAAGGATAGACTTGAAGATGTTATGTCTGTGATGAAGGAAACAGGATACACTGGTTTTCCTGTTGTAACTGAAGGGAAAATTGTTGGAATTATTACCGAACACGATATCAATATTGCGCTGGACAATCTCGATATGAAATTCTGGATTGTCGATAATGTGTGCACCAAGAAACTTGTGATGACTTTCGAGGACTGCCCGCTTTCCATTGCATTCCTAAAAATGGACGAGCAGCATGTTAATAGACTTCCTGTTGTCGAGAGTAAAGACTCCCTGAAACTTGTCGGGTGGATCACACGAAGTGACGTAATGAGCGCTTACCGTAAGTTCAAAACTCGCAAACGAATGCAGGAAGAGGAAGAAAAACTCTTCGCAAATTTAGAGTGACTTAGGTAACATCTTGGTATTTCTCAGCTATATCTATCTTAATGACCTCAATTGATTTATGTCAGTAACTACAGATCAAGTTCCCCACCCCACTTTCGAGGATATGGATTTAGATGAGGCACTCAGGTTAATTGACGAGTACTTCGACCTCCTTGATTCCGGTGACAAACGGGTGCTCAAGGGAATTGATAGCAAATTCTCAAGAGTAATGCGACGAGTCCAGTCTTGAGTAAAGAAATTTTCTTAAGCCGAGGTATTCTCCAAGTATTCATGTCAAATTTTTATAGAGACCCCGTGTCTCTGAAATCACATATTGCAACTTCCATGGGAATGAGTCCACCTGATTTACCCCTTACTGGTGCTCAAATTGTAAATACACTTACCGGTGAGATGTATTTTGCTGATGTAGCGATAAAAGATGAAAGGATTGTGCGAGTTGGAGATGTCAATGATATCATCGAGAATTATTCTGAAACTAAAATCATCGATTGCACAGATTCTTATCTCATTCCCGGTCTCATTGATGCGCACCTTCATACTGAATCTACCCTAATGACACCAACACGTTTCACCGAGGTTGCACTCCCAAGAGGTACGACAACTGTTGCTGTTGATCCACATGAAATTGGAAATGTCTTGGGTATTCCCGGACTTGAGCTCTTTGTAGAAGAGGTCAAGAATCTACCTCTTGAATTTCTTGTAGAAATTCCTAGTTGTGTTCCTGCTGCCCCTACCCTCGAAACAGGTCCCAACATTATATCAGCTGAAGAGTACAAACCCCTCCTTGCTGATGATAGATTTTACGCACTTGCCGAGATGATGAACTTTCCAGGTGTGATCTACGGGGATGATGAGGTAGTCAAGAAATTATCCTATGCAGAACAGGCAGGAAAAATTAGGGAAGGTCATGCTCCGGGTCTCAGAGGCAAGGAACTACAAGCTTATGTCACTGCTGGGGTCAGCTCAGATCATGAGAGCTATACCACTGAGGAAGTTATTGAGAAATTGAGAGCTGGATGTCGTATTCAGCTCCGGGAAGGTAGCTTTGCTAGGAATCTTGTTGAATTGGCTAGTGGTATCAAGGAACAGATGGGTGACGCTAAGAACCCGTGGGATCAAGTTATCATCTGTACCGACGATAAGCACGCAGATGATATCCTTTACCACGGACACCTTGATCATTCACTCAGGTTACTTGTAAACACCGTTGGTCTCGATCCAATCACAGCAGTACAGATTTGTACAATCAATCCTGCTCGTCACCTAATGAGACCTGACTTGGGTGCAATTGCTCCTGGACGTATAGCTAATATTGTACGTGTTAACAATCTCAAGGAGTTTGAGGTAGTGGATGTCATCTCACAAGGTGTATACGTGGCACATGAACACCAACTCCTACTTCAGCTCCCGGAGAAAAGTTATCCCGAATGGGTTCTAGATACAGTTCGTCCAAACTTCATTCCGAAGAAGAAAGACTTCTTCATAGAGAGTCCAGCAGAAACGGAAAACTCGAAGCTCATGTAATAGGAGTCATTGAACACTCACTCGTCACAGATCATTTTGTTGAGAAGGTAAAAATCGAAAATTCACGGGTAATTTTAGGAGAAGGTCAGGCTTACTACTTTTTGCTTGATCGTCATGCAAAAACCAACAATTTTGCAAAGTCCATCGTCCGGGGATTTGGTTTTGTTGGCGAAGCAGCAGTTGCATCCACTGTTGCTCATGACTCACATCAATTGCTAATAACAGGTAATTCTCCTGAGTGCATGGAACATGCCCTGAACCTCCTCATCGATGCAAAAGGTGGTCAGGTAATTGTCAGGAAAAAGGACGGGAAGATGGAAAGTAAATTACTCCCGCTTCCATATGCAGGACTTATGTCCACTCTCAAACCCAAGGAAATTGCAGAAACTATGCTGGAGATGAAAGAATTCTCAAAAGAGGTGTGCCCCGGTATCACAGATCCATTTATGTCCCTCTCATTTATGGCTCTTCCAGTCATCCCCAAACTCAAACTCACTGACAAAGGTCTGGTAGATGTAGAGAAATTTGAGCTGATAAACCTCTTTACTTGATCACTTCATTCGAAATGAATTCACTAAAGAGAAAATAATGTGCATAACTGACTGATATAAATTCATTTCAAGATAAGATGGCGTGAGAATACCCACATGTTTATTCTTCAGGAAGGTCTTGTTCTGCTTTGTACTGAAGATAAGCATCAACTCCAAATAGGATGAAGAGCAGAAGTATCACCACCACTCCTATATTAAAAAACCATGATCCAATAACGTTCCAAGCTTCTGAGACATAATTCCCTATAAGAAAGAGAATGATTGCGATGAATATCATGAGAAGAGAGAACTTGCCGAGCATGTTATTGATACGAGTGAGAGGTGTGTCCACAGATTCTGCGACTCCTCCGGAATATTAAGTCTGTCATAACAGGACAAAACTCAAAGGTGTATTGTCTGATGTTCCTTAGCAATTCTGTACCCGTGGTCAATTATCTTCTTGTACTCCTTCGACTTTCGATCAAAGGCAGGATTGCTGTGATTCAGGTGAGTGAAATAGAATTCATTTTCCGGTTCCCTGTAGATTTTCATCGTGCTGAGGATGTCAGGATGCGGTACCTCCTGTTGCCTTCCAATTTCACTCTTATCGTAGAATGTGCCATCCAAAAGTACCACATTTGAGCCAGTCAGTCGCTCAATAACCTCCGAGGTGAGGTTGTCAATATCTGGGATGTAACTGAGTGATCTCTCTCCTCTGATCTTCAGGCCTATAGTGTCTCCATCCTCATTGCGATGAGGGACTTGGAATGGTACAACCTCTATCCCCAAAATATTTTCTGGCTTATTCGGTACAAGTGTCCTTATCTCAATATTTTGACGTTCTACCAGGTATGAGAATGGTCTGTTGCTGATTATGAACTTTGCTACATCTGTGGTAGTATACACTGGAAGAAGATGCGTATTTGCAACCTCCCTGCCAAAGTGTAGGAGACCTAGATAATGTCCGATATGAAGATGTGTGAGAATCACCGCATCAGGTAATTCATGACCTATCTGAGCAGTAACATCCGGTGTTGCATCTACAAGAATCCTCGTATTCATGTTCTGGACAAGAAGAGATGCAACCAAATGAGTAAGAGTCTGACAATTCTTGCAATCACACCCCAGATGTGGTATTCCACCATCCTGAGCTATCCCCAGAACTCGAACTTCTACCATACCCCTTCGTTTTTCTCCATAGTATTAACAATTTCCACACAGGGATATTCTCAAACTCCAACCCAGAGTTAGTTTTTTCAATAAACCTTCTACCAAGTATTTTCCAGATATATTAGGCTAGGATTGTGTTACGAACATCCAGTTAAAATCGGATCTCTTGAGTTAAAGGTATGGTTCAGATTATTCTTGTCCTCCATGCATATCAACCACCCTACCCGGTTCAGGAAGCGTGGATTGTGGACAAGATAGTAGATAATTGCTACAGACCTGTGATTACAAAGCTCCTTGAAAGTAATGTAAAGTTAGTCATCAATTTAAGTGCCTCTCTAGTAGAGAATTTGGCTACACAAGCACCGGACTTGGTCACCTCCATCAATAGAGCCGTGACGGATGGAAAATTAGAACTACTGGCCACTGGGGCATACCATCCTATTTTTCCATTGACTGATGATCACTGGGGGCAACGTCAAATTGAATTGAATTATGAAATTAACTCAAATATCTTCAGCAAATACAATCCAGTTGGATTCTGGCCACCTGAACTTGCAGTGAATAAAGAGACGCTATCATTGATTAAGCGTACTGGTCACATCTACTCGATCGTTCCTCAGACCTCAGTAAATACCATTTGTAAGATAGAACTTCCAGAAGGTGAACTTGTTCTTGTGCCAAGAGACAAAGATCTGAGCAATGCCATCTCATTCAAGGGAGTGAAGACGGTAGATGAATTACTTGGCAAGGTGGAGAAGAAATATGGTGAGAACCCATGTGTCCTAGCCATGGATATGGAGACATTTGGTGAGCATAATGCTCACTACGAAGAATTCCTTTTTGACTTTCTCAATAATCCTCGAGTACATACCCTCACATTCAGTGATATTGACTTCAGTGATCTCCAACCAACTCCTGAATTCATTGATAGTAGCTGGAGTACAGATCTATATCACCTCCGCGAGGGTGTTCCGTACCCTCTCTGGAATCACCCAGCTAATGCACTTCATGCACTCATTCTCGATCATATGGATATAGTAGAGGAATATGTAGAATCTGTTGCACAAGCTCTTGGTGATCAAGATTTTGAGACACTCGAAGCAGTCTTCTTAAAATCCCAGCACTCTTGCCAACTCTGGTGGGCTGACGGGGAGCAAGGGCGGTGGTCTCCTTCAATGGTTAGAAAGGGGCTTGATCTTCAGAGAAGAGTACTTGCTAATGCGCCAAATATGCTGAAAGAAATATCGGGAAAAATAATAGCAAGAGTCAATCGTGTAATAGAGTTTAGATCCTCAGACTGAGTTCAGTCTCATAGTCAAATAGATGAAGGTCTCCCTCTCCAATCTTGAGCTGGATCTCTGGGTTCTCCTCAATATAGCTCTCCGTAAGTAGTCCTTTGTGTCTAATCGCTAAAAGTCCATTCGGTGTATCAGCATAAAGAAAAGTATCAGAACCCAGTGGTTCTATGACGTCAGGTCTGACTGTGAAAGTCCCTGCTTTAGAAATTTCTAAATGCTCAGGTCGCATCCCAAGATAGACTTTCTTCCCCACTCTGTCCTTGACATCGAAGAGCTTGTCATTTATTTCTCGAGTACCAATATCCGTCTCTACAATTACCTTTCCATCCTTCTCAATGAGCGTTCCTTCCATAATATTCATCTCAGGGCTTCCTATGAATGATGCAACAAATTTGTTATCTGGTCTGAGGTAAACCTCTGTTGGAGAACCTACCTGTTGGATAATTCCTTTGCTCATGACTGATATTCTGTTCGCCATTGACATCGCCTCTACCTGATCATGTGTGACGTAGATAGAGGTGATTCCAGTACGTTTCTGTATTCTCTGAATCTCTGCCCTCATCTGGACTCTGAGCTTTGCGTCAAGATTGGAAAGTGGTTCATCAAAGAGGAAACAACTCGGATTGCGTATAATTGCACGTCCTAGTGCAACCCTTTGTCTCTGTCCACCTGAGAGCTGGGCCGGTTTTTTATCCAAGTGCTCTGCAAGTCCTAGGATGCCTGCGGTCTCCTCCACCTTCTCGATGATGGTTCTGCGATCCATTCCCTTCAATCTGAGTCCGAAAGCTAAATTCTCCCGGATGGTCATGTGTGGGTAGAGTGCATAACTCTGAAAGACCATCCCAATATTCCTCTCCCTTGGAGGAAGATGTGTGACTGCCCTATCGTCGAAGATAATAGATCCCGATGTAGGGGTTTCCAATCCTGCAATCATTCTTAGTGTGGTTGACTTCCCACAACCGGAAGGTCCCACTAGAACGAGAAATTCTCCGTCGTGGATGTCGAGATTCAAAGTACTCACGGCATTTTCTTGGCCGAATCTTTTAGTTAAGTTTTCTAGTTGTATTCTAGTCATAATATCACCCCTTGATGCCTCCTGAAGCAAGACCTGCAATGAGGAATTTCTGGAGGTAGACGAATATCAAAAGTATAGGCAGTGCCACAATGATCGAGAAGAGTGCAAGATCGGGGAAATAGTAGTACTGCAAGTCAGTTCTGAAGACATTGATAAGTGCGAGCGAGATAGTGTACTCGGGCTCTGGTGCTTGATAAAGTGTGAGAGCCAGGAGGTACTCTGTGTATCCTGTGAGGAAGGAGAAGAGGAATGTTGAGGCCAATCCTGGTAGTGAAATCGGCAGAATCACTCGGGTGAATGCACCCAGATGGGTACTTCCATCAACCATTGCAGCCTCTTCCAGATCTTTTGGAATAGAGTCAAAATATCCTTTCATCATGAATGTGGAGAATGGAACTGCGAAGGTGGCGTAAGCTAATGTCAGCCCAAAAATCGAATTCGTGAGTTTAAGCTCATTCCACATAACGAGCAAAGGAAGAAGAAGAATTATCCCAGGGAACATCTGTGTACCCAATACAACCGAGATAAATCCATTCTTTGCAGGGAAATTGAACCTTGAGAGGGCATATGCTGACAAACATGCCATAATAAGCCCATACACGGAAACACCTGTACAGATAATTGTGGTGACAATGAACCAATTCCCTATGTGACGTACACTTCCTGTAGAATCAATAAGCGTCCAAGTGAATCCTCCAGGAGGTAATCCAAGAAAGTTCTCCTGTGTAACAATCATCGAAATAGAAGTTATGAATGCAGTGAATTCTACAAGCATCATGATCAGGAATATAAGAGAAGTATTCCGATTAGATCCAAATTTATTGGATATTTTATCATAGATGAATCCCTGAATTCTGTCCTGCCATTTACCTGAGTTGTTCAGTTGGTGGTAAATCAAGAATCCCACCAATCCACTGAATATGAAGTATCCCCAAGCCATCCAAGATCCTGTGAAGTGGAAAAATCTCTCGTAGCTGTCAAAATTCAGCTTTCTTGTGGGATCCAATGGCCAGAGGGGAAATCCTGCTTGAATGGTACGTTGCTCATTAACAGAGACAATCAATACCCAAATCAGAGGGAATATTGAGATGACAACAAAGAGTCCAATAATCCCGAATCTGATGAAATTGCCAATTGAATTAACAAATGCATATCTATCACTACTCGCTTCATAGGTCATACCCACTAATAACAGAACAATGGCTATGGGGTACAATGAGGTGATAGATGTTCCAGTCGGGAAGAAGTATTTTATTAAAAGTGTACCATCAACAATTTTTCCCCATTCCACTCCTTGAACATCATATGCATTTTGGAAGACATCTCGGTATGCAAATAGTGAAGTTAGCACCATGAAAATAGTAGAGAAGAGAAGAGCAGCGGCTGTTGATGCAGTATTCAATTCTCGATTAATTTCGATATCAGAGTCGTCCTTAGAAAATGTCAGGTTCCGTTTTAGCAGATAGATTCTTGTGAGTGTCTTATCACTCAGGAAATAGCTGATAGCTCTCCAAATTCTAATAATTGCGACATATGTAAAGAGAATAGTTGCAAATACAAAGAAGAATCCATAAAGTACATCTCCTCTTCCTGTGAGAAATTCAACTCTCCTCTCATCCCCTGAAATTGTAATCCTGTACAACCAGAATTGTAGAATTGTGAGATCTACTGATCCCGAAAGCTTATCTGTACTTGTAGATCCACCATGAATACTCCATGGAATAATCATCAGAATGGCTACCACAATATCAGTCAATTGTAATTTAAACTTATTTTCCATCTTAATATTCCTCCTAGAGTTCGTAGGGTCCTTTACCCACGAATTGTGCATAGATCAAACTAAAACCTGCGACCATGAGGAAGAGCACAAAACTCAGGGTTGCTGCCATACTCCAATTCCCTCCTCCATTGAATGTATTGAAGATGTAGACGACTAAAATGTAGTAATCCTTTACTGAGAGGGAAGATGCCTTATCGAATGTCAATAGGTAAATGACATTGAAAAGGTTAAATGTCCAGAGAAATCCCAGTAAACTGATCACAAAAACAGTAGGCTTTATCAGTGGAAGCGTTATTTTAAAGAATTTGGTGAACCGTGTAGCCCCATCAATCTCTGCAGCTTCATACACATCATTCGGGATGGATTGAAGGGCTGCTAGGATAGATACCATGATAAACGGATACCCCAACCATATATTGACAAGAATAGCCGTCGTCAATATATTCGATGAATTCATCCAGAGATTAGTTGGGAGGTGCAGAATGTTTAGTATCATATTTGCAGCACCTGAATTATTATCGAAGATAAAAGCTCCGAAGATTGAGATCGTAATGAAGTTGGGAACTGCCCAAGGAATGATCATGAGTGCTCGCGCAATTCCTCTTCCCCTAAATTCTGTATTCATCAATAACGCAAGTGTCGTTCCGAGAATCAAATGTGAGATGACGCTTGCTAATGTCCAGATTACAGTATTCCTGAAAACAGGTACTGGAGATGGGTCAATGAACAACGAAGATTTCTTGTCAATAAATGCCTCGTAGTTTGGCACAAATATTCTGCCCACAACCCACACATTGATTGAGATGATGCTTAAGACAATAAGTAACTTCCCAACATTTCTCATAAGTCCAGAGTCAAATGAATCTGCGTATTTCCACGCATACTTTGCCAAGATAAGAGGTACAAAGAACAGGACTGCTATCCAAATCAAGTCTCCATTAATTAGAAATTGGTAATTTTCAAATCCAACATTTAGATTCCTCCTAGAGAGTGAATAGTACCCATAGGCTTGTGTTCTAATATTTTGGAATGACAGGTACAATGCGACAAGAATAGGGATATAGAGCTCAAAAATCAGCATGAGTACAGTTGGCATGACAAAGCCGTACGCTAGCTTCGATTGAGCGAGTCTGAATCTGAAGGACGGGTCAAGTGTGAGATAGATGATGTGCATAGAGAATGCGAGAGTGTATATATACCCTGGTTGTGAAAGGAATGTTCTCATACCAACGATTCCCTCCAACCCTAAAAATACAAATATCACTCCAAGAATTCCTAAATATCCTCCAAACTGGAAGAGACGATTGAGAGAGTGCGTTCGTTTCTTGTCATAAACTGTGAGTCCTATGTCTCCAAAAAGAGGAAGAATCATTGCCCTGTCCTCTTTCTTTTCTCCAATTGAGTACCCTGCTAGTTTGAAAAAGTACACCCCTACAATCAGAATTGCAACTCCTACCAAGATAAAGAACTCATCTCCACTAAAGAAAAGTCCCAATGCGATGAGGATAGAGGGTGCTCCTATCAGTACTCCCCTAATTTTCCAATTGACACTAAAGGTCAATTGAGCATCTGATAAACTTCCAAATTCATCTGCGAAATTCACCAGTTCACTCTTCCGTTCTTTGAAAATGAAATATGTTGCAAGAGTCACAGTCATAATTCCTGAGAGCACTATCATATATGCACCAAGATTGATAAATGGTTGGTACCCCTCAACTCTTGTAAAGTAATTTGGGGTTCCTATGAGTTTAATGAGTGGATTTACAATGGGGTTCCATCCCGCAGGAAGTACTTTTTGGGAGTCATAAAAGACATAAGAGTCAGTTGCTGTCTCGTAGAAGTACCTCAATTGCCAAATTCTCATGAATGGGATTATGATTTGCATGATTCCCAAGAGAAGAACTACAAAGTATCGCAGAAATTCATTGATCTCAATACTCCGCACGAATGCAAGGTATATCCCAAAGAAAAGGGAAGCTAAGATGATGTAAAATAGAGGTGAACTAAGAAGCTGACTTCGTATTCCATATTGACTTTCCTTCCTAGAAAGGAATGGAATGAGTATGAATCCTGAGACATAGATTACTAGTCCCACGATCAGACCAGTAAGCGTACTCTTAGGTAGTTTTTTCAAAAAACTATTTGTGAAGTCTATGAAGGACTCTCGTGCTGTTTTTCCTATTGTTAATGAGAATCTGTCCATTGGATCGACAGACTCTGGTAATTCGCTTGACAAACACATCGCTCCAGAATAATAGTTAAAACTCGATACGACCTTATAAAACCTGCCGATGGGTCAGAAAATGAATGTTAGCTAAAACTAAATATGCTAAATCCTATAACACTTTACTTGTTTTCTTCTTCTGAAGAAGACAACTCCACTTACAACCAAGGCGAGAACAGTAAAGAATTCTGAGTAGGGAGTAGGTTTAGCTGTTGTCTCAATAGAGGAAGCAGTAGATGCTGTGGAAGTCACTGAAGATGTACCACTTGTCTCTCCAGAGGTAGGAAGATGGTCATCAATCTCACCAAACTGATTAAAGTAGTTATTCCATTTTGTCAGTGTGTGTGCGATTGTATCTGCAATATCTTGCTCCTCAAGAAGGTGTTTCTGCAATTCCTCTGCGAAGAAACCGTCCATTGTGATGAAGTAAGGGTGGACAGGTCTTGCAAAGGAGTTGTCCAAGTTAAGCCTGAAACCTTGAATATATGTATCATTTGCGGGGACATAGCTGTCATTGGTATCAAAGTCTGATGTATAGAAGGATTTCAGAGGAGATACAAGGTGGTTCAGCTTACCTCTCAAGTAATTTGCCTCAGGGCCTGCTAAATACTTCATGAACTCGAAAACAATAGGCTTGTTTGCTTGGGGAACTTTCTTGCTCATGACATATGCATGTCCTCCGATGTGCATTCCTTGGTAGGTTGTGCCATTGTTTAAGACTGTCTTTGGGACTTCCATGAAACCGAGGTTGTCAGGACCAACCCAATTGGGTGCTGTGCCTCCAAACAAGCTCTCGTATGCAGTCTTGTTGAACATTGGTGCATTGTCGAGGAAGTTTCTCAACTCCCAAGGACCCTGCTGGATCATAGCAACTTTACCGTTCATGAAATACTCATTGAGATTTGAGTAGGTCTGAAGATCCCTTGAGGGAGTCACTCCCTTGTAGGCGTAAGTGGGATCTTGCCACTTGTTTCCTATGAGGTTATCCATATATTGAATTGCATCTTTGGTCTCCTGTGAGTCAAGGGCAATATTTTTCTGGGTTACGCTGTTAGGGCTGAAGTACTTTGCTCCATGTCCGTAGAAGATAGGGAGGAAGTGGTAGCTCATATGTGCTAAGTTGAAACCATAAGTCCAATTTGCCTGATCAATAGAGGTCAAATCAGTAAGATTGTATGCAGCCGACGCAAATTGGTCGAATGTGAAACCACCATCTGGTACGGTAATTCCTGCTGTTTCAAGTGTATGCTTATTGTACATCATCCCCAGTGTATCTACAACCTGTGGAATGCCGTATGTTGCACCACGCCATTGAACCAGTCTAATGGCATCCTCGAGATAATCACCTGTTTTCCAATCATAACCGTCCAGAGGTTCGAAAACTTTCTGATTAGCCCAATTCGTGATCCACGTTACATCTGCTCGAAGTACATTTGGTTCTGTACCGGCAATCAGTGCATTGTAGTAACTCTGCTCAGTATCGAAATAACCGATCTGTCTTGCGTCAATGGTCACACCCGGATGCGTAGACTCAAAGTTCGCAATGAGGGTGTCGTAAAGATTACCTTCTATTGCACCCTCTGTGTACCAAAAGGAGATGGTTGTGTCTGCATCTGTTTGTAGTGCTGGTGCTCTGAAGGCACTGACTACAAGAAGAGCAAAAACAAAAATGAAAACTTTATTCTTCATAGCGAAGTCAGTAACAAAAAGTATCAGGTGTTTCTTAATAATATCTATTCTCCCACAATTGAATCACCAAGAGTATATCTAAACTCATTTTTCGATGTTTTATTACGAAATTACTGATTTTAACCTTCCAAAACAAATGCTTTAAATCTCGCACAAGAATAACTTGTTAGTCTTTATCTAATTGAGGTAAACATAATGAATAATCGATTGATTACATTAATCACGATGGGAACTCTGGTTTTCATGCTCGCCATGGGATCGTCTCCTGTCACATCATCAACTATAGTCTCAGGAGAAGTCACTGACGTAGTGGTTAGTCCCAACGCTCAGAGCCAAGCCCCTGTATTCTACAGTATAGCCCCCGAAATGCCTTCGGAATACGGTTACCTAAAAGGAACCGAAGTCAACATTTCCTACTTGGCTGCCAATAATGACACACCTTGGCTCATGGGCTCTGGAAACGGACTTGATTGGAGTAATGGTACTTCATTCCCCACATCTTCTGCATTCAATACAACTTTCACCCTCTGGTCTATAAATATCACTTTGACACAAAGTGGTCAGTTCAAGGGAAGGACAGCAGATGATGTAACTGGTACCAATGCAATATGGGAGAACCATCCTGATGGTCCCACCAGCAATTGGAACTTGAAAGTAATTGGTGATCCAATTCCTGATCTCTACAATATTGTTGGTGCAACTTACTTCGGTGACAACGGTGATGGTGCAAAGTACTTTGCCAAACCTGGAACTACTGTTACAATTATCACTTTTGTTGTAAACTTTCACAATGCCTCTGCTGACTTCTACCTTGTTGGAGCACTTAATGAAAGTTCTATTGGTGGTGCATACTGGGATATCACTAACAAGTCTGTTGCTATGAGTTATTATGACTTTAAGCAGGTTACTCCTGATATCAATGTTACATACTACTCAGTTGACATCACCATGCCTGATGCTACTTTTGACTTCAAGATTGCTTCTAGTGGTAGCTGGGTTCTCAGTGAATCTGGATCCAATAATGTTCTTTCTAATATCTTCCTCCAGTTCAGTCAACCTACCCTCTATGATGTTCAAGGTGCATCTATGGAAATGGCTAGGGTAGAAGGTGATGGTGGTCATGGTGCTCAGTACAGAGCAGCTATTGATGACAATGTCTCCTTCTGGTACCAGATCTATTCACTAAATACCTGCAATACCACCAATTGTATGGATACCTTTTCATCAAAGATGAGCACAATCACTCTCGAATTACAGGGTGATGACGCTGGTGTCTCACTCGGGTGGATAGCAAATGACGGTCAGTTGCCATTCACATTCGATCATATTGCAACTGAGAATCTGACAAATTATGCTAACATCACCTCAGCAGCTGATGGTACATTCAACGGGTATTCTAACTTCACAAATGTGCAGGTTGCATACTTCTATATCAACTACACAGTCAAAGTAGAGACAACCCAATTCAAGGGATACTACTTTGATGGTGCTGCAGATAGATGGGAGGGTCCCGCAAACTCCGCAAACAATGCACTTGTTGCCGGACTTGTCTGGTCATCTGATCTTGTGGGTGATGTGTACAATGCAGGTAGCTTCCAGCTCAGCTTCACCGGATCATTCGCTGCATCAAATGCCGCGACAACCGATACTGTTGGATTCGGTATTTGGGATGGTAGCAGTTGGGCAGAATACAACTCTTCTGGATCAGTTGCTGCCGTTAATGGTGATGGCACATGGACTTTCACCTTGCAGATTAGCACTGCCGATCTTGCTGGTAATAACTTCGTTGCTGGTGCAGATGGTAATGCTCAGATCATTCTCTACCACTATGACCTTGGTCTATTAAAGCAAGTTAAGCAGTATGACCCACAGGGATCAAATGCTTTCACTGTTGCAGACGCACTCCCAACCGCATCTCTTACCGGTCAAGCAAGCCAGGGTGCACTTGTCAGTCTGAATTACACATCTGGTGATGCGTTGAACAGCACAGTCGACACTGTTGTAGTGGACTGGGCAGATGGAAGTGCAGTAGAGACTTTGTCATCCCTTAGTGGTGTTACTACTCATACATATACAGCAGATGGTGCATACACCGTCAAGCTTACTGCCACCTCTGTGGCTGGTGGTGAGACAACCGCTACATTTGTGGTCACAGTTGACTCTACCGCTCCTACCGCTGCATTCAGTTCTCCAGCAGATCAAGCTTCAATGACTGATAAGGTCGTCGAATTCAAATTCAGCTTTGCTGATACAAATGGTAGTGGTGTTGCATCTGCAACTCTCGATTATGGTGATGGTTCTTCGGACAATGTTCTTGGAACAACTTCCTCATTCCACACTTATACCGCAACTGGTGACTATACAGTCAAACTGACAGTTGTGGATGAGGCAGGAAACTCCATTAC
>Ga0114931_10001473_pt1 | contig 30093 bp, 32 predicted proteins | sample 2SBtaG_FD_89579 | JGI IMG/M metagenome (GOLD analysis project Ga0114931, IMG submission 89579) | Deep subsurface microbial communities from Kolumbo volcano to uncover new lineages of life (NeLLi) - 2SBTROV14_V59a metaG | ecosystem: Environmental > Aquatic > Marine > Volcanic | place: Kolumbo... | reverse complement strand
CCTGGCCCGACGGAGCAGCACAGGTTGCCATACGTAAGTGTGGCGTTCTGGGCTGTGGAGTAGCTTACTTTCTACTAAGCCAGGCTCACACGAGCTTCGTAAATGCCTTCTTCCCCTTCAATAACGCGTGGAGCGTCGCCCCGAGCTCAGAAATCTTGACGCGTTTCTGCTCCTCCGTGTCGCGGTCGCGGAGCGTGACCGTGTCGTCCTTGAGGGTGTCACCATCGACGGTGATGCAATACGGGGTTCCTTGCATCGCGGCGCGGAGATACCTGCGACCAATCGAGCCGGCCTCGTCGTAGCTGCATGTGAACTCGCCGACGAGCTCCTCGAAGATGGCGCGCGCCTTCTCTGGCATGCCATCCTTCTTGACGAGCGGGAAGATCTGGACCTGGATTGGCGCGAGCGCGGCTGGCAGGTGCAGCGTCGTCTTGCCTTCTGCCTCGTCCTTCGGGTTGTACGCGAGGTCAAGGATGGAGAAGACCATCCGGTCCGGTCCGAATGCGATCTCGAGGACGTGCGGCACTTCCTTCTTGTGCGTCTCGTCCGACACGCCGAGTCCTTTTCCGGAGAACTTCTCATGCTGCTTGAGGTCGTAGTCCGTCCGGTCGTGGACGCCGCACATCTCGGTCCAGCCGAACGAGTTCAGCTGCACCTCGATGTCCCACGCGTCGTCGGCGTAGAAGGCCTTCTCGTCGGCGTTATGCTGCCGCAGCCTGATGCGCTCGGCCGGGATGCCGATACTAGTGAACAGCTCGTAGGCGAGCGCGAGCGTGTACGCATACGCGTCGTTCTTGAGGAAGCCACGCTTACGCGCTTCGGCGACCGTCACGGTCTCAGGAGATTTCTCGTTGAGCTGATGCGCTGCCGGCCAGAAAGGAAGCCGTTGTTCCTTGATTCGCGCGTAGGCCGGGTAGCTGTTCTTTTGGTCCTGGAAGAGGAAGATCTGCGCTTCCGCCTGAGTGAACTCGCGCATACGGAGCGTGAACTGCCTGGGCGAGATCTCGTTCCTGTATGCTTTCCCGATCTGGTAGACCGCGAACGGCAGCTTCTTGCGGAAGTGGTCGAAGTAGCGCGGGAACGGCAGGTACGTGGTCGTCGCGGTCTCAGGCCTGTTGAACGCCTCGAGATCCAGCCCGACCGTCGTCTCCATCATCAGGTTGTGCCGTTCAATCTTCGGCACGAGGTCCTTGCCGGAGGGCGCCTTGATGGATTGCTCTTTGATGATGCTGAGGAAATCGTTATGGGCGGCGGCCAACGCGGATGCCGCGTCCTCGCCTTTCGCGGCGTAGTGCTCCTCAATGAGCTTGTCGGCGCGGTAGACGTTCCCGTTCGTGTCCCGGATGAGCGGATCGGTGAAGTTGCCGAGGTGGCCGGACGCTTCCCAGACTTTGGCCGGAATGACCGTCGGGCATTCCACCTCCCAGACGTCGTGCAGCGAGAAGACGCGCCGCAGCGTGTTCTCGACGTTGTTCTTCAGCAGCTTGCCGAGAGGCCCGTACTCGTAGAACCCCGAGAGGCCGCCGTAGAGCTCTGGGCTCGGGCCCCAGACAAATCCCCGTTCCTGACAGAACGCGACGAGCTTGAGCATGAACTGATCGCTCTCAGACTGCTGCTTGGCCATGGCCAACCGAGGCCAGAACGCGCTTATAAAGGTTGCGCGGGTCCTGCCCGCTTCTCGGTCTTCCGTCGGCTCTGGATCTTCTCGATTGTCCAGAAGAGGAGCGGCCAGAGGTTGTAAGCGAGGAGGATGGTAATGACGAACACGCCTAACGGCAGCGGATCGCTGCTGAAGACCGAGAGCAAGGTCGAGCCAGGAACGGAGGGCAGTGTGATGCCGAACTGCGCCGCCTGGGACTGGATGCCGCTCATCTGTGTCTGGAGCTGGTGGAGCTGGGAGGCTGTCTCATTGAGCGCTGTGACGACGAACCTTCGGGCCAGGACCGCACCTGCCACGACGATGACGCTGCTGAGAGCGGTGAAGAGCGACTTGACCCATTCATGAATGTTGAAGGCGCTCAGCGCGAAGTAGAAGAGGAAGCCACCGAGGCCGAAGAGGAGTGTCGTGACGATGATTGAAGGCGAGCCCTGGAGGAAGAGGCTCCCGAAGAGCGCAAGCGGCACGAGGAGCAGGCCGAAGAGGACGCCGGCCGCGAGGATGAGGAGGATGAGCCAGTTATGCTGCCATGGCAGCGGCGGTGCCACCCGATCGAACGATTCGTGGATGACGATGGGCGCGTAGCCCTTCCCTTCCAATTCATCGATGCCGTTCTTGAAAGCTTTTTCGAGCGTCGCGTCTTCCACGAGGTATCCGCGGCATTAATCATTTATTAAGGTTATGAGAAGGGTCGCCGCCGGACAAAGTCCGACGGCTGGAGGTTCCAGAATACGACGTTCGTTGCGACAAAGGTGTATTTGGTACCCTCCAAGAACCACAGGGACGAGGATATTTTTAAAGCTTCCGGCAGGGCTCTACACCCGGAGCCAGTCGGCCTCTTCCTTGGACAGCTCGAGCTCCGCCGCTATCGCGTCCGCCCGTTGCTTGTCCTTCTTGAAGATCGGTCGGAGGAGCGCGACCTCCTTCCACGATCGGGCTGCGCTCGTGTGCGTCTCTGCGGCGAGCTTCTCCGCGATCATCTTCCGTTTCGCGTTCTTCCGGTTCGTGATCCAGATGCTGAGCAATCGAGAGGGGCGCTTGTATTCCCGCGCTCCAGGATATTTCGCGTCCTTCGCCGTCGCGATCCCTGCCGTCAGTAGGTTATAGATGTAGACATAGAACCGGTAGTGTTGCCACCGTCGTATCCGTCCGAAGTACCTGTCCGCTTCGGCGAGCGCGTCGTACGCGCGCGCCAAATCTTCTGGCCGCGAATATTCGCGGGGTAGGTTCTCGTCTATCCAGAGGAACAATTGGTCGATATCCTCGTCGACGTTGTCGAACGCAGGCAGCGCGACGTCCGCGCTTGTCGTCTTGAAGACGCGGAGCAGCGCGTTCTGGAGCTGCTCCTTACGCTCGCGGTCGCCCAAGACCTCGAGGTCCTGCATCGTCAGGCGGCCGCCATCCGCGAGTGTCTGGAGGTCGTTGACGGCCGCGCGTGCATCGCCGCCGGACCGGTGCGCAATCGCGTTGATCGCCGCCTGCTCGCAGTCGAGGCCTTCCGCCTTCGCGATGCGGCCGAGGAGCGCCGCGACGGCCTTGGGTTCGAGCGGCGCGAACTCGACGGTTTCGGACGCCTTTCTAATCGCTTTGAGCTTCTTGCTGCCCGCGTCGTTCGCCGTGATCACGACGGGGTAGGATGAGTTCTGGAGCAGCGCGAGGAGCGCCTGCACGCCTCCCCTATCCTTCGTGCCCGAGAGGCCGTCCGCCTCGTCCACGAGGATGACCTTACCGGTGCAGAAGAGGGGGCGCTGATTGAGCGCCGCTCCGAGGATGCTGTTGATTGTGTCCTTGTTTCTGGCATCGGAGGCGTTCAGCTCGATGATCTCGAGGCCGAGTTCCTTGGCCGCGGCGTGGACAGCCGATGTCTTCCCTGTGCCTGGCGGACCGTGGATGAGGAGCGGTTTCTGGCCGCGCGTGAAGGACGAGATAAAGCTTCTGAGACGGGTAACGCCTACGGCTTGGCCGACGACCTCTCCAGACGTGCTCGGCGCATACTTCCTAATCCACGGCGAGGTCATTGGTGACGAGAAGAGTAAGACTTATTTAAGGATTCTGGTGAGGACTCGTTCATAAGGACGAGTGAGCTGTCGCAGCGCGTCGGGAAACTTCTCATAGCTCGTCGTGGTGGCCCGTGCATTGAAGAGGTCTGTCGCTGCGAGGATGCCTGCAGCTTTCTCCAACGGCACCTCGTTCAGCCGAGCGCGTGCCTGCATGTTCGCGTCGGGGATGACACGGCTGCCGCCAACGGTGAAGGGCTCAAGCAGTCGTTTCGGACGGACTTTGGCGCGCTCGTACGCCGCGGTTATGAATGCATACAGCGATTCCCGCTCGAGCGCTTTGAGCGTGGCGCTCGTCGGCTCGAGGAGGAGAAATTCGAGCGTGCTCTGAGCATCCCACTCAGCAACAAAAGGGTACTTCTCCCCGTCTTTCGGAACCTTATCTGGCCGGATGATGAGGAGTCTCGGCACTGGCTCTTTCTGTGTCTTCTGCATCGCGCTCGTGACGAGGTACTGTTCAAGAAGACCATCATAGAAGGGCTTTTCGCGACTCCCAAAGAGAAAGAGGCGCGGTTGCTGACCTACGGTTGGATGGGTATAGCCTGCAGCAACTGCCGCAGCAAGGCGATGTACCCTATCCATCGGGAATTCGGGGTTTTCGACAGGCAGGTGTGCTTCGCCGACCGCGCTGGTGGCGTCCAGCCGGCCGTCCTGCTCGTAGATTGTGCTGAGGGCGATCTCTGCACTCGGCAGCGTGTAGAGCAGATCCTTGATTGCGCGCGTTGTCTTCCCGTCCAGGAGGGCTTTGATGATTTGCCTTTGCATGGCACGCTGAGAAGAAAGCAGCATTTAAAAGTCTTTCTTAAATAATCACTAAATAGTAGTCAAAAATAGAAAGATTTATGAATGGGGAGTTCAGAACAAGAGGGCATGACAGAACTGCATGAAATCGCAGAGGAGCTTCGAGCGCAAGAACGAGGGAAGCAGCCCATTGTAAAGGGTCTTTTCGAGACAGAAAATGGACAGTATCTCCCGTTTCAGCTCTTCTATACTAAACAAGGTCCCGGAATCAAATATGCCAAGGGTGCAAACAACCGCGTTGAGCTCATGCCTGATGCAAAAGGAGACTATCACCTCCGCAGCGAGGGAAGCCCGTTCGAGATACGACAAGCCAGGAAGCTGCTCGGGGAGATTGCCACAGTCTACAGCCAGCCATTCGCAGTCAGAAATTTGGTGCCTATGGAACGAGAAAAAGCCGCTGCGGAATTCGGCTATCTCGCCACGTTGCTCTCCCCAGTCATGGATGAGAGTAAGCATTAGCGCCGATACTCTTCCCAACGCACCTTCTTCGCCTTGACCGCGTCGCGAAGGCTGCGCTCGACGCCTGAAAGCGTGCTCTTCCCAGTCTTGACCTCGACGAAGACGACCTCCTCGACCTTCTTCGCATCGAGGCCCGTGAAAATGAGAAAGTCTATCGGCTTGCCGATGAACCGCGCCTCGGACGGGCTACCCGGGAAGCCGGGAAGATACGGCGCGAGTTGCTCGGAGAACTGGCCGGTCAGGACGGCACGGGAACGCTTGACCGCGTCTTCGCGGATGGCACGCTCCTCCTCCTGGGTCCGAGAACGGGCGAACGCCTTGCCGACGAGGTAGCCGACCCAGAGGAGGAAGAGCCCGAGCGCGACGAGGAGCAGGAAGGGAAGGTTCATCTCACGCACCCCCACTCTTCTGGACAGCGCGCCACGGCTCGAGGAGGCGGACGCCAAGGAGTGCGACGGCGAAAGTCGCAAGTCCGAGCAGCCAGCCGGCGAGCACGTCTGAGAGCCAGTGGACCTCGAGATAGAGCCTGCTCAGGCCGACGAGGAGCGCGAGGAGCGTGAACGCTGCCGTCATCGGCCAGCGCCATCTCCCGACCACTGGCCAGAGCGCCCAGATGAGGAAGGCGCAGAAGGCCGCCGCCATCGTGGCGTGACCACTCGGGAAGCTGCCGCCCGGGACGACGAGGAGCCCAGATGGACGAACCCGTGCGACGATCACCTTGAAAGCGGTCCTGGCCACGAACGCGAGCAGCATCGTCAGGGCGAAGAACGTCGCCTGCTTCCGCGGCCGGAGCAAGAGGAAGACGCCGATGCAGACGAGCGTGAAAACGATTGGGTGAAAGAGCTCGGTGATGGTGAGGGCCACGACCGTGACAGTGGGCTGCCAGAGTCCCGGGATCGCGGCGGCGAGCGCCACATCCAGACGGACAAGCGCTCCCTTGTCCGTCACCGCATCCATGATCCACGCGAAGAGGAAGAGCGAGAACGCGGAGAGCCAGGCAATAGGCATCCTGCTCAGCCGTAAGCCATGGACAGCCGCGAACTTCAGGACGCGCCGATAGCCGACGGCGAAGATCACGAGGACGACGAGGACGAGGAAGACGGACAGTCCGATGTAACGTGATGCGAGGAGGTAGCCCTGGCCAAAGAAGTAGCCTATGGTTGCGTAGAGCGCCGCCCACACGAGAGCACCCATCACGTTGAAGGGGAGGAAGCGGCGTAGGGGCAGCTCGGCGGCGCCGGCGACGAAGGGCGCGAGGCAGCGGGTAAGGCTGTTGAAGCGACCAAGATAACAGTCTTGCCAGGATGGTCATGAAGAAGCTTCCAAACCTTCTCGTAGTGCTGAGGCTTGAAGAGGAACCGCTTGCCGTAGCGAAGCAGGAACCCCTTACCGTAACGCCGACCAAGAAGTTAGCTCATCAAGTCGCCGAGGAACGCCGCGACGGCGGCGAGCGCGGCGACGACGAACACGTCAAGAGTCCCGAGTCGCGCGAAGAATCCGGCGAGCATCACGATCGTCTGGCCAGGTATGACAAAACCGAGGAGGGGGAGGGGCTCGAGGAACGCTGCGAGGAAGACGAAGACATAACCCCAAAGGTGCACGACGGCGAAGGGCAGGCCTTGGATGCGGTCGAGGAGGTCCACGACCTGCGGGTAGTGCGCACGTTTAAATGGGTTGCGACAGGATTATGTCGCCGTTCACCACGTCCCTCAGCCGATCGTCAAGGCGTCCTTGATAAGCTTCATCGCCGATTCGAGATCGTCGGCCGACACGTTCCGCGCGAGGCGCGCCCGCGCGAACGCCTTCGCGATCCGGATGACCCCGATGACGGTGCGAGGACCAACCTCGACGAGATAATTCCGTTCTTCGCGCTTCAGGTTCTCGATGAAGTCGACAATCATCGCCTCGTACGTGTCGGCGAACTGGACGATTAGCTTCTCCGCGTGGAGCGCGTACTCCTTGACGAAGCGCGAATCTCCGTCTTCCAGCTCGACCACGGCCTGCCGGACGATTTTGCGGGTGATAACCTCGAGCTCCTTCTTGCTTGGCTTCCGGATGAAGAAGAGGAGGTGGAACCGTGAGAGGAGCGCATCATCGAAGGGCAACTGTGTCTTCAAGAACTTGACGTCCCGTCCCACGAAACGATCGCCCTTCGGGTTTGCCGTAGCGAGGATGCGAACGCGGGCGTCGTGGCGCTCGTGCTTCCCTTTCTTGTCGTACGTGATGAAGCCCTTCTCCATCGCGCTATACAGACCTGCTCGGTCCTCCTTCTTGAGGAGGTTCAGCTCGTCGATCAGCGCGAGGCCGTCGTCCGCCTCGACCAGGAGGCCGGGCTTGAACGCGTTGCCATCGTACACGCCGGTAAGACCAGCCTTGCTGGCCCCCGAGCCGAGTCCGAAGACGGCGTGTGGCGCGAGCCGTTCGAGCCCGTGGAGGATCTCAGTCTTCCCCGTCCCGGGATCGCCGAGGAGCAGGACGTGCACGGGTTCCTGCGCAAAGAGTTGCAAGGCAGCAGCGCGTTTCGCCGCGTCCATGCCGACTATGTTGGGCGCAACCAGCGCGGCGACTTTCTCCAACGCAACCGTCTTGAATTCGCGGAAGGCGGCGAGCTTCGCCGCATCCTCTATCTTCCGGTTGACGGCCGTGACGAACGTGACGAGCTTCTCGTCGTCCACGGCTGACGAGAGCTGCGGCCAGCCCCGGTCTGCGATGACCGTCGTGCCGAGACGCTGCTCGTGGAAGCCAACGCGACGGAGCCGCGCGAGATAGTGCGCGTCCGCGTACTCCTCCTTCGTTAGATGAGCACGCATCTCCTTCAGGAAGCGGCGCTTCCGGGGTCCGAGCGGGAAGAGCCATTTCGCGAGGTCGATGAGCCGAAGCACCATACTTCCTGAGAAGGAAGGGAACAATTAATAAAGATTTGGAGCGGCACCATACAGATGCGCCCCGACTACAGCAACTCGATCGTCAACTTGATGTCCTCAATCGCACGCGCGTTGGGCGGCACGATGCCCTATCCGCAGCTGCGGCAGCTGCCCGCGAAGGAGCTCCGACGGACGAAGCGGACGGTCCTCCTCGTTGTCGACGGCCTCGGCTATGAGTGGCTCAGAGCGCACGGCAAGGGAAGCTTCCTCGAACGCCATCTCCAGAGCAAGATGACGTCCGTCTTCCCCTCGACGACCGCGGCAGCGATGACGACTTTCTTCACCGGCGTCGCGCCGCAGCAGCACGCATTCACGGGCTGGAACATGCTCTTCAAGGAGCTCGGCATGGTCGTCGCGCCGCTCCCGCCCTGGACGCGGAGCGGCCATTTGCCGGTGCCGCAGTTCGACGTCGAAGGGCTCACGAATGCGAGGCCGTTCTTCGAGATCATCAGAACGAAGAGCGCGCAGGTAATCCCGAAGGGCTATCTAGGAGCAAACTACAACGACTATCTGATCCGCGCCGCGCGCCTCTACCCGTATAGGACGCTCAACGGCTTCTCGCGCCAGGTACGCAAGGCGGCACGCGAACGGCGCTTCGTCCTCGCCTACTGGCCTTTGTTCGACAAGAGCTGCCACCAAACCGGCACCGACAGCTCGGAGACGCTCGCCCGATTCCGGGAGATCGACCGGGCGGTCAGAGGCATCGCGGCCGGACTGCACGACACGACGCTCATCGTGACGGCCGACCACGGGTTCATGGACTGCTCGCCGAAGAGGACAATTTTGCTCGATCACCATCCAGAACTTCTCTCGGCGCTCACCGTGCCGCTCTGCGGCGAATCCCGAGCGGCGTACGCCTACGTGCGCCCCGCACGGACGAAGGCGTTTGAACGCTACGTCAAGCGGCACCTCGCGCACGCCTGCACACTCATGAGGAGTGAGGAACTCGTCAGCGATGGCTGGTATGGCCGCGGGAAGGAGGATCCGCGGCTGCGCGACAGGATTGGGGACTACGTCCTCGTCATGAAGGACGGATGGGTCGTCCAGGATCCGGTGATGGGCGAGACGCATTCTGGGCATATCGGCCGGCACGGCGGCGTCTCGAAGAAGGAGATGCTCGTCCCGCTCATCGTGGTGAAGAACTAGTTCTTGGCGGGGCTCACAGCCGCTCCTTGTTTGCCATCGCCACCAGCACGAAGTAGAGCGGCATGACGACGACGACGAGGCCGATGCCGATCGCGAGGAAGAGTGATTGCATGCCTGCGAGCTGGGTCAGCCACGCCCCTATCGGCACGAGCACGAGGTACGGCAACGCGAGAAGCAGGCCGACGGCCATGAAGTAGTGCCTCCTTGTCTCTTCGTCCATGACCTTCCGCGCGAGCAGCCCCTGCGCGAGGCCGACGATTGCGCTACCAATCACGCTAAAGATGAGAGCAAGCGCCACCGCAAGGAGGTGGAGGTTGAAGACGAGCGTGAGTGGCAGAATCGCCATGAGGAGCGTTCCGAAGACGAGCATGGGGCTGAGGCCAATCGCCTTGTGGAGCCGCTTCGTGAACCACGGCCCCGTGAACGAGGTCATGATCGCAATCCCGTAGAGGACCGCCACGTTGAGGAGGCCGCCGAACGCGATGTCGCGGAAGGTTTGGTAGATGAAGAGCCCGTAGTAGCTCTGGCCGAGGACTTCGAGGAGGCCGGTGAAGAGCGTCGCGATAAAGAGAAGGAGGATGTACCGGTTCGAGAGGAGGCTCCGCATGCGCTTGCGAAGCTGGCTGGTGTGCTCGCGGAGGAACCGGCCGAACGCGTACTTCCGTTCCTCGCGCCGTTCCTTGAGGCGGCTGAGGAGGTAACTGCTGATGATGAAGGCGAACGCAGTAATCTCGAACGCGAGGAGGTAGCCGATGGGTCGGAACGTCATGCCGAACGCGGTGAACGTTACCCGCCCTGTATCGGGGAATCGGTCGATGAGCCAGCCGCTGAACAGCATAGCCACCATAGTGATGAGGACGCCGTACTGGCCCATCCGCCGGAGGAGGCCGCCCATCTTCTCGCGCCGGATCGTCTCGAGGACAAACTTCTTGTAGAGGTCGCCGTACATGACGACGCCGACACTCGCGAGGAGGAAGCCGAGGCCAAAGAGCCAGACCATATGGGCGCGGAGCGCGAACGCCATCACGAAGAAGCTGAAGCCGAACGCCACTCCAGCAGCGCCGATGACGTTGCGCGACACCTTATGGACCTTCGCGTACTCCCGGAGCACGGACGTGATAAGCATGCTAATCACGGTATTGAGCCCGTTGAACAGCCCGAGGAGGAAGAGCGAGGCGCCCGTCTGGAAGAAAAGGATGTTGAGGAACTGCGGCGCTACTGCGCCATAGCCGAACCGGTCGAGGAACTCCCGGACCGCGAGAATCCGACCGTTCCGCCTATCCGTCGCGTCCCGCTCGTCGAGATGCACCTGCGCGAGGTCACGGAGGGCCTCACTGATCTCCTGCTCCGCGAAGCCCTTCTCGATCAGCCCGGCACGTATCCTGCCAGGACTTTCATTCCGCTTAAGGCGTTCCTTCACCTCCTGCCGGAGCTCGTCGTCCATGAGCAAGGAACCCGAAAAGGTCGTTTATAAATTTATTGTCGGGACGGGCTGAGTAGAAAAATCCGTCGAATCCATGAGGAACAAAGTTTTTAGGGTTTCAGCAACCTTGTTTCTGAGAACCACGTTTACCAACGTTTGGCGTCAGCAAAACTTGGCTTGGCTCGACGGAACGGTTCGTTCCCCGACGCGAGTAGGGGGGTTGTGGACGACGACGTAGGACTTTTCTACAGACCCTCCTCGGTGAAAAACTTTAAATACCGTCCGCCCAGAGGATGCGCTATGTTCAGTTTCAGCAAGAGCACGCATCAACACAAGGGCAGGATTATCCAGAAATGGACGTTCGACGCGCGCTCCCCGCTGCTGAGCAGCGCTGCCGCCGTGGACATCGACGGGGATGGCCGGAAAGAGATCATCTTTGGCACCAAGGACGGCAAGATCTTCTGCATCGACGAGGAGTCCAAGAAGAAGTGGGAATATGACATCAAGGAATCTGTCGATGAGACCGAGAGCTTCTTCTACGACTCTGACCGGATAGACTCCGTGCCCGCGACGCCGACGATCAAGGACGTCGACGGGGATGGACAGCCGGAGATTGTCTTCGGCACCGAGCTCGGGATCGCGTACTGCCTCGACGGCAAGGGCAAGCTCCGTTGGGAGTACAAGACCGAAGGCGCAATCCGCGGCCGCATCCTGGTCGAGGATGTGGACGGGGACGGCCAAGCGGAGATCGTCTTCGGGACGACCACCGGCCGGTTAGTCATCCTTGACGGGGATGGGAAGGAGCGGTACGTCTTCGAGGTCGAGGGGAGTGTGGAGAGCACACCTGCCGTGATCAAGGAAGGCGCGACCCAGATTGTCTTCGGCACCGAGAAAGGGATGCTCTACAGCTTCAGCCCCCTCGGAAAGCAACTCTGGCGCTTCCAGGCGAAAGGGGCAATCCGCGCGCGTCCCGTCGCTGGGAGCCTCGTCGGCCGCGAGAACCTGGTCGTGGGCGACACGGCTGGCGTCCTGTACTGCCTCGACGAGAAAGGGAACGAGCAGTGGCGTTTCCTCACCGAGGGCGCAATCTACAGCCGGGCGAGCCTCGCCGACCTGAATGGGGATGGTCGTCTCGAGGTCGTCTTCGGGAGCTGCGACAACAAGGTCTACTGCCTCAGCCACCGAGGCGAACGGCTGTGGAGCTACGAGACGGACTTCTGGATCATCACCAGCCCGATCGTGACGGACATCGACGGGGACGGCAACCTCGAGGTCGTCGTCGGCAGCCTTGACCACAACCTCTACGTCCTGGACGGCGAGGGGATCTACAGCCTCGACTACATGCCCGGACTGTCAGGCGTGGCGCATCAGGCGGGCCATTACACCGAGGTCCTCACGCAAGAGCCGGGTGAGCAGGTCGGCCACCGACTCTGGCAGATCCGAACGCAGGGCATGATTGTGGGATGCGAGGAGTTGGAGAAGGACAATATCATCATCAACATCAAGTCGGGCTACGTCAATGACATCACGCATTCCGAATAGGGTATCATCGCCGCCTTGGCGCAGTCACTCGCGTTCCTGCGCACGGGTTCTGCGGAACCCTTTGCGCGGAAGCGACACCACAGCAATTGCATACTCGCTGCGCAATAGGAACCAGCGCGGATAAGCGCCTCGGCGATGAGGCAGCTAAGTGAAACATTTATAAAACCTCCCGCCAGGGGAAGGTAAAAAGAGGTCGAGTCATGCCGGAACCGTTGGTCACCGACAAGCATCAGATCAAACGCATCAAGCTCCACGTCCAGGGGCTGGACGAGAACCTCCAGGGCGGCGTCCCGGAAGGGCACATCACCCTCGTCTCGGGTTCAGCCGGCACGATGAAGTCGAGCCTCTGCTTCAACGTCCTCTACCACGAGGCCATGGCCGGTAAGAACGGTCTCTACATCTCGCTCGAGCAGTCCGCCGAGTCGCTCGTGAATCATATCATGAATATGGACTACAACCTGCGACGCGTCAATCTCGTCATCGTCAAGGAGCTGGCCGAGCTCAAGACACGGATGGCGGAGATCAAGGACCAGTCGCTCGGCTCGCTGATTGTCGTTGACATCGGTACGATTCGGAAGGAGATACGGGATGTCAACGCGGACAACAACAAGTCCTGGCTCAACGTCATCAAGAACGTGATCAAGAAGATCCACGTCGAGGCGAGCTGTCCGCTCTTCGTTCTGGACTCGCTCTCAGCCCTGTACGTCCTGTCGCGGTTCGAGAACCCCCGCATCGAGCTCTTCTACATCTTTGAGTACCTTCGCGACCTCCACATCACTTCATTCCTCATCAGCGAGATGCCGCTCGACGGCTCGAAATACTCCGAGTACGAGATTCAGGATTTCCTCTCGGACGGCATCATCACAATCAAGCTGACCCCCTTTAGAAGGCAGGTCGTCCGCGAGATCAGCATCGTCAAGATGCGCGCGACGGCGTGCAACAACGACATCTTCTCCCTCGAGTTCCGCAACGGCCAGTTCCAAGCCCTCTATGGCGGCCAGAACCCGTTGCTGTAAATATCTATGGCAACGCAGACACTCCCAGTCATAGGTGCCTGCTTCCTCGTCGCCGCGCACCTCTATCTCAAGGAGCACATCCGTTCGTGGCCGTACGCAGGAACAGGGGCCATCGTGCTGGGGATTATCAGGCTAGCGCTGTGAGAAACTTCATAAAACACTCTTTTCTCCTGCGGAACCATGAAGTACCGACTTGTCTGCTTCGACGTCGACGGCACGCTGATCGAGAACGGCAACCATACCAGCTACTGGAAACTCATGGAACGAGAGTTCGGCATCACGCCTGAGGAACGAGCGGAGTGGAAGAGACGCTTCCGCAGCGGAAAGATCAGCTATGCTGGGTGGTGCGACCTCGACCTTCAGTGGATACAAGAACGCGGCGTCACGAGGGATCAACTCGAGGAGCTCGCGCGCAGGCAGCAGCTCATCCCGGGGGTGCGCGAGGCGCTGCAGGAGCTGAAACGACGCGGCTACCGGCTCGCCGTTATCAGCGGCGGCATCGATCTCGGCCTCCTCACCCTCTTCCCCAATCATCCGTTCGACGACATGCTGATTTGCAGGACGCGGTTCGACGCGCAGGGGAGGATAGTCGACTGGGAGAGCCAGAACCTCAACGACGAAGGGAAGACCAAGGCGATGCACCGCATCCTCGCGCGCGAAGGCATCGACATCTCCGAGACAGTCTTCGTCGGTGACGGGGAGAACGACATCGCTATCCTGAAGGAAGCGGGCCTCGGCATCGCGTTCTGCCCAAAGAGCAACAAGGTCCGGGAGGCGGCCGACGTCGTGATCGAGAAGCGCGACGTGCGCGAGATCCTCAAGCATCTCGGATAAGGCTTGAGAAGCGAGAGAGAATCCTAAGAGAGAAGGTTTCTAGTCGTACGCGTCGCTCTCCTCGAGGAGCTTCTCGCTCGTGATGGCTTTTGCCTCGATGACGCTCGGCTTGGCGCAGTACGGGCATCTCGTGGGCTTGATGTTGGTCCGTATGAAGCTGAAGCCGCAGTTCGTGCATTGGTATTTAACGGCGGCTCGGGGCTGCTCGAAGCGCCCTTTCGAGGCAGGTTCTTTCTCCTTCGGACGGAGCTTCGCGAGGTGCTCCTGCGTCGTCAGTCCCCTGCACTGCCGGCAGACCAGCGTCGTCCCGTCCTTCGCATATTTCATCTCGCTGAGCGGAACCTGCTGCTGGCACCGTCCGCAGCGCATGATGATGCCGGTATTCTCGTTGACCATCTGCATCACCTCATCTCCCTCGACGGCGAAACGACTATTTAAGGTTATTCCTGTTGAAGGGTCTGTAGAAAAAGTCCTACGTCGTCGTCCACAACCCCCTACTTGCGTCGAGGAACGTGGCCGACTTCGTCGAGCCAAGCCAGCGTTGCCTCTGAGGCAACGTCTGGCAATGCTACCTTCGACGGACTTTTTCTACTAAGCCCCTGTTGAAGAAGAGACGCGTCTGCGGACGGCGCGGAGGGTCCGGACAGCATCGATAGGAGGAAGAGAATATATTATATTCTATATAGAAAATAGTTTGAGGAGGCGAAGAACATTTTAAGCACGACCCTGGACACCGAGGCCATGGGAGCGAAGGGGCTAATCATCAGCGGTGGGTTCGGCGAACTTCTCGCCAGGCAGAAGAGCGACGAGGAGTTCGAACTCGGCGAGCTGCTCATCGCCCGTTCTCCGAAGGGGAAGACGCTGATGCAAGTCTACGACCTCGTGTACGGCTCCCAGATCAGCGACCAGAACCTCGAGCTGATTGGTGGCATGGCGCTCGAGGAGGGTGTCCGTCCGGAGTTCATGGACCCGCACCTCAGGAACTACACGCTCGCGAAGCTCAAGTCGCTGGTCACGATCCCTGAAAACAAGAGGTTTCGCACAAGCAAGTCGCTGCCCGGCTTCTTCAGCGAGCTGCAAGATGTCACCGAACAGGACATCTCGTTCATCACACAGCCGAAGCATCCGTTGTTCCTCGGCAACCTCCGGAGCGGGAGCAAAACGCTCGCCCTGCCGCTCGCGATTGACGGCAAGGATGCTTTGAGCCATCATATCCTGATACCCGCAACGACCGGCCGCGGCAAGTCTAATCTACTCAAGTGCCTCCTCTGGAAGCTCGCCGACGAGTCGTACGCGTGTATGCTCGTCCTGGATCCGCATGACGAGTACTACAACGCAGATCCCGGGCTCAAGGACCATCCGCAAGCAGGCGAGAAGGTGCGCTACTACAGCACGGAGCCGCTGCCCGGCACGAGCACGCTGGCGTTCAACCTCAAAGATGTACGTCCGGACCATTTCCAGGGCGCGGTCGGCTGGAGCAGCCCGCAACGGGAAGCGCTCGCGGCGTACTGGAAGCAGTACGGCAAGGAGTGGGTCGAGGCGGTCGTCCTCGAGAAGCAGCTCGAGAACAAGTACCACGAGGGGACGCTCGCCGTCGTCCGCAGGAGAGTCATGGACCTGCTCTCCCTCTCATGGGACGGGCAGCAACTCCACTGCGAAGGCGTCTTCCGGCTGAACGCGGGGAACACGACGATCAGCGACATTGTCAGGGATATCATGGACGCGAAGATTGTCGTCGTCGACACCTCGGGCTTCGACGGCCGCGAGGAGATCCTCGTGGGCAGCATGATCACCGCCGAGCTCTTCAAGTCGTACAAGCGCGCCAAGCTCACAGGTGAGCTGCGCGACAAGCCGGTCGCATCGATCGTCCTCGAGGAAGCTCCGCGCGTCCTCGGTAAGGAGGTCCTCGAGGCAGGCCCGAACATCTTCTCCACGATTGCGCGCGAAGGCCGTAAGTTCAAGGTCGGCCTGCTCGCCATCACCCAATTGCCCTCGTTGATCCCCCGACAGGTGCTAGCAAACATGAACACGAAGATTGTGCTGGGCATCGAGATGAAGCCGGAGCGGCAGGCAATCGTCGAGTCCGCGGCACAGGACCTAAGCCAGGACGACCGTGCCATCGCCAGCCTCGACAAAGGCGAAGCGATCGTGACGTCCAACTTCGCGCCGTTCGCCCTCCCAGTCAAGATACCCTTGTTCGACGACCTCGTAAAAGAGGAGAAAGCGAAGACGAAGTAGGCGCCAAAGCGCGCCTATCCTGGGCTAGGAGGATGAAGCTCGCCACGTCATCTATGCCGGGATGGGGGTGGATCTACTATCTCATCAAGGACGTCATCGCGAAACGGCGCTAGCGCAGCACGTGGTAGAACGTCTCGAAGATGGGCGTGTCGCTCGTCACACTCACAAAGGCCGCGTCCGTCTCCTCGCACATGTCCTTCAGCCGGTAGATGTGATTGGCGAGCTTCTGCTCGTACGCGTTCTTGAGCCGCCGGCTCACGAAGGTACGCAGCTTCTGCCCGGTCTCGCTGTCCTCGAGGATGACGTCGCCGGAGAGTGCGAAGTTCCGCTCGCCCGGGTCGAGCACCTGGATGACGTAGACCTCGCTCTTCCGGTACTGGTGGAGGATCTCCTTCACCTCCTCGAGATCATAAAGGAAGTCGCTAATCAGACGATGAGGCTGCGCGCGTTAATCGACTTCTTGTAGCCGTCCATCGCCCCCTTGAACCAGCTCTGTCCCTGCGCCTTCTGCTTCGACATAACGTCGAAGATGTGGATGAGCTGGTTCATGCCCTTCTTCGGCCGGAGGCGCTGGACCTTCTCCGCGAAGGTGGCAAACGTAAACTTCTCATTCCTGCGCAGGGCCATGTACGCGAAGCCGAGCCCGATCTGCGCCGCGTACTCAAACTTTGTGATGCCTGTGCCGTACTCCATCGACGCCGAGCTGTCGACGAGGATGTGGACCGTGAGGTTGCGCTCCTCCTCGAACCGCCGGATGAAGAACTTGTCCGTGCGCGCGTAGATGTTCCAGTCGATATGCCTAAAATCGTCTCCGGGAACGTAGGCCTTGTAGTCCTGGAAGACGAGCCCATGGCCGAACGCGCTCGCCTGATGCTGCCCCTGCAGGTCTGCGTGGACCTTCTTCTTCAGGATGAGCTGCAGCCGGTCGAGGCTCCGCAGGAAGTCGAGGTCGATGGTCATCCTACTTCAGCAGCTCCTTGATGACGTCGTCCGTCGACTTGCCTTCCCGTTCGGCCTTGAAGCTCAGGACTATGCGGTGCCGCAGGACGGGGAAGGCCATGTCCTCTATGTCTTTCAGGGAGACGTACTTCCGGCCGTCGATGAGCGCCTTCGCCTTCGCCGCCATGATGATACCCATGGAAGCACGTGGGCTCGCCCCGTACTCGATGAGGTCCTGACTCGTCCGGGTTTTCACGACAATCTCGACCGCGCGCTTCTTGATGTCGTTCGCAATCGGGACCTGGCGCGTCAGCTTCTGGAGGAGTTTAAGGGATTCGCCCGAGAGGAGCGTCTTGAGCTTCGCCACTTCCTGCGCCCCGGTGTAACGGTCGACGATGTCGAGCTCCTCCTCGAGATTCGGGTAGCCGACGAGGATCTTGAGGAGGAACCTGTCGGTCTGAGCTTCCGGCAAGGGGTACGTTCCTTCCTGATCTATAGGGTTCTGCGTCGCGAGTACGAAGAACGGGAGATCCAAGGGGAAGGTCTGGTTCCCGACGGTGACCTGCTTCTCCTGCATGGATTCGAGGAGCGCGGCCTGCGTCTTGGGCGTGGCCCGGTTGATCTCGTCCATGAGGATGATGTTCGCGAAGATGGGACCCTTCTGGAACTTGAAGATCTTCTTCCCGTCCTTCTCCTCGATGACGTACGTGCCGATGATATCCGAGGGCATCAGGTCTGGCGTTCCCTGGATGCGCGCGAACTTGAGCCCGAGGACTTCCGAAACCGCCTTGATCATGGACGTCTTGCCCAGTCCGGGGTATGATTCGAGGAGCGCGTTCGCGTCGCAGAGGATCGCCACGAGGATGTGCTCGATGACCTCATCCTGCCCGATGATCTTCTTGCTAATCTCGCTCGTCACGTTCGTGAACGTGGCCTTGAGCTTATCGATGTTCTTGACCGTGTCAGCCATGGTATGCACCTCATGATTATCGTCTGATCTGCTGCGAGTAGTCCGCCGCCGTCTTCCGGTCCGTGATATCCTCGAGGCCGCCGGTGTAGGCCTCGCTCGCCTTCGCCTCAACGCCCGTCGGGTAGTCCTTCAGGTCGCCGGACGCGGAGGGGTCCGCGGACTGCACGTTGCTGAAGTCGATTTGGTTCAGGTTCTGCTGGAGCGTAATGTCGAGCTGTTCGTTGCCGAGCTTCGCGATGGAGGGATCGCCGAGGATGTCGTCGCCCTCCTTGAGCCCGGGATTAGAGAAGTTTGCCTGACCGGTGATGCCGTCCCAATAGCCCTTGAGTGTCCCGCCGAAGCCCGCGAGGGGATTCTCGAACTTCTGGATGTTGACGTTGAAGAAGGCGAGACTGACGAGCACCATGCTCAGCACGAAGAGGGCACCAATCTTCGTCGAGAGCTTACGAAAGTCGAGGAAGGTGCCGCTGCTCACCCGCCGCGCGCGGGAGATGACTTCATCGAAGAGCGCGTGAGCCATCAGGCTGTCATCCTCCTTGTTATCGGCCGCCGTGCGGAGCATCTCCCGGATGTCGGGGTTCTTCTGTTCGATGTAGCGGAGGCTGATCCTGCGGGCGTGCCACCAGACGTCAGCCACCACGAAGATGATGGACGCGAGTGCGGGCAGCGTGAGACCCATGCCAAAGACGCTAAGGACGAGGAGGAGCGCCAGGAAGAAGATGACCCCGTCGAGGAACGCGTTGAGGACGATGACCTTGAACATCTCGTACGTGAGTTCGTTGAGGAGTGACTTGATGGCCGCCATGGTTATCCACCACTCTGACACGTGTCCAGCTCGTCCTGGACCGCGTTGAGCGTCGACTTGAGACTCTTAATCTGATCGTTGAGGTCTTCAATCGTATTCTGCTGCGCACTGAGGTTGAGGAGCGACTGGCTATAGAGGTTCTTGAACTGTTCCTTCTGGAGCGTCATCGCGTTGAGCTGGCCTTGCGTGCTGCTCAGATCCTGCTGCGTGGACTTGAGCTCCGCGACCTTCTGCTCGTAGAGGGTATCATACTTGCTGATGTCGGCGCTCGTCGAGTTGAGGTCGCTCTGCGTCTTCTCGAGCCGGCTCCGGTAATTGTCCACGGAGGTGAGGCACTGGCTCAGGTTGCCGGAGGCGAGCTCATAGTCGTGCGTTCGCTTCGAGAGCCCTTGCTGGTAGAGGACAGCGCTGCCGACCGCGAGAAGCACGACGATGAGGATTGTCGCGACAAGCGCCAGGTTGATGTTCTTGCCCAAAAAGCTCATGCTCTCCGCCTCCGTTCGGTGATGCGCCTGACCCCTATCTCGAGGAGCAGGATCAGGAGAGCTGCCCAGAGGAAGGGCAGCACCAGCACCTGGCGTTCCAAGGTGACACGCTTGCTCGCCTCTTTGACGAACTGGATCATGGCCTGGTCGTCCGACGGTTTAAATGTTTTTCCGCCAGTCGAGGTGACGATGGCCTCGATATCTGGATTGAGGCCGACGCGGTCCATCTCCGCAGGCCCGTTGACCGCATAGGTCTTCCCTAGGAGTTGGCCGAAGCCCGGCTCGGCGGCCTGGAACGAGGAGGTGTACGTGTCACCCTCCTTGGTAAACTCGAGCCCTTCGCTCGAGACGGGTGTGGCGCTCCGCACCGTGATTATTCCCTTCGCGTCCGTGCGCGTGTCCGGAATGTCGACGTAGAAGGCCTCCTTACGCTGCGGGTCGCCGATCGCCCAGTTGACCGTCCGCGTGAGAAGGAGAGAGTTGTTCCCGTTGAGCAGTTGTCCGAGGTTGTTCCCTGCGAAGACAGTCCACGTTGCCACCCGTCCGTTCCCGTAGTGCCAGACGGTCAGCGCTGGCTGCCCAGAGTCGGCCGCGATGAGGAGCTCGGCCGTGTCCTTTGGGACGACCTGGTTGTACGCGTTCAGCATGGCTGTCGGCTCGACCCCCCGGGTGATGAAATGGGTGAGGCTGAGGAGAACGAGGTTGAACTCCTCGCCGAACTCCTTCGCCTTCGGGTCGCCCCATTTGATGAGGAGCGTGTTCAGCCGAGTGGCGCGGTCGTATGTCCCGTCGCCCGCGGCGGCGAGCTCCTTGAGGAAGGCCTCGTCCACCTTCTTCGGGAAGAGTTGCTCGTCCTCAGTGCCGACGCCGATCGTCATGAGGTTGATGCCGTACTGCCGCTTCGCGTTCGCCGCGAGCGTGAGCAGCTCGCGCTTGAGCGGCGTCTCCGCCCCGAGCCCGGGGCTGTACCGGCCGTCCGAGACGAGGATGATCGTCTTGTCGCCCTGCTGGTCTCGGAGCATGTCGACCGCGCCGCGGAACGCGACGTCCGTCGCCACGGGGCCGCCGCCGATGATGCGCGGAACCTTGTCGAGTATCTCCTTGCGGTCATTGTAGAGGTAGTCGAGCGGTTGGAGGATGCGGACGCTGTCGGCGAGGGCCTCCTCGGCGGAGTCATGGCCCGCGCCGGGGTTGATGCCGAAGACGATGACGCCGACCTTGTTGTCGAGCTGGAGCTGCTCGATCGCATTCACCACCTGGGCCTTGATGACGTCAATCGTCGGTAGGGTCTCGTTGTACTCGATGAGCTGGCCTCCCTGGACGAGGTACTTGGTACGGGAGGTGGTACCGCTGACGTCGATGACGAAGACGAGGTTCGCGTTCCCCTTCTTCCGCTCGCCCTTGCCGACCTTTACGGGGAGCAGAGGCTCGAGGGTGCTGCTCGAATACGAGCCGCGGTCGAAGCTATCCATACCGCCGAAGAGAACGAAGCCGCCACCGTAGTAGTCGCCCTGCTCGTCGATGAGGAAGTCGTGAAGCGCCTGCGTGTTCCTGAGGGACTCGATCGATGCGTCATCCGTAACGACGGCATAATACGGGCTGAGGTCGGCCGGGAGCGAGGCCTTCTTGTCGACGTCGTAGACCTGGCGTAGGAGGATCTCAAGCGGGCTGGAGCGCTGGCTGATGAGGAGTATCTTCGGCTTGGGCAGGACGTGCACCGTCTTGTAGAAGACATCGTTCCCCGCGTATGTGTCGGCCGCAATCGCGGCCTCAATCCGGTGGTCGCCCTTAAGGAACTGGTGCGTGAAGCTGTAGTCTCCGGGTGCGACGTCCTTGTCGAGGATCTTGTTCCCGTCGACCGAGACGGTGAGCCGTGTCATCCTGTCCGGCGTGGTGGCCGTGACAAAGACTGTGAAGGTCGCGTCGCTGTCGGCGACGACCTTGCTCGGGCCGAGGACCATAACTGCGCCCTCATCCGTCGTAGTGGAAAGGTTGATTGCGCTGACTGTCGCATTGAGCGTCGTCGCGTAGAACGCAACGTCGCTCAGCTTCGGGCCGGACGTTGGGTTGAAGTCACTAATCAACAGGACGTTACCGCCGGGCTCGAGGTTCTGGAGCAGCCCATTCCCGAGATCGCTCGTCCCGTTTGTTCCGACCGTTCGGAAGGTCGTGCTGACGCTCCGTCCGAGGATGTCGGTCAGCCCTTTTGCGAAGCTCGTGTCGAGGAACCGCATCGAGCTGCTCGTGTCGAGGAGCACGGTTAGCCGTGGGTTCCCCTGGACCTGCTTGGTTACCTCGGAGTAGGGCTGCGCAAGCGCAATCGCCACGAGGATAAGAAGGAGGAGGCGGGAGACGAAGAGCCAGACTCTGCGCCGCCGTTGCCGGCGACGCTCCTCGGGCTGGAGCGGCGTCTTGACGAAGTCGCGCGTCAAGAGGAGTAGGAGGATGACGGCCGCTGCCGGGATGACCCAGAGCGCCGTGGGGTGTTGAAAGTCGAAGTTGACGAGAGCCACGACTGCTTCCGTGATCATAGGTCACCCCTGTACTTAATGTAGAGGATCTCGAGGAGGAGGAGCGCGATGGCCGTCCAGAGAAACCCGTTCGTCAGCTCTAGGGGGGCTTTCTCAGTGCCTTTCTCGTTCACGTCCGTCTGCTCGCGCGTCACGTTCGGCACGGAGAGGTCGCCTTCCTTGTCCGAGAGCGTGTTCGCCGCGATCGTCCGGTCCGGCAGGACGTAGAGCCCTGCCCAGTCCAGGGAGAGAAGGTCGCCCGTCACCGTCCCTTTGGGCGTCTTCACCGTCGTCTTCTTGGTGAGCGCGATGAGGCTACCCGTCCGCACGTTGAGGTTGGCGAGGCTCGGCCGGTCGGTGAGGAGGTCGAATGCCCGTCTCCAAAAGACAGCGTAGCTCGGGTCCTTGCTGAAGCTCGCTTTCGCGTCGTCCAGCCCGTAGTAGAGGACAACCCCCCTGCCTTGGCGACGGAGGACGATGAGAGGGTCACCGGTCTCGGTCTTCGCGACGACTGTCGCGTCGTCCTTCGCCGTAACGCGCAGGTAGCTCGCGGTCTGGCCGAACTCGATGTCCGCCGTGAGGCCGCTCGCAGCAGCGGGGACGATTGAGGCCCGTCCGCCCTGCAAGTCCTGCGCCGGCGCGACCGGCAGGAGGTCGTTCCAGTCCAGGGAGAAGAGGTCCGGCTGCACGATGACGACGAGGCCAGCTCCTTGGTTGACTTTCTCCTTTAGGTCCTTGACGTAGCCAGGGAGGATGAAGTTGAGGCTTGCCTGATTGACGAGATAGACATCGTGGTCGAGGGTCGGCATCTTCGGCGGCTGCGCGTACTCGACGTCGAAGCTCGTCGGGAAGTTCTGCTGGATGATGCTCATCGCGAGGAGGAGGTTGGACCGCTGGACGATCCCCCGATGGTTGGTGATGGCGAGCAGCTTGATGCTGTTCTTCTCCGGCGTGCTCGTCCAGGCCTCGTTGTCGAGCATGAGGTCATCTTTCTCCTCGATCTTCAGTTCCGCCACCCCGGGAGGGGTCGTGAACGTTATCTCCTTCGTCTCGCCCTTGGCGAGGAGGACTTGCTGCTTCGCGTCGCTGATGTCGAGCGTGACCTGCTCGGGACGCGCGTCGTAGTTCTTCAACCAGACGCTGCTTGTTGAGGGCCCGACGATGAGGTCAATGATGCCGACGTTATGGCTGCCGCCCGTGACTGGGAGGTAGTCGACGATAGCGCCACGCCCCTCGAGCGCGGCTGTTGCCGTCTCATAGTCCAAGTCACCCTGCGTGGCCGAAAAGTCACTGATTACAACGACCCTGGTTCCGGTGCCGGCGTAGCTGCCCGCAAGCTGGAGCGCGTCGGTGAGCGCGGTCGTCGTCGCCGTCGGCTTGACGGTGCCGAGCGCGGCCTTCGCCCGAGAGGAGCTGACACGTTCGACGAGCACTCGTGGGTTCTGCTGGAGAAGGATGATGGTGTTCTCCTTGCCGAGGTTCTCCTTCGCGAGGCTGATTGCCTGGTCGAACCGGCCGTCGGCCTGCATCGAGCCGCTCACATCGAGGACGATGACTGTCTGCTCGACGAGGTACGTCCGGGGGACGTCGATGTACGGCTTCGCCGCCGCGAGGATGAGCGCGAGGAAGAGGAGGAGTTGGAGCACGAGGAGGAGATCCCGGAAGAGTGTCCGGAAGAGGCTATTGATGTTGCCTTTCCCTCGGTCGCGCATCAGGAAGAGGAGGCTCGGCACGGGCGCTCGCTGCGGTTTCGGCCGGATCAGGTAGAGCAGCAGGAACGGGATGAGGACGAGCGCGGTCGCGAGGCCTGCCGGGTAGAGGAAGAGCCCTCCGAGCACTACCATGGAGAGCCTCCTGGCAGCGCCAGCCCTACCTGTGATTCCAGGGCCGTCAGCGCCCTTTCTTCTATCAGTATGTTCTCTGTCACCACACAGGCAGCCTCAGGGCAGGTTTAAAAAGTTTGTCTCGAGAGGGGCTGTAGAAGATCTCTAGAATTATAACGTTTCCGTTACAATTCGCCATTCCATTCCTTATAGAATTCATCAAGAAACCGTTCCATGAATTTATGTCTCTGTTCAGCCATAGATTTTCCGGTTTGTGTATTCATTCTATCTTTAAGTAAGAGAAGTTTTTCATAAAAATGATTGAGTGTCGGAGCATTGCTCTTCTTATATTCTTCTTTCGTCATATGGAGATTTGGTTTGATTTCAGGATTATAAATCTCTCTTCCTTTATAGCCCCCGTAATTGAACGCCCTTGCAACGCCGATTGCGCCCAGAGCGTCCAATCTATCTGCATCTTGAACAACATCGAGTTCCGGAGATTTGAATTCTTGAATGTGTTTGCCACCTTTGAAGGAAATATTAGCGATGATGTTCTCAACATGAATAATAACTTCTTCTGCAACACCTAATGAGCTCAGAAATTCTCTTGCTTTGCGAGGACCTATTTCCTCATCGCCATCATGAAACTTAGAATCAGCAATATCATGAAGCAACGCTCCCAGCTCAACGACAAAAGTATCTACATCTTCAGTTTGCGCAATATGTGTAGATAATTTCCAAACACGATAAATATGCCACCAATCATGACCACCTTCAGCGTCAGATAGAACGTCTTTTACAAAATCAACCGTTTTTTCAATGACAGTTTCTTGATTCATATTTCATAATAAATTTATGAAATTATATAAAGTTAATGAAGGACAAAGAGATTTATTACACATAACATCGCGATTATCTGAAGTTTGCCGTAGGCAAATTTGGGAGTTTTCGGCAGGAAAATTCCAGATAATCGCTGTTAAATGGGAGTGAGCCGAAGGCGAAAGTCTGCAAGACGTCCCCGAGGATTTTTCCGAAGGAAAAACCGCAGAGTAACTTTTTTACCATTAAGAATCAATTACTGCTTTCCAATTTCGCCAAGTCATTCTTCTCTTAGAAGTGACTTGTGCATTATAAGGTTGAGAATACAAAATGTGTTCCCATGTGGGTTGTTGCACTCCTTTTACATCTGGTTTATCATCAATTAAGAAATCGCCATGAATAATAGTTTTATCTTTTGAGATAATCATCCTTTTTGTCCAATCTTTTCCAAGGTGATTTATCACCCAATCATATTTTTCTTGGACGCAAAAAAGATTACTGAGCAGGGGACTTGTACAAATATAAATTTCATCTCCACGAGATGCTAATTCCGAAAGTGCTTCTAATGAACCTTCAATTGGTGGAAGATTCAAATAAAATCCTTGGGCTAAATAAATTTCTTCTATTAAAGATTGAAGTTCATCAGGGTAATTTTCTTTGACATAAAATGAAGTCCTTTGCTCTAATGGAACAAAAGATTTATCGGGATGGCGATTTCTGTAAGTATCTAAGACTCCTTTCTCAAAATCTGCAATAACCCCATCCATATCAACAAGTATTCTCATAGAAATTGGAAATCAGACTATATTTATAATAATTATTGTGAAAGAGTTATTTCATGTAACATCGATTTAACGGAATCCCTTGCAGGAATGTTCCCGAATCTTTCTTCCACTTCGTTCCAGAACAACGTTGCATATCCCTGCGTTGTCCGAAATTCACTCCGATCCGGCCAAAAAACATTTAAATAAAAATTAGCGGGGTTGTGTTTATGGCAAAAACAGACATTGTGGTTATTGGTGGTGGTCCGGCAGGAATAGTTGCTGCTGTGAACGCCAGGAGGAATAATCCAACGAAAAAAATCATGTTGGTGCGTGAACGAGAAAAGAGCGTCGTGCCCTGCGGCATCCCTTATATCTTTCGTCGTTTAGATGCTGTTGAAAAAGATGTTATATCAGATAAGGGTTTAGAGGCACATAAGATATCCTTGTTAATTGATAGGGTGACCAGCGTTGATCCCGCCAAGAAGAGACTTTCTTTTGAGAAGAGCAAAGGAGTAACGTACGACAAAGTAATTTTTGCTACTGGTTCTGAATCAACTATCATCCCCATTAAGGGCGTTGAGAAGAAGGGGGTTTGGCACATTAAGAAAGATGTTGCATACTTGAAACAACTCCGTAAAGCAGTAGTAAAATCAAAGAACATCGTCATCATTGGTGGGGGTTTCATTGGTGTTGAACTTGCTGAAGAATTGAGCAGCATGAAAAGAGTCACGATCATTGAAAAACTCGACCATTGCTTGATAACAACGTTTGATGAGGAGTTTGCTGTTGTGGCCGAGGAGAAATTAAGAGAAAAAGGCGTGAAAATCTATACGAACACCGCTGTTGAAGAGATTGGCGGGAATGGAAAGGTAGAATTTGTCAGAATAAAGAACAAGAAAATTCCTGCTGATCTGGTGATTCTCGCCATAGGGGCGAGACCACATGCAACTCTGGCAAAAGAGGCTGGATTGAAACTTGGAAAATACGGTGGGATTAAAGTTAATGCATATATGGAGACGAGCTGTAAAGATATTTTTGCGGTTGGTGATTGCGCCGAAACGAGGTCTTTCTTCATCAAAAAATATGTTCCTGTCATGCTTGCCTCGACCGCTTCGTTTGAAGCAAGAATAGCTGCAGCTAATTTATATAAAAAAGAGAAGTTCATCAAAAACAAAGGGACCTTGGCTGCTTTCTCAACATTTGTTAATGGTGTAGCAATAGGTATGGCTGGCTTAAATGAAAAAAGCGCCAAAGAAGAAGGATTTGATATTGTCATAGGTAAAAGTGAAGCTCCAAATCATCATCCAGGAACGCTACCGAAGACACAAACTGAGAAAGTGAAACTTATTTTTTCTCGAACTGGTACGTTGTTAGGGGGTCAGATTATTGGTTCAGAGACTGTGGGAGAAATGGTAAATGTGCTTGCGCTCGCCATTCAGAAAAAAATAAGTCTGTATGATTTTGATACGCTGCAAATTGCCACGCATCCACTCTTAACCTCTGCCCCCACTATTTACCCGTTCATTACTGCTGCGCAATCAGCATTACCAAGAATCAAGAAGGCTGCGTGAACGCTCGTTCGCTCACGCGCCCAGCTGAGAAAAGGGAATCATCATCGCGACCACACTTTCGAACACCTTTATAAACTCTCTTGCGTTTCTTCGTCCCGCTAGGCTGGGGGGCCCATCCTCCCCTGTGACCGCAAACGGATGTTGGCGGGGCTGAAGCCTGCGGGGCGGGCCCATATCATCGGACCAGGCGCCCTCGTGCGACCGTCGATCCTGCGTCCCGTCGGACGTGGCTCATGCTGAACCAGGTCAGGCCGGGGACGGAGCAGCCTTAAGGGTGCGCCGCGTGTCCTCGGGGTCGCGCCGAGGAGGAACCACGAGAAAGCGTCCCCGGTGACGTGAGCTCCACCCGCAGGCGCGCATCCTCTCACGTCTCCTGTGTCGCGTATGCCGGGACGAGCAGCGGCTTGGACCGGGCCGATGCGCGGCCGAGCTCGGCTTCCGGAAGCAGGGTCACGCCTGCGATCATCCGCCGGATGATTCTCGCGGTGAGTCCAGGATACCGGAGCAGGATATTATGCCTTCCGAGCGGGACGGTAGTGATGACGCTCGCAGGGTAGAGACGGCGCAGCTCCTCGGCGTCCTTACGCTCGTATTGGAAGACCTGGTCGTTCTCCCCCCAGATCGCATACACAGGAACATCCGATTTCCCCTCTGGCCAGGAGAACGCGGCGACATCTTCAAGGCCTGCCCAGAACCGGGGGAGCTGCGTCAGGGCGCGCGCGACGTAATCGAGCGCGACGACGGTGCCGAGGACGCGGCTGTGGCCGGTGGCGGCATGGACGGTCTCCTCGAGCTGGCCATGGGCGACACGCGCGATGAGACCAAGCGGCGAGCAGTCCGTCGGCTTGACGTTGTTGATTGGGATGACCGCCTGCGGCGGCTCCTCCGCGCCGAGGGTGTAGAGGAGGGCGACGGCGCCGCCCTGCGAGTGGCCGCCGAGATAGTACGGACGCCGTTCCCCGTCGCGGAACGCACCGATGAACGTGCGCACGAGGCCGAGGTACGCGTCCATCCGTCCGGGCATGCGCCATGTCCCGTCCTCGAGCGTCTCGAGGCGCGGCACGATGACCTGGCCGTACCGGCCGCGCGACTCCTTGAGGAGCGCCTTCGCGAACGGCGCGCACGTGCTGGCGCGGAGATTATAGCCGTGAAGGAAGAAGAACGGGTCTGTGCCCGGCTCCCCCGCGAAGAGGAATTCAATCCGTCGCCCTTCTGCCTTGAGGACGCTATATCGCTGCATGCGTGTCGCCCGTACCTTTACTCAGCCTTGACCAGGTGCTCCTGCGTCGCATTCGGTAACTGCGGCAGGGCGTGCTGGCTCTGGGCGCATGCCGCAACGAGCGGGAGGAGCAGCAACGCCCATAGGAAAGACATACGTTGATTCAGGAGAAGGGGTTTAAAATTGTTGCGGCACGTGGCCTGAACATTTATAAGCGGCGCTGCCTGGGAAGCAGCCGATGCGCGACACTATCACGCTCCTCATCGACGGCCAGGAACGCGCGTTCCATCCGGTGCAGCGCGAGCAGGGCTTCCAGGACTCGGACTGCTATGACCTCGTCAGTCCCGGCGGTTAGTCGGAGCTCGCGATGAGCGAGAGCCTCTTCCTCAAGGACGTGACGGAGACGCGCACTGCTACCGGCTACGGCGGGCTCGTGGCGCAGGAGCCGAGCGACCCGCCGCCCGTGCCGATTGGGAAGGGACGGCCCGCATGGAAGGTGCAGCATCTCCAGGCGAAGTTCAACGCCATCAGGCGCCTCGGCATCCCGACAGAGCCCTTCGTGGCCGCGACGGTCATCGACGGGACCGGCTACATCGTCACGAGGAAGGTAGGGCGCTCATTGGAAGAGCTGCGGCGACAGGAGCCCGCAGCGTTCGCCCAGCGCGCCCCGTATTTCGCGGAGGGGATCGCCCGTTTCATCGGCATCCTGCACGGCCACAACTTCATCCACAGGCATCCCCATCTAGGCAACTTCACCTATGACACGCGGCTGCCTCTCATCGACATCGGCCGGGTGAAACGCCTCCGCACGCTCGACTGGTCGAACGCGGACGAGGCCGGCCGCTTCTTCCCGTGGAAGTGCAGCCAGAAGCACCGCGGGCACTCGCGCAGCAGTTTCAAGGAAGACGGCGAAAAGCGGGCCATGCGGAGAGGAACCAGAAATGAGTATTAAAAGGCTTCCGGCGGGTGGCCAGTGCGGATCTTCCGACAACTTCGAAGAATCTCCACTTTTTAGGATAGATTCATCCAAAAAATGAGTAAAGTATATAAACAAATGCATCTTCCATCCAATAAAGTGGATATGCACAATCTCGAAGCGGAAGGTGCCATCAGCCGCTTCACCGCGGCAGAGAAAGAGAGAAAACAGGTCTACCTCGCCTGGCACGAAGCGGCGTACAAGGAAGATCTCGCGACAGCGGAACAGCTCATCACCATCTCACACCGGTGGGCCGTCACCGCCGCCTACTACGCGATGCTCAACCTGACCAAGCGATACCTCGCCAAGCATCACAACCTGAGCATCAACGACAGATCGCACACGGCAGCGCGGATCGCGCTCGGCGCAGTCCTCGAGGAAGCAAAGACAAGGGAGAAGGCGCTCACCCTCCTCAAGGCGGCCGAGGCTGAGTTCAAGAGCTTCACAGCGAAGGGCAAGACGCTTCCGGCCATGCTCTCAGCTGGAAAGAAGAAGCGCGAAAAGGCGAGCTATTACAGCCACCCGCCGCCGCAACGCCAAGCGACAGACCTCAACTCCTTCCTCAAGAGCATCGTGCACCCCTTCATCGCAATCATGGAACGACTATGATAGAAACAGTCCTCGGCTACAAGAGCGCCTGGCGCATACTCTCCCTCATGGCGGAAGCTCCCAGGAAAAGCCTCACGAGGCGCTTCCTGAAGGCGGAGACCCTCCTCGGCAACAAGGCCCTCGACGAGGCGCTCCACCGCCTCAGGACGACAGGCATCATCATCGAAGAGCGGAACCTTTACCGTCTCGACCTCGGATGTCCCGACACGGAGATCCTCCTCGAATTGCTGAAACGGGAGCGGGAGCGCCTGCGTCATCTCGACTACCGTCTGCGCATCGTCCTGGCAGAGCTGACGAGAAGCCTGCTCGACAACTCATTGGAAGAGGCCTGGCTCTTCGGCAGCCACGCGCGAGGAACGGCGAGAAGCGACAGCGATATTGATGTCGCGCTTATCTACACCGCGGAGCCGGACGAGACGGAACTGGCGACAATCACGGACAGGGTGGAACGCAAGTTCTCGGTGAAAATCCAGCTCCACACCTTCACCACAGAGGGATTCGCCGCT
>Ga0114931_10001472_pt1 | contig 30093 bp, 29 predicted proteins | sample 2SBtaG_FD_89579 | JGI IMG/M metagenome (GOLD analysis project Ga0114931, IMG submission 89579) | Deep subsurface microbial communities from Kolumbo volcano to uncover new lineages of life (NeLLi) - 2SBTROV14_V59a metaG | ecosystem: Environmental > Aquatic > Marine > Volcanic | place: Kolumbo... | reverse complement strand
GCTCCATCGGCCGAATGCCGAGGATGAACAACAATACGGTATATTCGATCACCCCCTCGGCGCGGTAATGCAGGGTGTGCCACGGCTCGTCGAAGGCATGGCCGACATGGCGGTAGAACTCGGTATATTGCTCCGGCGTAATCTCGGACTTGGGACGGGTCCACAGCGCCTGGCCGGCGTTGATCTCCTGTTCCTCATCGGCAGCATCTGGCTTGACCTCGATGATCGAGATCGGCACCGCGATATGGTCGGAATAGGTTTTCACAATATGGCCCAGGCGCTCGGGGCTAAGCCATTCATCCTCGCCTTCGCGCAGAAAAAGCGTAATCGTCGCGCCGCGCCCGGCGCGTTCGGCCGGCGCGACGGTAAAGGCACCAGCGCCGTCCGACACCCATTGCCACGCCTCGGCCTCGCCAGCCCGGCGCGAGATCACCTCGATGCGCTCGGCGACCATGAAGGCGGAATAGAACCCCACGCCAAACTGGCCGATTAGCGACACATCCCCGGCGCCCTCGCCAGCCATCTGCTCAATGAAGGCGCTGGCCCCCGAGCGGGCGATGGTGCCGAGATTCTCAACCAGGTCCTCACGATTCATACCAATGCCATTATCGCTGACCACAAGGGTCCGCCGGGCGCTATCAATCGTAACCGTAATCTTGAAATCCGGATCGTCGGCAATCAGGTCCGGCGCGGTCAGCGCGGCATAGCGTAATTTCTCGCACGCGTCGGAGGCATTGGAAATCAGCTCGCGCAGGAAAATCTCCTTCTCGCTGTAAACCGAATGGACCATGAGGTGCAAAAGTTTGGCGACCTCGGCCTGGAATTCGTGTTTTTCTACCTGCCCGGTGGTTTGCGCTGTCTCGGTCATGCTATTTTTTACGGTCCTTCTTCTGGTTGTTGGATTTGGTCTGTACGGGTTGGAGGAAACTCTCCAGCGTTCTGGTCAGGTCCTCGCCCTTGTAGCGCGCCAGCTTGTAGGCCCATCCCCCGACCCGGGCGGTAATCTTGCGGGCCTCGGCGGCACCGTCCTTGGGGGCATGAGGGAAAACCCTGGCCTTTTCCCCCTTAGAGGGCGGCGGCGGAGCGACATAGCGGGCGGAAAACCACGCCCAGTAGTCATCGCCCTTCTTGACCACATCGGCGCTGACCGTCAGCCCGTCGAAGGTCTCGAAGGTGGCGGTCACCGCCTTGGAGAAATCGATCTTGCCGACCGGCACGACATCCTCGAACGACAGGCTGGCCAGCGCCCCGCCCAGCACATTGGGCGCGCTCAGCGACGACAGCGCACGGCCCTTGGGAATGCCGGCAAGCACGAAATTCAACTGCTCGGGCGTCTGGCGGCTCAGGCGCACCGTCTTGCCATCGGGATGAACCAGGCTGACCTGGCGCACCCGGTCGCGGTTGACTGTCAGAATCTCGCTTACCAGCCAGCGCTTAACCTCGGGCTCCACCGCGCCCAGGCCGCTCACCTGCCAGGCCTGCGGATCGCCGGCAAGACGCACATAGCGCCAGCCCTCACCGATGCCGCCCCGGGCGTATTTGCGCTTGCCGACCACCAGCGCGGCGATGGTCTTGCCGGCGGCGTCCTCGAAGGTAAGCAGCAGCCCCTTGGCGTCATCGACCCCCAGTCTGGCGTAGCGCTCGGGACGGCGGGTCTTGGGCTCGACCTTGCAGGTTTGGGCCAGGCTGACCACCAGCGCCTTGATCTTCTTGAACTGCGCCGGATAGCCGGCTTTCTCGGGCACCACCCAGCTTTTGCCATCGGCTTGGCGGCGCAATGAAAACTCCCCCTCGTCGGATTTGATGCGGATCAGTGCCACATCATTGATCCGCGTGGCCAGGCTGGGCAGCAACAGCCCGGTGGCAAGAGTGTTTTCGCCCGGCGGCGCCTCGCGCAGGCTCATCAGCGCCGCGCCAACGGCGATCACCGCGGCTAGGCCGAGAATGAGCAAGGTGCGTTTTTGCAGGGCTCGCATGACAGGCTCCTTTTTCAGCCGCGCCCCTGCTCGGCCTTGCGCCGGCGGCGGCGCGCCACGGCCAGCCCCACCGCGAACGCCATCACCACCAGCGGCATCAGGCCGATGTTGATAAAGCGCAGCCAGTTCTCCAGGGTTGAAATATCCTTGCGCAGGTCACGCTGGACCGCGCGCAGCTCCTTGCGGGTTTGCAGCATCCGGGCGCGGAACTTCTCAATCTCGGCCTGCTGCTCGGGGCTGAGCAGGGCGCTGTTCTCGGGGCGCTGGCTCTCCAGCGCCTTGATCCGCGCCTCGGTCTGTTTCAACTGGTCCTGAAGCTGCTTCTCGCGCGCCAGATAGCGCGCCTCGGCATCGCGGCGAATGTCCTCGACCACGGTGAAGGGGCGCACCGACACCCCGCGGCTGCGCAGACCGATCAGCGCATTGTTGCCGAGCAGATTGTCAACCGCATTGATCACGAAATTGGCGTTGTCGGCCACCGGATAGACCACCCGCTGGCCCATGAAATTCTGCACCTGGGCCCAGAACCGCTGGTCCAGCATATCGGTGTCGGCGACAATGATCAGATTGACCGGGCTTTTAGCCTCGGTCAGCGGCGCCGGGGCGGCGGGTTTTTGCTTGTTCGCCGGCGCATTCGCATCGGACGGCGGGCCGTCGGGAAAGGCGCTTTTGACCGGGCCCGAGACGCGCGCCGCCAGAACATAAGCCTTGTCCGTTGGGACGAAATCGCGCAGCAATTGCGCCGGGTCGGGCTGGACCATGACCTTGACGGTTTTAACCAGCATGCTGTTGGGGCTCGAGCTGATCAGCGGCTCGAAATGGGTGGTTGCCCCCGCAGCCGGCGACAGCGCGCCGGCGCTGCCCATGGCGAGCAGCGAAAGCTGCGCGGTAACCACATCGGAACGGTTCAGATAGGGCGCGCTCACCCCCAGCCAGACAATAAAGTCGCTCACCTTCTGGCGGCCGTTGGGGCCGGAAAAGGCGACCTGCTGGGCCAGCGTGCGGTCGCCGACCACCACGTCCTTGGCCATCGACACCCCCCAGGCGGCGAACAGTTTGTCCAGCCGCGAAGTGGCCTGACTGCTATTCGGCATGCCCATCGGCCCGGGGGTGCTCATCATCTCGGAATGAGGATCGACAAACACCAGGGCATGGCCGCCGCGCAGCACATACTGGTCGATGGCGTAAAGCGTCTTGTCGCTCAGCGCCGCCGGATGGGCGATCAGCAACAGGCCGACATCCTTGTCGATGGTCGTCAGATCGGGGTCCAGCATGCGCACATCGAACTGCTGGCGAAGCTGCTCGTAGATTAGCATCGGCCGCGAGCGGCCGCGCATCGCCGCCTGCATGCCGCCGGGGCCATATTGCAGCGGCAGGCTCGAGATCACCCCGACCACCTTTTTCTCCGGCGTGGCCAGGCTGTAGATCAGCTTGGTCAGGTCATATTCCAGAAAGCGCTCGCGGTCCTGGGTGAAAAAGGGGATCACCTGCTGGTCATCGACCGTATTGGTGCCGACCAGGCCGAAATAGATCACATCGCCGCCGCCGGCACCGCCGGCGCCGCGCAGGCCCAGCGCCACCGCCTGGTCCTCAGCCTCGCTGAACGGTTCCGGGTCGATCACCTCGAGACGCAGCTTGCCGTTCGACAGGCTGGCGTATTCCTCGAGCATGTCGCGCACCCGTTTGCCATAGGCCTTGGTGGCGGCATAGGGGGTGGCCGCCTTGTTGGAAAAGAAAAAGCGCAAGGTGACCGGCTCGTCGAGATGAGCCAGAATATCGCGGGTGCCCTGCGACAGGGTGTAAAGCCGGTCGGCGGTCAGATCGAGCCGGGCCGAGCGGAACCAGCTGTTGGCAAGCACATTAATCGCCAGAAAGACAATCGCGGCAAGCACCAGGGCGGCGGTGGTGGTCAAACGTCGGTTCATCGGCCTAACCCGCCTTCCTGGCATCCACCACCAGCGCCCCGGCGAACAGCCAGAGGGCGATGAGGGAGGCGAAATAGATCACGTCGCGCAAATCGATCACCCCGTTCACAATGGCGTAGAAATGAGTGAGAAAACTGAACGAGGCCACCAGATCGATCAGGGTTTGCGGCAGCCATCCGGAAAAGAAATCGAGCACCATCGGCAGGCCGCTCACCGTGAACAGGAAACAGACCACGACGCTGATCACAAAGGCCACCACCTGGCTGCGAGTCGCTGCCGAAATGCAGGCGCCGATCGCCAGATAGCCGCCAGCCATGAACAGACTGCCGATATAGCCGGCCAGAATCACCCCGTTGTCGGGATCACCGAGATAATTGACTGTCAGCCACAGGGGAAAGGTCAGGGCCAGGGCAATGGCGATAAAGGCCTAGGCGGCGAAAAACTTACCCAGCACCCCGGCCGACAGGGGCATCGGCAGGGTCAACAGCAGCTCGATGGTGCCGCTGCGCCGTTCCTCGGCCCACAGGCGCATCGAAATCGCCGGCACCAGGAACAGATAGAGCCAGGGCTGAAAATTAAAAAACGCCTGCAGGCTGGCCTGGCCGCGCTCGAAGAACTGGCCGAGATAAAAGGTGAAAACACCGCTGAGAAACAGAAAGATGACAATGAACACATAGGCCAGCGGGGTGGCGAAATAGCCTGCCAGTTCGCGGCGAAAAACACTGAGTGTGGCGCTCAAGTCCCGACCCTCCCCGCGCTATTTTGCATCATTGGTGGTGAGGTCGCGAAACACCTCGTCCAGCCGGCCGTGTTCAACATAAATCTCCTCGACCCGCCAGGCCTCGGTCTGGGCGTTTTGCGCCACCGCGGCCAGCACGGGCGCCCCCTTGCCGGGCAGCACGGTCAGCCGCGCACGGCCCTCGCCGGCCGGCGCCTGCTCTACCGCGGCCACCCCGTCGAGGGCGGTAAAGACAGCACTGGCCGCGCCGGCGCTGTCGAGCGCCAGCGTGATCGACACCGCCTGGTGATAGCGCGAGCGGGCGAGTAGATCGCCCGGCGGGCCATCGCAGATCACCCGCCCCTCATCGATAATGATGGCGCGGCTGCACACCGCCTCGACCTCTTCGAGAATATGGGTGGAAATGATGATCGCCTTGTGCTGCGCCATGCGCTGGATCAGGCTGCGCACCTGGTGTTTCTGGTTGGGATCGAGGCCGTCGGTCGGCTCGTCGAGCACCAGAATATCGGGATCGTGCAAAATCGCCTGGGCCAGACCGACCCGGCGCTTGAACCCCTTCGACAAGGTCTCGATGCTCTGGTGAACGACCTGCTCGAGAGCCACGGTCGCGATCGCCCGGTCGATCGCCTGGCGGGCCTCGGCGCCGCGCAGACCCCGCACGCTGGCGATAAATTTGAGAAACTGCGCCGGGGTCATGTCGCCGTAAGCCGGCGCGCCCTCGGGCAGATAGCCGATGCGCGCCTTGGCGGCGATCGGCTGCTCCTCGATGTCGCAGCCACATGCCCGAACCGTGCCGCTGTCGGGACGCAAAAATCCGGTGATCATCTTCATGGTGGTTGATTTGCCCGCGCCATTGGGACCGAGAAAGCCCAGCACCTCGCCGCGATCCAGCACAAAGCTGACACCATCGACGGCGGTAATCGGGCCGAACCGTTTGACCAGGCTTTCTATTTCAAGCATGGCGGGCATCGAACCACCTCTCTATCGGGAATTCATGCCATGCTAGATAATGGAGAAACGCGGCAGTATCAAGGCGAAGATGGTTCCGCGTGACAAATCCGTCTGAAATGGGCAATCTTGGCCGCCATGAGCACCGAGCACACGACCTACCCTTGGGAAGCCTCTTACCCCGACGGGGTAGGCTGGCATGTCGAGCTGCCTGATCAGCCGGTTTTTCGCTTCCTCGACGAGGCCGCCCGGCAATTCGCCGACCGTCCCTGCATCAGTTTCATGGGCAAAACTTGGCGTTATGGTCAGGTCGGCCGGCTGGTCGACCGGCTGGCGCGCGGTCTGCAAAAGATGGGGGTGCGCAAGAATGTCAATGTCGGCCTGTTCCTGCCCAATTGCCCCTATTTCCTGTTTTTCTATTACGCCATTCTCAAGGCCGGCGGCACGGTGGTGAACTATAACCCCCTGTTGTCGCGCCGCGCAGTGATCGACCTGGTGGCGGATTCGCGCACCCGTTTCATGGTCACCCTCGACGTTAAAACCCTCTACGCCAAGGTCCGCCCGCTGCTCGACGAGACGCCGCTGGAAAAGATCATTATGTGCCCGATGGCGCAAAGCCTGCCGTTTCCCAAAAATTTTCTCTACCCGATCGCCCGGCGCAAGGAGTGTGCCCGGCCAGCCGACAAGCAGCGCCACATCGCCTTCGCCAGCCTGCTCAAGGGCGCCGGCGCGCTGGAGGAGACGGCGATCGACCCGGCGCGCGACATCGCGGTGCTGCAATATACCGGCGGTACCACCGGCATTCCCAAATCGGTCGAGTTGACCCACCGCAATGTCGCTGCCAACGCCCTCCAGATCGGCCTGTGGTTTTTTTCCGCCGAACCGGGCCATGACCGGGTGCTCGCCGTGCTGCCGTTTTTTCACGCCTTCGGCATGACCGCGCTGTTGAACCTGGGCACCTCGTTCGGCGCCGAGATCATCATGATGCCCCAGGTCGACCTGGGCGAGGTGATGCGCCTGATCGAGGCCCGCAAACCGACCATTTTCCTTGGCGTGCCCCGGCTTTACCGGGCGATGAGCCGCCACCCGAGCGCCAACCGCGAGACCTTCGCCTCGCTCAAAGTCTGTGTCTCGGGCGGCGACGCCCTGCCGGCGGCGGTGCACCGCAAGTTCGAGCAGATCACCGGCTGCCAGCTAGCCGAGGGCTATGGCCTGAGCGAATGCGCGCCGGTGGCGGCCTGCAATCCGCTGGGCCGCAGCCGGCCGGGCTCGATCGGCCTGCCGATGCCGCGCACCCGGATCGATATTGTCTCGCTGGAAGACCGCCGCACCCCGGTGCCGCTGGGCGAAAAGGGCGAGATTCGCATCAAGGGGCCGCAGGTCATGACCGGCTACTGGAACCGGCCGGAGGAAACCGCCGATGTGCTGATCGACGGCTGGTTGCATACCGGTGATGTCGGCTATATGGACGAGGACGGCTTTATCTATGTCGTCGACCGGCTCAAGGACGTGATTATCATCGGAGGCTACAACGTCTATCCGCGCTATATCGAGGAAGCGATCCGGCTCTACCCGGATATCGACGACGTGGCGGTGATCGGCGTGCCCGATGTCGCCCGCGGCGAAAGCGTCAAGGCCTTTGTCGTGCCGGCGGCGGGCACCACCTTCGAGAAGGCCGACATGCTGGCCTTTCTGTCCGACAAGCTGTCGCCGCTCGAAATGCCGCGGCGCATCGAGATCTGCGAGGCGCTGCCGACCTCGGCCCTGGGCAAAACCCTCAAACGGGTGCTGCAGGCCGGTGATCAATAAGTCGCGCGCCGGGACCGTGTCGTGAACGAGCTGTGGCAGGCCCTGCATTCCGCGATCGATCTGGTGGCGCGGCGCGAGACCGCCTTTATCGAGATCGTCCTGTTGTCACTGCGGGTCAGCCTGAGCGCGGTGGCGCTGGCCACCCTGGTCGGCCTGCCGCTGGGCGCGGCGCTGGCGATTTACCGCTTTCCCGGCCGCCGCGCGGCCACGGTGCTGCTCAACGCCCTGATGGGCCTGCCGCCGGTGGTGGTCGGCCTGCTGATCTATCTGATGGTCTCGCGCGCTGGGCCGTTTGGCGTGTTCGGCCTGTTGTTCACGCCCACCGCCATGATCATCGCCCAGATCATTCTGGTGTTTCCGATCATCGCCGCGCTCAGCCGCCAGATCATCGAAGATTACTGGCGTGACTACGCCGATCTGTTGCGCTCGCTCGGCGCCGGGCGCGGGCGGGCGGTGCCCACCTTGTTGTGGGACGCCCGTTTCAGCCTGATGACCGCCGTGCTCGCCGGCTTCGGCCGGGCCAGCGCCGAGGTCGGTGCGGTGATGATCGTGGGCGGCAACATCGATCATGTCACCCGCACCATGACCACCGCCATCGCGCTGGAAACCAGCAAGGGCGACCTGGCGCTGGCGCTGGGCCTGGGCATTATCCTGCTGGCGCTGTCGCTGGTGGTCAACGGGCTGGTGTTTCTGCTCGGCGAGGCGGCGGCCGATGCCCCCTGACAAACCTTACGCCATATTGCCGCTGCGGCTGGTGGCGCTGAGCTACGGGGTGAGCGCGATGCGGCTGATTCGCGATGTGACGATCAGCCTGTCGTCGGATAACAAGACCATCGTACTGGGCCCCAATGGCGCCGGCAAGAGCTTGTTGCTGCGGCTTGTCCATGGCCTGCTCGAGCCCACATCAGGACTGGTGATCTGGGATGGACCCGAGGCCGCCCGCGCCGCGCGCTACCAGGCCATGGTGTTCCAGCGCCCGGTGATGCTGCGCCGCTCGGTGCGGGCCAATATCGCCTATGCGCTGCGGCTGCGCGGCCTGGGGCGGGCGGAGCGCACCGCACGGGTTGCCGATATATTGGCGCGCACCGGGCTTTCCGGCCTCGCCGAGCGACCGGCGCGGGTGCTGTCGGGAGGCGAACAACAGCGGGTGGCAATCGCCCGCGCCTGGGCGCTTCAGCCCGAGGTGCTGTTTCTCGACGAGCCGACCGCCAATACCGACCCGGCGGCGACCCGCGCCATCGAGGAGTTGATCGAGGCGGTCCACCAGGCCGGCGCCAAGGTGATCATGACCACCCACGACCTCGCCCAGGCGCGCCGGCTGGCCGATGATATTGTCTTTGTCCATGGCGGGCAGGTGCTCGAACATGGCGCCGCCGACCAGTTCTTCACCGCGCCGCGCTCGAAACAGGCGCGCGCCTTCATCAGGGGAGACCTGATATGGTGAAAAAGGCCTTCTTGGTCACCGTCCTGGCGACATGGGCGATGACCGGCGCCGCACTGGCCGCGGATCGCTTCATCACCCTGGCCTCGACCACCTCGACCCAGAATTCCGGCCTGTTCGACCATATTCTGCCCCTGTTCACCCGCCAGACCGGCATTACGGTGCGGGTGATCGCGGTCGGCACCGGCCAGGCGCTGCGCCTTGGCCAGCGGGGCGACGCCGATGTGCTTCTGGTGCATGACACGCCGTCGGAGGAGGCCTTCGTTACCGCCGGCTACGGCGTCTTTCGCCGCCCGGTGATGTATAATGATTTTGTCCTGATCGGCCCGCGCGGCGACCCGGCGGGAGTGCGGGGGATGAGTGATATCATCACCGCCCTGCGCGCCATCGCCGCCCGGCAGGCGGTTTTCGTCTCACGCGGCGACGACAGCGGCACTCACAAGCGCGAGCGCCGCCTGTGGCGGGCGGCGGGCATCGACGCCGCCGCTCATTCCGGCAGCTGGTATCGCGAGGCCGGCGCCGGCATGGGTCAGTGTCTGGCCATCGCCACCGGCATGAAGGCCTATGTGCTGTCCGACCGGGCGACCTGGCTGGCCTTCCGGCGCAAGACCGACCTGGGCATCGTCGTCGAAGGCGACCCCCGGCTTTACAACCAATATGGCGTGATTCTAGTCAAGGGCACCCCCAAGCCGGCGGACAGCAAGGCCTTCATCGCCTGGCTGACCTCACCGCCCGGCCAGAGCGCCATCGGCGCGGTGACCATCAACGGCCAACGTCTGTTTACCCCCAATGCGCCCTGATCTGTTTGCTGTCACTCCTCCTCACCAAGGCCGTGACGAACGGCGAACAGGGCGGCCTGGGTGCGATTCTTGACGTTCAGCTTGCGAAACACCTGTTTGAGGTGGAAGGTAACGGTGATTTCCTTGCGATCGATATATTCGGCGATTTTCTTGTTGGAATAGCCCTGGGCGACCAGACCGAGCACCTCGCGTTCGCGCGGCGTCAGGGCATCGAGCAGGCTGCCTGCATCAACAACATTCCCGACAACATCTGCCGGCGTCTTCAATGAACCGTTCTTGGCGTGCTCATCATTGGTGTCAAACATCTGCGCGGGCACGAAACGCTCGCCCGACAGGATCAGCTCCAGCGCCTTTATCATCACCTCGCCGCTCAGGTTTTTGGGGATATAGCCGGCTGCGCCACGATCGAGACAGTCGCGAATGGCGCTAGGCTCGGCAAGGGCGGTGAGCATGACAATGGGAATGTCAGGAAAGGTCTCGTGCAACCGGTCCAGCCCGGCCAGGCCGTCCATGCCCGGCATGTCGATATCGAGCAGAAGCAAATCGAGCCCTTGCGTCTCAGCAGCGCAGGTCAGGGTTCCATTCAGATCCCCCGCCTCAACCACATCGATTTCCGGGCGTATCTTCGTCAGATAGGCTATGATGGCATCCCGAACTAGGCGGTGGTCGTCTGCAAGCAGGATACGCATGCCGCCCTCCTGAATTTCACGCACAGCCCATAGTTGTTACTTGATAGCATTCTATGATCCCCCGCACAAGGAACGAAACAAGAAAGCATAACTATAGAAACTAATAGAACTATGTGTATGCATAGTATTATTATGGTCTTTTGATTTATAGAGGGGATGTATTAAGGAACAATTATTTTAACACCTATAAGACAAGCCCTTTTCTCCAACCAAAGGATTTATAGTTAGATTCTGTTAACCATACTAATCTTGTAAGAAGTTGCCTTGGATGCCCTTTATTCATGAAAAAATCAACCCTGACGTTTCCGCCACCCAAAATCGCCGCCCGCGCCGCCATTCCGCCCTTTCTCGCCATGGATGTAATGAAAGCGGCCAATGCCGCCGACCGCGACGGCCGCGACATCGTCCATATGGAGGTTGGCGAGCCCGCCGCCGCCTCGCCGCCTGCCGTCATCGAGGCCGCCGGCGCGGCGCTGCGGGCGGGCCGCACCAGCTATACCGAGGCGCTGGGCCTACCGGCGCTGCGCACGCGCATCGCCCGGTTTTACGGCGAGCGCTACGACGTCGAACCGGATCCGGCGCGGGTAATCGTCACCACCGGGTCGTCGGCCGGCTTTCTGCTGTCCTTTCTCGCCAGCTTCGATGCTGGCGACAAGGTGGCGCTGATCGAACCGGGCTATCCCGCCTACCGGCGCATTTTGCGCACCCTCGGCGTCGAGCCGGTGGTGATGAGCGCCGGGCCGGCCGAGCGCTTTCAGCCGACCCCAGCGCTGCTGGAGCGCGCCCTCGCCGAGCACGGCCGACTCGACGGCCTGCTGGTCGCCAGCCCGTCCAATCCGGCCGGCACCATGCTGGGGCCGGCGGCGCTGGCCGCGTTGAGCGCTTTTTGCGCCGCGCACCGCATGCGGTTTCTGTCGGATGAGATTTACCACGGCATCACCTATGGCCACACCGCCAGCACCGCCCTGGCGCTGAATGACGAGGCCATTGTCATTAACAGTTTTTCGAAATATTTCTGCATGACCGGCTGGCGTATCGGCTGGCTGGTGGTGCCCGAGACGATGATTCGGCCGATTGAGCGGCTGGCGCAGAATTTTTTCATTGCGCCGCCGTCGATGGCGCAATATGGCGCGCTGGCGGTGTTCGACTGTCAGGCCGAGTTGGACCGCATTGTCGCCGGCTATGCGCAAAGCCGCGCCCTGCTGCTGCGCGAGCTGCCCCGCGCCGGGCTCGACCGACTGGCCCCGGCCGACGGCGCCTTTTATCTTTACGCCGATGTCTCCGCCTTCACCGACGACGCCGGCGCCTTTTGCAGCCAAATGCTGGAGAAGGCCGGGGTGGCGGCGACCCCGGGCATGGATTTCGATCTGACCGATGGTCGCCACCATGTGCGCTTTTCGTTCGCCGGCGCGCCCGAGCGCATGGCCACCGCTGCGCGCCGGCTGAAAGGCTGGCTGCGGCCTTAATCCGCCGGCCGCCGGCTTTGCACGATGCGGTAACGCCCGGCGACATAGGCGGTGTCGGTCAGCGCCGCATTGGCTGCCGGATTGGCGCCGGTGGCGTGAAAATCGCTGAATGCGGCCGACTGGTTGACAAACACCCCGCCGGTCAGATTGCACGACAGAGCGACGCCGGCCTCCATCATCGCCTGCTCCATCTCCGCCAGCACCGCCTCATCGTTGGCGTAAACCGCGCTGGTGATCGCGCCCTTTTCCAAAATCACCTCACGGGCCAGGGCGATCGACTGCTCGGTGCTGTCGGTGGCGACAATGAAATAGATCGGGCCAAAGCGCTCGCGCCCCCAGGCGTCGCGGTTGGCCGCCTCGGTGGTCAGGATCAGCGGCGTGCGGATGCGCGATTCGGGAAAGGCCGGGTCGGCCAGCGCCCGCGGCGCCAGCACCACCTCGCCCAGAGTGCGGCAGGCCTCGAGCCGGGCCAGCGTCTTTTTGCTCTGGATCGCCCCCAGTATCGCCACCGCGCGCGCCGGGTCGGCGAGGAATTTATCGACCGCACCGGCAAGCTTTTGCGCCACCTCGTCGAACGACCAGTGCTCATCACCCGCCTGAATGCCGCCGCGCGGCACAAAAATCGCCTGTGGCGTGGTGCACATCTGGCCGGCGTAAAGGCTGAGGGTAAAGCTTAGATTGCGCAGCAGGCCCTTGGGATCGTCGGTGCTGTCGATCACCACGCAATTGACCCCGGCCTTTTCGGTATAGACCTGGGCCTGGCGGGCGTTTTGCTCGATCCAGTCGCCAAACGACGAGCCGCCGGTGAAATCGATAATCCGCACCTCGGGCCGCAAACACAGATCGCGGGCGATCGGCGCTTCGGTGGTATCGGCCGCCAGGGTCACCAGATTGGCGTCAAAGCCGGCCTCGGTAAGCACCGCGCGGGCAATCTCCACCGAAATCGCCAGCGGCAGAATGGCCTCGGGATGGGGCTTGACAATCACCGGGTTGCCGGTGACCAGCGAAGCGAACAGACCGGGATAGGAATTCCAGGTCGGAAAGGTCGAACAGCCGATCACCAGAGCCACCCCGCGCGGCACGACGTGAAAGCGCTTGATCAGGCGCAGCGGGGCGTGTTTGCCCTGGGATTTTTCCCACAGCGCGCTGGCCGGGGTGCGCATCATGTCGGCGTAGGCATAGGCAACCGCCTCCAGCCCGCGGTCCTGGGCGTGGGGACCGCCGGCCTGAAAGGCCATCATGAAGGCCTGGCCGGTGGTGTGCATCACCGCGTGGGCGAGCTCGAAACTGGCCTTGTTGAGCCGGTCAAGAATTTCCAGACACACCCCGGCGCGCACCTGCGGGCCGGCATCGCGCCAGGCCGGCAAGGCGGCCTGCGCCGCCCCGATCAGCGCCTCGATGTCAGGGGCGGGATAGCCGATGTCCAGCGCCAGCCCGAAGGGCGAGCGTTCCCCGCCAAGGGGCGCGCCGCCGCCAGGCTGGTCAAGTTCGAAGGTCTTACCGAGCCGAACTTTGAACGCCGCCTCGCCGTCGGCGGCCGCGGTTTCGCCATAGATGCGCGGACTGGCGCTTTCGGGATAGGGGCTCCAGTAGCCGCGGGTGGTGATCGCCTCCAGGGCCTGGTCCAGGGTAGCCTTGTGGCGCTCGAAAAATGTCTCGGTCATGAGAATGCCCTCTCCAAAAATAATCAGGGTTGTTGAGAAAGAGTCAATTCAGAGCTGTTTGACCCAGTCGAGCGCCCATTCCAGGGCGTCCTCGTCGGGCAGGGGCTGGGTGCAGGCGTCGATCTCCAGCCGTTCGCCAAGCTTTTGCGCCCCCAGCTTGGCGAACAGCGCGTCCATATCCTTGCCGGCCTGGCAAAAGGTGTCGGAAAAAGTCTGGTCGCCCAGGGCGATCACCCCATAGCGCAGATGCGACAGGTCCGGCGCCTGCGCGCGCAACTCGTCGGCCAGGGGGATGATATTGTCCGGCAGCTCGCCATCGCCGTGGGTCGAGGTGCACACCAGCACCACATCGCGCGTCGCCGGCGCAAAGGCCGCAAGGCCGCCCTCGGACAGAATATCGACGTCATGGCCCAAGGCGGCCAGTTCGGCCTGCACCACATCGGCCACCATCTCGGCATTGCCCGATTCCGTGCCTACGAGAATCACAATATCCGCCATGCCCCGTCCAGACCTGTCCTCAAAAATTCGCAGCCATACGCGCGCCCGTCACCATGTGATACTATTTTTAAATTTTTTTGTCTAGTTTTGTATCTCTTTTTATGACACATTAGACGATATATGAGACAGTTTCTAAAATTCCAGGACAAGGAGCCGTGGTCATGCCTCACGATGACAGCCAATTGACCGCGAAAATCGCCGCTGGCGAAAAATTCGGACCTGATGATGCACTCAGCGCCGACTATCGCGGCGAGGTGATGCGCCTGATGGCGGTTTTTGTCGATTCCGAACTGGCCGGCGCGGCCGGATTCGTCACCATCATCAACCAGGCGCCGGGGCTGGACGAGCGCATCGGCATGGCGCGTCTGGTATCGGAAAAATTCGCCCATGGCCGCGATGTGCTGGCGGTGATGGAGGCCTTTGGCGCCAACCCCAGCCTTTATGTACGCTCCCACAGTTGGGCCGCGCGGCTCGACCGCAGCATCGACCTGGGCGCGCGGCGAATCGGCGGCGACAAGCGGCTCAACGTGTTTCACTATCCGGTCGAGGGCTGGACCGACGCCCTGATGCTGATCTTGACCATGGGCGCGGCCACCGCCATTCAGATGGCCGAGTTGACCGATTGCTCCTATGCGCCGCTGGCCGCGATCATGGACCCGATCGTCGGGCGCGAGAGCGAACATGCCCAATTCGCCGAGGACCGGCTGAGCACCCTGCTGGCCGAAAATGGCCGTGCCGCCGCCCAGGCCAGCGCCGACTATTGGCTGCCCCGGGTGGCCGCCACCTTCGGGCGCATGGAAAGCGACCGGGTGGATGTGCTGCGCGCTTATGGGCTGCGGCGGCGCTCCAACGCCGAGCTGCTCGGCACCTGGCGGGATGCGATCAAGAACAAGCTGGACAAGCTCGGTCTGACCCATCCATCCTGAAATCTGCGAACCAAAGGGGAGACCAGACGTGTCGGAGCCAACCGTGCTGAGCGCCCGCGACGGCGGCGTGCAGAAAATCACCCTTAACCGGCCCCAGGCCTTCAACAGTTTTAATCGCGAAATGCATCTGGCGCTGCGCGATGCCCTGGCCCACGCCGCCGGCGACTCCGACGTGCGCGCGGTGCTGCTCGATGCCGCCGGCAAGGCGTTTTGCGCCGGCCAGGACTTGTACGAGCCATCGATCAGCCCGGTGGGCCAAACCCCCGACCTGGGGACCGCGATCGAGGATTTCTACAACCCGCTGATCCGCCAGATCCGCGCCCTGCCCCTGCCGGTGGTCTGTGCGGTGGGCGGGGTGGCGGCCGGGGCCGGGGCCAATCTCGCGCTGGCCTGCGATATTGTGCTGGCCGGCGCATCGGCGCGCTTCATCCAGGCGTTCTGCAAAATCGGCCTGGTGCCCGATTCGGGCGGCACCTTCATGCTGCCCCGGCTGGTCGGCGCGGCGCGCGCCGCCGGAATGGCCCTGCTGGGCGAGCCGGTCTCGGGCCGCGAGGCCGCCGACTGGGGCCTGATCTGGCGCTGCGTCGAGGATGACGCGCTGGCCGATGAGGCCGCCAGGCTGGCTGCCCATCTGGCCACCCAGCCGACCCTCGGCCTGGCGGCGACCAAACAGGCGCTTGCCACCTCGTGGCGCAACACCCTGGACGAACAGCTCGATCTGGAGCGCGATTTGCAACGCGCCATGGGCCGCACCGAGGATTACCGCGAGGGCGTCGTGGCCTTTGGCGAAAAACGCAAGCCGGTGTTCACCGGCCGATGAGTGAAACCGCGATGAACCGGAACCGGGCCCTTGAAATTGCCCGGGCGGTGGGCGCCCGCTTCGCCGCGGACGATCAGGCGGCCAAGACCCTGGGCGTGGTTTATGAAGAGGTGCGCCCCGGCTATGCCCGGCTGGCGCTGACGGTGGAAAAACACATGACCAACGGCCATGAGATATGCCATGGCGGGGTGATCTTCACCCTGGCGGACACCGCCTTTGCCTGCGCCTGCAACTCCTATAACCGCGCCGCCGTCGCGGTCGGTTGCGCAATCGAGTTTCTCGCCCCCGGCCGCATCGGCGACCGCCTGACCGCCGATGTGCGCGAACAAGCCCTTGCCGGGCGCGCCGGAGTATACGATGTTACGGTCACCAACCAGAACAACCAGACCATCGCCCTGTTTCGCGGCAAGTCGCGCCGCATCGAGGGCCGAGTGATTGCGGAGTTAGAAGAAATCAAATGACTGAAGCCTTTATATGCGATGGTGTGCGCACCCCCGTTGGCCGCTATGGCGGCGCCCTGGCCGGCGTGCGCACCGACGACCTCGCCGCCCTGCCGATTCGCACCGTGGTCGAGCGCAACCCCGGCCTTGACGCCGCGCGGATCGACGATGTGCTCTATGGCTGCGCCAATCAGGCCGGCGAAGACAACCGCAACGTCGCCCGCATGGCCAGCCTGCTCGCCGGCCTGCCGGCCAGCGTGCCGGGCGCGACCATCAACCGGCTGTGCGGCTCGAGTCTCGATGCGGTGGGCAGCGCGGCGCGCGCCATTCGCGCCGGCGAGGCCGGGCTGATCATCGCCGGTGGCGTCGAGAGCATGTCGCTCGCTCCCTTTGTGATGGGCAAGGCAACAACGGCCTTTTCGCGCAAGGCGGAAATTTTCGACACCACCATTGGCTGGCGCTTCGTCAACCGGTTGATGGAGCGCCAATATGGCACCCATTCGATGCCGGAAACTGCGGAAAATGTCGCCGAGGACTATAAGATATCGCGTCAGGACCAGGACGCCTTCGCCCTGCGCAGCCAACAGAAAACCGCCCGGGCGCAGGAAAATGGCCGGCTGGCCAAGGAAATCGTCCCGGTGGTCATCCCCCAGCGCAAGGGTGAGCCCAAAACCGTGACGCGCGACGAACATCCGCGCGCTGGCACCACCTTGGAGACCCTCGCCAAACTGCGCCCCATCGTGCGCGAGGGCGGCACAGTGACCGCGGGCAACGCCTCGGGAGTGAACGATGGCGCCTGCGCCATGATCGTCGCCAGCGAACAGGCGGCCAAAGCCAACGGCCTTGAGCCCAAGGCGCGCATTCTCGGCCTGGCCAGCGCCGGCGTGCCGCCGCGCATCATGGGCATCGCCCCGGCCCCGGCCTCGAGCCGGCTGCTCGACCGACTGGGCCTGACCATCGACCAGATGGATGTGATCGAGCTTAACGAGGCCTTCGCCGCGCAAGGGCTGGCGGTGCTGCGCGAGCTCGGCGTCGCCGATGACGACCCGCGGGTCAATCCCAATGGCGGGGCGATCGCGCTGGGCCATCCGCTGGGCATGAGCGGCTCGCGGCTGGCGCTGACCGCCATGATGGAACTGGTGGAGACCGGCGGGCGCTATGCGCTGTGCACCATGTGCATCGGCGTCGGCCAGGGCATCGCGCTGGTCATGGAACGGGTGTAAAGGGGGACCCCATGAAACTGGATGAACCATTGACGCCGGAACTGGACCCGCTGGAAAAGGCCAGCCGCGACGAATTGCAGGCGGTCCAGCTCAAGCGGCTCAAATGGTCGCTGAACCACGCCTATGCCAATGTGCCCCATTATCGCCAGGCCTTCGATGAGGCCGGCATTCACCCTGACGACCTCAAGGATCTGGCCGATCTCGCCAAATTCCCCTTCACCACCAAGCTGGATTTGCGGGCCAATTATCCCTTCGACATGTTCGCTGTGCCGATGTCCGAGGTGGTGCGTATTCACGCCTCGTCGGGCACCACCGGCCAGCCCACGGTGGTCGGCTATACCCAGCGCGATATCGACGACTGGGCCGGTGTGATGGCGCGCTCGATCCGCGCCGCCGGCGGCCATCGGAGCGACAAGGTGCATGTCGGCTATGGCTATGGCCTGTTCACCGGCGGGCTGGGCGCCCATTACGGCGCCGAACGACTGGGCGCGGCGGTGATCCCGATGTCGGGCGGCGCCTCGGAACGCCAGGTGCAGTTGATCACCGATTTCCGCCCCGACATCATCATGTGCACCCCGTCCTATATGTTGCGCCTGGCCGATGAGTTCGCCCGCCAGGGACTCGACGCCCGGGACTGCTCGCTGCGCGTCGGCATTTTCGGCGCCGAGCCCTGGACCGAGGACATGCGCGAGGCAATCGAGGAAACCTTCGGCATTGACGCCGTCGATATTTACGGTCTGTCGGAAGTGATGGGCCCCGGGGTGGCCCAGGAATGTCTGGAGACCAAGGACGGTCTGCACATCTGGGAGGATTATTTCTATCCCGAGATTGTCGACCCGACCACCGGCGCGGTGCTGCCCGACGGCGAGGAGGGCGAGTTGGTGTTCACCTCGCTGACCAAGGAAGCCCTGCCGGTCATCCGCTATCGCACCCGCGATCTCACCTGCCTGTTGCCCGGTACTGCGCGCCCCATGCGCCGCATGGCCAAAATCACCGGACGCTCCGACGACATGATGATCGTGCGCGGCGTCAATGTGTTCCCCACCCAGATCGAGGAATTGATCCTCAAGGACGCCCGGCTGGCGCCCCATTACATCATCGAGCTGGACCGTAAGGAGCATATGGACCGCATGACGGTGCGCATCGAGCTGGCCGCCGCCGGCGACGCGGCACTCAAACAGGCCTGCGCCAAAAAACTAGCCCATGACATCAAGGCGCTGGTCGGCGTCTCGGCCCAGATCGATGTTGGCGACCCCGGCGCGGTGCCCCGCTCGGAAGGCAAGGCCACCCGGGTGATCGATAATCGCAAAACAGACTGATTGCCAGCCCGCTCTACCCGCCGAGAAATCTGACCAGAAAAAGGATCGGATGGCCCGGGCCGTAAGGGGTCTGTTCGATCAGCGGCCAGAAATCCATGGCGCGATAGAAGCGGCGGGTCAGGGCATAGGGGCCGGCGGTCTCGGACGGCCCCGGGGTGGTGGTCAGCAGGGTCCGGCAGCCGTTGGCCCGGGCATGGCCGCAGGCCCGCTCGATCAGGGCGCGGCCGATGCCCTGGCGGTGAAAGGCGGGGCGCACCGCCAGCCAGTAAATCTCGGCGCTGGTGGCGAAATGATAGGCCAGCACGACAACCCCCAGCGGCTCCCCCCGGTCATCGCGTGCGCATAACACGTCATGGGGCGCCAGCCGCTGGCTCACCGCCTCGCGGCCGCCGGGATGGCTAAACCAGTCGGGCAACTCGCGAAGCACCTCGCGGCACACATCGGTCTTGTCGGCCACTTCATCCAGCAAGGTGATTTCCATGACGCCGCGTCCCTCCCGCCGGCATCATATCAGGCGTCCAGAAGCGCCTCCAGTTTTTCGCGCGCCGCGCCGAAGGCTTCGACCGCCTCTTCATAGCTTTCGCGCGCCGCCGCATAAAGCTCCACCAGCTCGTTGTCCATGCCCTGGCGCAGCATTTCGCCGTGGCAGCGCTCGCAGGCGATCAGCCGCCGGTCGGCAACCAGCCGGCGCTCCATGTAACGCTGCGCCGCCGCGCGCTGATCGGCGGGCAGCGCCTTATAGGCCGGGCCGCCATCGCGGAAACAGGCAAAATCTGCCTTGAGCTTTTCCCACATCGCCGCCCAGTCGGTGGGAAAATCACCCGCCGCCAGGGGACGAAAGCCAAATTCGGCCAGCCGCTTGCGGTTGTCTTCGAACAAATGGTTGGGAAAATCGCCCATCATCCTTCAGCCCTCAGGCCGCGCTTTCCTCGTCGGCCTCATAGCCGATACGCATGTCATAATCGGCCTCGACCCCCTCGGGCACCTTGAAGCCTAACTCGCCGGTCAGCCGGCTTTCGAGAATCTCGAGATATTCCTGTTGCAGCTCCTCGGGCTTTTTGACCTTGATGCCATAGTCGAAATATTTGTCGAACATCTCCGACTTGCCCTGGCCCGCCGACGGCCGGCCATAAAAGCCCAGCCCCATCTGCATGAACACCGGAATGCGGCTTTCCATATAGTCGCGGGCCTCGTCACCGCCAAATTCCAGACAGCGTTTGGAGGCCCACACGCCAAAGGCGAGATGGCCGTATTCCTCCTTGTGGATGCGCACATTCACCCGCGCCCAGGGCAGATAGGAACACTCGCGATATTGCCCCAGAAAGGCCACCGCCGCCGGCGTGACCACGGTGGAAAACAGCGCCACATCCTCCCAGCGATGAAAGAAGGTCGACCAGTTTTCCTTGCGGAACCCATTGATGACCTTGACTTTCTTGGGGTCGGGATTATCCGGGTGGGCGGCCAGTTCGGCAATGCGGGCATCGACATCGACCCCCAGATCGCGCATCAGATTCCACACATAATAGCCATGGCCCATTTCCTCCATGACCTTTTTCGACAACCGGTAGGCCTCTTCGGGCCGCGGCGCATATTGATGGTTTTCCGCCACCCGCTGGGCGCCGGCATATTCCGAATCGGCCTGAAACGCCATCAGATTGAGCAACAGCTCTTTGTAATCCTCGGGAAGCACATCGCCCTTGTCATAGGTTTTCATCACCGTCTCCATCAGGAACAAGTTTCATTGGTAATTATAATATGACACATAAAAATATTTGTAAACTAGAAAAATGTATCATTTTATGCTAATGAAGGCCTCGGGCGGTTAATCCTTTTTAAAAAATCTCTAACATACCGAACATATTGAGAAAGACCGGAATGACATGGCTAGACCCTCACGCCTCGCAGGACTGATCGAAGACATTGTATCACAATGCCAGCCTCGCGCGCCGTCGCTGATTGTCACCGTGCTGGGCGACATGATCGCCCCCCATGGCGGCGCTTTCTGGCTGGGCAGCCTGATCCGTCTGCTCGCCCCGCTGGGGCTGAGTCAGCGGCTGGTGCGCACTTCGGTGTTCCGCCTCACCCGCGAAGACTGGCTGACCTCGGTCCAGATCGGCCGGCGCAGCTATTACAGCCTGACCGCCACCGCCCTGCGCCGCTGCGAGGAGGCTTTCGGGCGCATCTACCACCATGCCGCCGGGCCGTGGTCGGGTGACTGGTGCGTGGTTCTGCTCGGTTTCGGCGCCCTGGACGGCGAGGCCCGCGAGCGCGCCCGGCGCGAGCTGCAATGGCAGGGCTTTGGCGCGGTGGCCCCTTGGGTGCTGGCCCATCCCACCGCCACGCCGCAAGCGGTGCACGGCAAGCTGGAGGCCATCGGCCTGGCGGACGGCGTGCTGATCATGCGCGCCGGGGCCGAGGACATCACCCCGCGCCAGACCATGGACGCCTTTGTGCGCTCGTGCTGGGATCTCGACCGGCTGACGCGCGATTACACCGGTTTTCTCGACCTGTTTCGCCCGGCGCTCGGCGCGCTGGAGAACGGCGCCGACAACCCGGAACAATGCTTTCTGCTGCGCACCCTGTTGATGCATGAATACCGCCGCCTGACCCTGCGCGACCCGCAATTACCCGAAGAGTTGCTGCCCCATGACTGGGCGGGCACCGCCGCAAGGCTGTTGACTCGCAATCTTTATCATCGGATCTGGGCGCCGGCGGACGCCCATCTGTGCGCCACGGTGGTCACTGCCGAGGGCCCGCTACCGGCGGTACAATCGGCCTATTTCACCCGCTTTGGCGGCCTGTCCAGTGCGCCGGCCGCGGTGGCGTCGTAAGAGCGAAGAACTTTCTCATGTCTGCGAAATCCCTGGTTCTGATCTCCGACTTGATTCTGGCGTTCGCGCCCGGCGCGGCGGCGATCGAGGTGCCGCGCGGCGAATGGACGCTCGAGATGAAAACCGAAAATCCGATGCTGGGGGGTGCAATGAACCAGACCCACACCGAATGTATCGACAAGCAAAGCTGGACCCCCGAGGAACTGATGAAGGACCCCCGTTGCCGGATTTATGACAAGGCCGATACGGCAAAGACCATAAGCTGGAAAATGGATTGCACCCAGGAAGGCATGGCCAGCCGCGGCGAGGCCAGTTTTGCGGTCGATGGCGAGACCATGACCGGGGGCATGACCATCACCATGATGGCGGCCGGACGCAGCGTGACCATGCGCACCACGGTGCACGGCAAGCGCACCGCCAAGACCTGCCAGCGCTAAAATAAAACCGTTAAAGACATTTGCACCGGGAAAGAAATTCGATTACCCTCCGGCGCGCTTTCAACCGCGCCAGGCACCCGTAGCTCAGCTGGATAGAGCGCTGCCCTCCGAAGGCAGAGGTCACAGGTTCGAATCCTGTCGGGTGCGCCAATGATTTCAATGGGTTGGCGGTGTTTTTAAGTTTTCTAAATTCATGAAAGTAACCACATAGTAACCACGACGCTATTGTTAACGCCTCTTTTAGAGCTTTGACTCCCGTGTGAGTTCAGGTGTCAAGCAACTTCAATGTTGAAATATTTTTTCAGACGTTCGACTGTTTTGCTCCATTTTGGTGTTTTGGGTTTGCAGATCGTGTTTTGATTGCCAAACATGCCAACTTCCCGAACCCCGTTTGAAATATCAACGGTTGTCAACCACTCAACCGGCACGAAATAGTCCAGTTTCTCCGGTTCGTTGACATTTTCCCGGTGATAATTCGCTTTCAGAGTTTCTGTTGCCGGGTGCCCTTCTATCTGGAAATCCGTCAAGCTCGTTTTCCTGAAACCTGAAACGCCCTTTGCGGATATAATAGCAAAGAAGTACCCGAGAAAATCCCAGACCCGATAATGTTGCATGCCAAAATGCGTGCGCAACACCATTGGTGATTGATACTGATTCCCTCACCTGCCGGGATTGTCCGGCTTGTTGATGGTGATGGAATAATGACTATGCAAAATCCTTTGGTTTTCAATGCAATCCAAACCGCAAAGCGTTTGGGGCTTTCAGTCAGCACGCTTGCGAAAATGCGGCTTTATGGCACCGGGCCGGTTTATTCAAAACTTGGCCGCCGGGTGGTTTATCGGCTGGAAGACCTTGAGCGCTGGATTGAACAAAACCGTTATCAATCCACATCGGAATATTCTTCAAAACAGGTTTAAGGCGCGATGGCCACGGCTAAAAAGCGGAAGCCCGATTTGAGGCGCATTCGGACCAGCAAAACCTATAACTTGCCTGAAATTGCCGAGCTAATGGATCGGGATATTGCAACCATTCGCGCATGGGTGAAAAACGGTTTGCCGCTTCTTAGCGTACAAAAACCGGTGCTTGTGTCGGGCAAAGCTCTCAAAGACTGGTTACAACAAGTCTGGGCATCAAAAAAACGCACATGCCAGGCAGATGAGCTGTTTTGCTTCAAATGCAGAAAACCGCGCAAGGCAATGCCAGGCAGTGTTCGCATTGTCAGGCGCAACGAAAAAACCGTGTCTGTCAAAGGCCGGTGCGCTGTTTGCAATACCAGAATGAACCAGACACGCTCACTGTCAAAACTGCCAGAGCTGCAAGTAACCTTCGATGCGCCAAAGCCTCAAATGCCAAGCATATCGGGGCACGGCAATGCCAGTGACAGACATACATTGAGGCCACAAGCAAACATGAGCAGCAGATGGGCGGGCGACAATGGCAAATGTCGTTGACCACATTAAACCTAAGGCCGCCAATGATCCAACATTCTGGGGTCGATCAAACTGGCAGGCGCTATGCAAACCATGTCATGACCGCAAGACAGATAGTGAGGATGGCGGTTTCGGTCATAGGAAGAAGAATGCACGCAGGAATAACACACGCAAGCGCATTCACACCCCTGGGGGAGGGTAAATCTTCACGGAACAACGGATTAGGGACCGGATGGGCCCCCTTTTTTACACGACCGCGAAATTAAGGGCCAGGGTCGAACCAAATAGGATAATGCACTATGGGCAGAAAACCAAAGCCGCCAAATATCAGGGCACGGCAATGCCAGTGACAGACATACATTGAGGCCACAAGCAAACATGAGCAGCAGGAGCGCGAAAAAATGACGAAAAGAAACCCTGAAAGCGAGCGTATCAAGCTGCAATATTTTGAATTTCTCAAACAGGCCGACGGCAAGTCCGAGGCCACCATAAGACAGGTTGAAAAGGCACTGTTGCGGTTTGAGGAATTTACCGGCTTCGCCAGCCTCAAAAGCTTTAATCAGAAGCAGGCCAGCGGATTCAAGGACCATATGGCCGGGCAAAAGCTGGCACCTGCCACTATTTTAATCACTTTGAACAACCTCAAAAGATTTCTGTTATGGCTATGCCTGCAACCGGGTTTCAAGATCGCCATCAACAAAACCGATATTGAATACCTGAACTTGCCGGAAAAGGATATCAGAGCCGCAACTGCTCCAGCTGATAAACCTCGCCCAACCTTGCAGATGGTTGAAAAGGTTGTTGCGAATATGCCAAACCAAACGGCGATTGAGAAACGCAACCGGGCGCTGGTTGCGTTTATTGCCATAACCGGCATTCGCGACGGGGCTTTAATTTCGCTGAAACTGAAGCACTTTGACCGGGCAAGAATGCTGATATTGCAAAACCCGCTTGAGGTGAGCACGAAGTTTTCCAAGCGAATTGATACCTTTCTGTTTCCGCTCAATGAGCAGTTTGAGCAGATTTTTCTGGACTGGGTGGATTATCTCAAATCGCAGGAACTATTTGCCGACCATGACCCGCTATTCCCCAAAACTGCCCTTGGCCACGATGACAACGATTGCTTTATACCAACCGGGCTATCACGCGAACACTGGGCAAATGCCTCCCCCGTTCGTACCATATTCAAAGCAGCCTTTGAAGCAGCCCAATTGCCAGTCTTCACCCCGCACTCTTTCCGCCACATGATTGTCGCCCAAATGTATGACCGTAATCTATCAGTGGCACAATTTAAGGCATGGAGTCAGAACCTTGGCCACGAGGGTGCGATGACAACGCTCACCAGCTATGGCAAATTGTCTTTGCATGAGCAGGAAAGGCTGGTACGAGAAACGACCAACAACCAAAGTGAGCCTTCCTTATCTATAGATCAAATTGAAAATTTGCTGAAAAAATATCGAAATAAGTGAAATAGTACACAAACCAACGGCATAGTGATAAGTGGTTCTGGCTCCGGCAGCCCTTCGCTGAGCGAGGTGGTCAGCGCATCGAATTTATCGAGGATGACAACGATGCGGGCTTGTTCTGCAAGCGACTTCTCTGGATCACTTGGGTAGGTGGTGAAAACTTAACTGGATGCTTTGGTGTGGCCATATTACAGGGGGACACAGCCACGCAGAGAGCGTGATGGCAATTCCATCATGAGGGGTAACAGATAAACTCGGAAACTTCTTGGTTGTTTCCGTTTTTTCCCGTATTTTCTACAGGGGAGAATCGATGGAGCGGCCCATGAACGATGACATTTGGACGATCAAGGAAGTCGCAGCTTACCTGAAGCTCAAGGAAAAGACCGCCTATGCGCTTGTCGCAAAGGGCAAAATTCCCGGGTTTAAGGTGGGTGGCAGCTGGCGCTTTAGAAAAAGTGAGATTGATAGATGGATATCGGACCAAGAGAAAAACAAAAAGGAATAACAGCATGACAAGCACACAACAACGCGCCGCCCTGCAACGCCAGATCTGGCAAATCGCCAATGATGTTCGCGGCGCCGTCGATGGCTGGGATTTCAAGCAATATGTACTCGGCACCCTGTTTTATCGCTTTATCAGCGAAAATTTTGCCAGCTATATCGAAGCCGATGATGACAGCATCATCTATGCAGAGCTGCCCGATAGTGTCATTACGCCAGAGATCAAAGACGATGCGATCAAAACCAAGGGCTACTTTATCTACCCCAGCCAGCTTTTCACCAAAATAGCCGCAACCGCCAATACCAATGAAAGCCTGAATACCGATCTGGCGCACATATTTTCCGCCATCGAGGCGTCGGCCAGCGGTTACCCTTCTGAAGAGGATATCAAAGGCCTGTTTGCCGATTTCGACACCACCAGCAATCGCCTTGGCAATACGGTGAAAGATAAAAACGCCCGTTTGGCCGCCGTTCTCAAAGGCGTGGCGGGCCTGGACTTTGGCGATTTTGAAAACAATCATATCGATCTGTTTGGCGATGCCTACGAATTCCTGATCTCAAACTACGCCGCCAATGCGGGCAAATCCGGCGGCGAGTTTTTCACGCCCCAGTATGTCTCCAAGCTGATTGCGCAGCTGGCCATGCACGGCCAAGACAAGGTCAACAAGATTTACGACCCGGCTTGCGGCTCCGGCTCCTTGTTGCTGCAAGCCAAAAAGCACTTTGACGCCCATATCATTGAAGACGGTTTCTTCGGTCAGGAGATCAACCACACCACCTACAACCTGGCGCGGATGAACATGTTCTTGCACAATATCAATTATGACAAGTTCAACATCCAGCTGGGCAACACCCTGATTGATCCCCATTTTGGCGACGACAAACCCTTTGACGCCATCGTCTCCAACCCGCCCTATTCGGTGAAATGGATCGGCGCGGATGATCCGACCCTGATCAATGACGACCGCTTTGCCCCTGCCGGCGTGCTGCCGCCCAAATCCAAGGCGGATTTTGCCTTTGTGCTGCACAGCTTAAGCTATCTGTCAGCCAAGGGGCGTGCCGCCATTGTTTGCTTTCCCGGCATTTTTTACCGTGGCGGAGCCGAACAGAAAATCCGCAAATATCTGGTCGATAACAACTATGTGGAAAGTGTGATTTCACTGGCCCCCAACCTGTTTTATGGCACCACCATTGCCGTGAATATTCTGGTGCTGTCCAAACATAAAACCGACACCCTGACCCAGTTTATTGATACCAGTGGCGAGGATTTCTTTAAAAAAGCAACCAATAACAACATCATGACGGATGCGCATATCGCCAAGATCATGGCGCTGTTCGACAGCAAGGCGGATGCCGATCATGTGGCTCTGTCGGTGCCGTTGGAAAAGATCGCCGCCAGTGATTACAACCTGTCGGTCAGCGCCTATGTGGAGCCCAAAGACACCCGCGAGGTGATCGACATTACCGCGCTCAATGCCGAGATCAAAACCACGGTCGCCAAGATTGATAGGCTGCGCGCCGATATTGATGCCATCGTGGCGGAGATCGAGGCATGAGCAAAGCGGGGTTCCTGGAAAAGCTGCTGGATGGGGCTGAGGTGGAGTGGAAGGCTTTGGGGGCGGTGGCAATATTACGGCGCGGTCGTGTTATGTCGAAAGGCTATCTGGCTGATAATGCGGGTGAATACCCCGTATACAGTTCTCAAACGGCAAATAACGGCATGATCGGAAAAATTGAGACGTTCGATTTTGATGGCGAGTTTGTTAGTTGGACAACGGACGGTGCTAACGCTGGCACAGTTTTTTACCGATTGGGGAGGTTCTCGATTACCAATGTTTGCGGCGTGATCAAAAGTAATGGAACGCTACCGCTGAATCTTAAGTTTATATATTACTGGCTTTCAACGGAAGCGCAAAAACATGTTTATTCTGGGATGGGCAACCCTAAGCTCATGAGTAATCAGGTTGCAAAAATTCCCATCCCCATCCCATGCCCGAACGAGCCGGAGAAGTCGCTGGCGATACAGGCGGAGATTGTTCGGATTCTGGACGCTTTCACCGAGCTTACCGCCGAGCTTACCGCCGAGCTTACCGCCGAGCTTACCGCCCGCAAAAAACAATACAACCATTACCGCGATCAACTGTTGACCTTTGAAGGTGGGGAAGTGGAGCACTTGCCAATGGGCGATGAACGCGTCGGTAAATTCATACGCGGTGGCGGATTGCAGAAAAAGGATTTTGTTGAAGCTGGGGTGGGCTGCATTCACTATGGTCAGGTTTATACCCATTACGGAACTTTTGCCCACACGACCAAAACTTTCGTTTCCGAAGAATTTGCCAAGAAAGCGCGTATGGCAAAGACGGGCGATGTGGTTATTGCAACAACAAGCGAAAACGATGAGGACGTTTGTAAGGCTGTTGCGTGGCTGGGGGATAAGGATATCGCTGTTAGCAGCGATGCTTGTTTTTACTCTCATAAGCTAAACCCTAAGTTTGTGTCCTACTTTTTCCAAACAGAGCAATTCCAAAAGCAAAAGAGAGGGCACATTACGGGCGCTAAGGTTAGACGCGTCAATGCCGACGCTTTAGAAAAAATCCTGATTCCTGTACCCTCACCTGAAGAACAAGCCCGCATCGTCGCCATCCTCGATAAATTCGACGCCCTCACCACCTCGCTCAGCGAAGGCTTGCCGCGCGAAATCGAGCTTCGGCAAAAGCAATATGAATATTACCGCGACTTGTTGCTGAACTTCCCCAAACCAGAGGAGGTTGCCGCATGACTGACGTGACCAAACCTATCGCGGAATCCAATCGGTTTATCGTTCTCGATAAATATACCAAAGAATGGGAGGCTGCTGAAAGCTACCAGAGCGAAGCTGGCCTGGAACGTGAGCTTATTCAAGATTTGCGCAATCAGGGTTATGAATTCCTGGCCGATCTGACCACCCCAGAGGCCATGCTGGTCAATGTGCGCGTGCAGTTGCAAACGCTTAATTCAGTGCAATTTTCTGACAGTGAGTGGCAGCGATTTAATGAAACCTATTTAGACAAACCTAGTGACGGCATCGTTGATAAAACCCGTAAAATTCACGAGAATTATATTTATGACTTTGTGTTTGATGATGGCCGCATTCAGAATATCTACCTGTTCGATAAAAAGAACATTGCCCGCAATAAAATGCAGGTGATCAAGCAGTTTGCGCAGACCGGAGCCCACGCCAACCGCTATGATGTGACCCTTCTGGTCAACGGCCTGCCGCTGGTGCAGATCGAGCTGAAAAAACGCGGCGTCGCCATTCGCGAGGCCTTTAACCAGATCCACCGCTACTCCAAAGAGAGCTTTAACAGCGAACATTCTCTTTATAAGTATCTGCAGGTTTTTGTTATTTCTAACGGCACTGACAGCCGTTATTTTGCCAACACCACGAAACGCAATAAAAACAGCTTCGACTTCACCATGAACTGGGCGCAGGCGGATAACAGTCTGATCAAGGATTTGAAGGACTTTACGGCGACCTTCTTTCAGAAAAACACCTTGCTCAATGTCTTGCTACATTATTCTGTGTTCGATGTTGGCAATAGCTTATTGGTGATGCGCCCTTACCAGATTGCCGCTACCGAGCGCATTTTGTGGAAGGTAAAAAGCTCATTTGCAGCCAAAAACTGGAGCAAGCCAGAAAGTGGTGGCTTTATCTGGCATACCACAGGGTCAGGCAAGACATTGACCAGCTTTAAGGCGGCGCGTCTGATTACAGAGTTGGACTTTGTCGACAAGGTGTTCTTTGTGGTCGACCGCAAGGACCTCGACTACCAGACCATGAAGGAATATCAGCGATTTTCACCTGATAGCGTCAATGGTTCTGACAGCACCGCCGGGCTTAAGCGAAACTTAAGCAAAGACGACAACAAAATCATCGTCACCACCATCCAGAAGCTCCATAACCTGATGAAAAGCGAAGGTGACCTTGCTATCTATAACAAGCAAGTGGTGTTTATTTTTGATGAATGCCACCGCAGCCAGTTTGGTGAAGCTCAGAAAAACTTGCAGAATAAATTCAAGCGTTACTATCAGTTTGGCTTTACCGGCACACCGATCTTTCCGCAGAACGCTCTGGGCGCAGATACGACCGCCAGCGTGTTTGGCCGCGAATTGCATTCCTATGTCATCACGGATGCCATCCGTGATGAAAAAGTGCTTAAGTTCAAGGTGGATTACAATGATGTGCGCCCACAGTTTAAAGACATCGAAACCGAGCAGGATGAGAAAAAGCTGACAGCGGCAGAAAACAAACGGGCCCTGTTGCATCCAGAGCGTATTCAGGAAATTTCCCAATATATCCTGAACAACTTTCGCCAGAAAACCCATCGTCTGCAAGGAGGTAATACGGGCTTTAATGCTATGTTTGCGGTAAGCAGTGTGGATGCTGCCAAGTGTTATTATGAATCACTGAATACGTTGCAGGCGGATAATGATAAGCCACTAAAAATAGCGACCATCTTCTCGTTTGCCGCCAACGAAGAACAGGATGCTTTGGGCGATATTCCAGATGAAAGCTTTGATGTGTCGGCGATGAATAGCAGCGCCAAAGAGTTTCTAAATGCGGCTATTAGCGATTACAATGAGTACTTTAAAACCAATTTCAGTGTGGATAGCAAAGGCTTCCAGAATTACTACCGCGATTTGGCCAAGCGCGTTAAGTCCAAAGAAATAGATTTGCTGATTGTGGTTGGCATGTTCCTTACCGG
>Ga0114931_10001471_pt1 | contig 30107 bp, 28 predicted proteins | sample 2SBtaG_FD_89579 | JGI IMG/M metagenome (GOLD analysis project Ga0114931, IMG submission 89579) | Deep subsurface microbial communities from Kolumbo volcano to uncover new lineages of life (NeLLi) - 2SBTROV14_V59a metaG | ecosystem: Environmental > Aquatic > Marine > Volcanic | place: Kolumbo... | reverse complement strand
TTTTTTCAGGGCTGCGACTTTAGGAAACGTTTTGCAGCCACCTTCCATGGCCAGTTCAACAAAAGCGTCTCGGGTGCCTGATGTCGGTGGCGGGCCGTAGACTTCAATTTTAATATCCGGCAAGGCGGGGTTAACATCTTTCCAGGTTTTGTTTGGGTTGGGAATCCAGCCCCCTCCCTGTGTTGGCACATCTTTGGCCAGAGCCAGATAAACATCTCTGAGGGTAAAGTTTTCCTTTTCAGCTTTTTTCGAATTGGCAATCACAATACCGTCATAGCCAATCTTCACTTCAACGATGTCAGTCACGCCATTGGTTTTGCACCGTTCCATCTCCGAAGGCTTGATGGCCCGCGAAGCATTTGTGATGTCCGGTGTATTGTCTCCTGCACCGGCGCAAAAAAGCTTCATGCCGCCCCCGGTGCCTGTGCTCTCAACAACCGGTGTTTTAAATTTCGTGGATCTTCCGAAATGTTCGGCAACCGTGGTGGCAAAAGGGTACACGGTGGACGATCCCACCATTTGAATTTGATCTCGCGCCTGTGCGCCGGGCACGAGAAAGATACTGAGCGTCAAACCCAGAAAATATGTCAATGCACGCATGGAAGGCATCCTCCTGATAAGTGTGCGTCTATCGGCAAGCAGCACCGCGCCGCATGTCCTGCCAACCCTTAAATGCTCAGGCGCACCCTTTTTATGACGTGTATGTGACAGTTTTATAACAGGGGGGCTCGGCTAAAACCCGCTCATGCGACACAGGTCTCAGCCTTCAACCTTAATCATGAGTGGGCAGATAGACGGTGAAAGTGCTGCCCTTCCCCGGCGCGCTGTCAATGGTCAGGCGGCCCCTGTGGCGATTAACGATGTGTTTGACAATCGCCAGCCCGAGACCCGTGCCGCCCATGGAACGCGAACGGCCTTTATCGACCCGGTAGAAACGCTCCGTCAGACGGGGCAGAAGTTCAGAAGCAATGCCTTCGCCTTCATTTTGCACCGCCACTGCAATGCCGGGCATGCCGATGTCGGGAATACGCCCAACCTGTCCAAAATCAACGGAAATCACTGAGCCGGAAGCGCCGTATTTAATCGCATTGTCGATAAGGTTCTGAAACACTTGAATCAGTTCATCCCGGTCGCCTGGAATTTTCTGGACCGGCTCCGTGCCATGCAATTCTATTGTCATCGTTTTGGATGTTGCCCTGGCCAGGAGCAATTCCATAACAACCTGCAAGACATTTTTCAAATCCACCCGCCCTTGCGGCCGCACATGTTCGTTAACTTCAAGCGCCGAAAGCGATAGAAGATCGTCGATCAGTCTGGTCATGCGATCAGCTTCTGCCGACATAATCGAGAGAAAATGCTCCCGGGCTGCCGCGTCATCTCGTGCCGGCCCCTGCAAGGTTTCGATAAACCCCACAAGGGCCGCCAGGGGTGATCGCAATTCATGGCTGACATTGGCGACAAAGTCGCTGCGCACCGCCACCGCCTGCACCGATGCTGTGACGTCATGCAGAATCAGAATCGCCGCCACTTCACCCACCACGCCCCCCGCACCGGGCAACCGAAACACCCGCATCTCAAAATTTCGGGGAATGGGGTGGGAAAAGGATATTTCCCGGGAATTAGGCGCGTCGCCGTGAAGCGCGCTGTCCACGGCCTCCAGAATTTCCGGGTGGCGCAGGGAGAGCGCCAAATCGGTGCCCTTAAAATCAGCGGAGAGAAGCTCGCGCGCGGCTCTGTTGGCGCCCACGATCTTCCTTTCAAAGTTCAGCATCACCGTCGCGTCAGGCAGATATTCAAGGATCGTGTTATCCACAATCTGTCATCCAGTCATTGAATTGTACCGTGGAACCATCCCCACGCCCAACCAGTTCCAGATGCATGGCAAAATAATTCACCCGGTGGATGCGCGGCAAAAGTGCGGCATCTGATAATTGATTCACGTCATTCCATCCTTCTTGCGCAGCAGGGGCAAGGCCCCTGTCCAAATTTATTTTACCGATTGCAACTCACCCGTATTTTTTTATTAATTCCGTTTACGCATCAATACACAGTCACCGTTTATTCACGGGTAGTTAACTTGAATCACGCAGAATATTTATTGCTTGTATTTAATTTGTCTACTGATTAATAATAAAATATGGTTGCCAGCCAGTGAAAAACCGTGTCTCCTTCGTGATGTTAACCGGCGGTCTTCTTCTAATGGCGTACCTCTCTTTTGGTTTTCACTGGCATGCCATGGAGCATATTTTTACTTCACTGCCGCAAACAGCACCTCTGTTATCCGCCATTGTCGGCCTTTTGTACCTCACAATATACCATGGGCGCAAAGATGATTTTTCTTTTATCATCGGCATGGGCTTCCTTGGCGCCGCATTCTTTGATCAATGCCATAATCTCATCCGATTTGAGATCACCGAAAAACTCTATGCCGCCGATACTGCCGCCCAATGGGCCTGGTTCTCCACGCATTTTTACCTCGCCCTTATGCTGGTGATGAGTCTCAATTTCCGGAATTTTGGCACAGGAACGATTCAGCATGAATCTGGCATGCAGGACTTGATCATTCAGCACAAAAACACCATGATTGGCATCATATTCTTCCTGTTGGCGGCCCCACTGGGCGCGGCGCTCTTTTTGCCCGCCGCCCTAACGCCCACTTTGTCCGCCTTTTGGGCATTGCAGGCCCTCTCGACTGTTCTTTTTCTTGCCGCCTTGGGAGGGCATATAACCCGCAGCCGGTGGCTGGAAAACCCCCGCGATTTCTACATGGTCTCATCCATCACCGCATTCTCAGCGGCGGGCATGATCTCTCTCGTGCCTTCATTGTCTCTCTATGGCCATGTTCTGGCTATTGCCGAAACAACCACCTATGCCGGATATATTTTTGCCTTCATCGCCGCGCTGCTCAGCATCCACGCAAGATTTCGCAAGCAAACGGATTATGAAGAAGCGCTCCTTGAAGCCAGTGAAGCGGCGGAAATTGCCCTGGCGGAAACGAGCTCCTACCGCCTGGCGCTGGAAGAACACGCCATCGTCGCCGTGACAAACCCGCAAGGCCGGATCACCTATGCCAGCGATAAATTTTGCGAAATATCCCAGTATAAAAGAGAAGATATCCTTGGACAGACCCACCGTCTTGTGAATTCAGGCCATCATTCCAAATCTTTCTTCGTGAATTTGTGGAAAACCATCGGCAAAGGGGGTATTTGGCACGGACAGGTTCGGAACAAAGCAAAAGATGGGACTGATTATTGGGTCGATACTTCAATTGTTCCGTTCAAGGATGTTCATGGAAAAATTATTAAATACATAGCCGTGCGCACGGACATCACCCCCATGAAGAAAACCCTTCTGATGCTGGAACGGCATCAGGAAAATCAGAAAATTTTGAATGATCTTCTTGAGATGTCTCTGACAGACATGTACCTGGATGATATTCTCGACTGCGCGCTGGACAGCATCCTATCCATCTCCTGGTTATCCACCCTGCCGCTGGGCGGTATTTTCCTCGCTGATAAAGATTCGCAAGCCCTCACCCTCTCGGCACAAAGAAATCTTCCCTTGGCCGTTCAAACAGGCTGTCAACGGATCAAATTTGGCCAGTGCCTATGTGGCCGGGCCGCACAGAGTCGCAAACTGCAGTTTGCCAAATGCGTCGATGAGCGTCACGACATGCGCTATGACGGCATGAAACCTCATGGTCATTATAACATCCCGATCATCAAAGAGAAACAAGTTCTGGGTGTGCTGGTTTTGTATTTGCCCCATAACAGTCAATATGATGATGAACAGGCTGAGTTTCTTACCTCTGCGGCAGACGTTCTGGCCATGGCGATCGATCGCAAGAGGGCAGAGTGGAAGCTGCAACAGGCCATACGCCAGGCAAAGAACGCCAATAAGGATAAATCGGCCTTTCTTGCATCCATGAGCCATGAAATTCGCACCCCCATGAACGGTGTGATGGGCATGCTGCATTGCCTGGAAGAAACAGAATTGGAAGGGGAACAACGTCATTTTGCCAAAACGGCAAAGGAATCGGCGCAGGCCCTTCTGACTCTCATCAACGATATTCTTGACTATTCCAAAATCGAAGCAGGAAAAATTGAACTTGAAAGCATCCGCTTCAATCCACGCGAGGTGGCGGACAGCGTATTGTCAACATTGTCCCCCAAAGCGCATGAAAAAAATATTTCTCTTCAATGTGAGACGCACGACCCGGTCCCGGAGTGGGTCATGAGCGACCCCACACGCCTGCGCCAGATTCTTTTTAATCTGCTGGGCAATGCTTTGAAATTTACCGACCACGGCCGCGTGATCCTGCACTATGGAGCAGAAATGTTGCCCGCGGGCGATGTGCTTTTGAAATTCGAGGTTGAGGATTCGGGTATTGGCATTTCGGCTGAAGCCCTGCCCACTCTGTTCAACCGGTTTACGCAGGTGGACAGTTCCACCACACGCCGCTATGGCGGCACCGGCCTGGGGCTTGCCATCTCTCATGATCTGGCCAAGCTGATGGGCGGGGATATCGGCGCCCGGAGCGCCCCGGGTCAGGGCAGCACATTCTGGTTCACCATACACTGCCGACCCGCCGAACAGACGAAAGCGCCGGAGCCCGAAAGCACATCCGGTCCGGCACACACCGCCATTACCGGTTTGCGCATCCTGGTGGCGGAAGATCACCGCGTCAATCAAATGGTCATCGGCAAGTTTTTGGAAAAATCCGGACATCGCACCACCATCGTTGCCGATGGCCTGCAAGCTGTCGAAGCGGCCGCAACCGGCCAGTATGATCTGGTTTTGATGGACATCCAGATGCCGGAACTGGATGGCGAGGAAGCCACGCGCCGCATCCGGGCATTTGAAGGGCCTGTGGCGTCAATCCCGATTATCGCGCTCACCGCCGATGTTTTGCCAGAACAACGCGCGCGCTTCGCCGCTGCCGGCATGAACGGTCACATCGCAAAACCCATCGACCCGCAAGCCATGTTCGAAACCATCGATAAAGTGCTGAGCGAAACGCGGCACGCATCCCCCCTAACCCTGTTGCGGCGGGCGTGACCGGCAGCGCTCTGGAGGCCCAAGACAGCTTTTCAGGCGTGCGGCGGCTTACAGGTGCGAATCCCAAAAACACGGTATATCGGACAAAAACTCAGGAACGCCGTCGCCACGAGAATGACGCCGATCCATCCCCAGGGTGTGTGCGGCCCAACAAAAACCATCGCAATCAACGCAATTCCGACAATCAATCGGATCACACGATCCGCCGAGCCAAGATTTTTGGCAAAGCCCATCTCATATTCTCCCTATGCATGATCAAGACACGCAGACTACCATGAGAACGCCGCCTGCAAAACCCCGGCGCCCGATCACATCTTTAACAAACGCCACTCAAAGACTACAACAAAAGGTCACACTTTCCGGCAAACCGGATGACCTCCACTACCCCCTCCCGGGATTAAAGCCATCGGCTTACTTTGGCTTTGTAGTTGCGATAATTCTCCCCGAACTTCATTTCCAGATACGCCTCTTCACGGGCAATCACACTGTGTGTGACAACGATCAGGGTGGGGATCACCATCAGCACTGCCCAGAAATTATCAATCAATACCGCCAGACCCACATGCATAATCGCCAGAGCCAAATAGAGTGGATTGCGCGAAAAGCGATACGCGCCTGTGGTGATGAGCGCGTTCGCTGGTTTGTTCACGTCGATGCTGGTGCCCATTTTATGAAATTCCGGTATGGCGAGCAGGGTGATGAGGAAACTCAAACCCACGAGACCAAGTCCGATGCCTGTTTGCACCACACGGGGCATCAGCTTGATCGTCCAGACATATTGCAGCCCCACACCCACAAGGAAAAAGCCAAGATAGATGAGCGGCGGCAACACAATCACATTGGCTTTGTCTGCATTCTCGTGCTCAGTCATTTGACTTTCCTTTTTATCTTGTGCGCCTTATGTTGTCCCTGCCACCTCCGGAAAAAGAGCACAGTCCAGCGGCGCACCCGGTTCAATCCCCGGATCATGGACAACCGGCGCGCAATAGGGCCGCGGGTCCCACACCACATCATCACCCGTATAACGCACTGCATAGCCCCGCCGGCGCGTGGTGCGGCTCATATTACCGGGTGCGCCGTGTATGGTCAGGGCATGATGAATGATGGCGTCACCGGGTTCCATTTCCCAGCTCAAAAGATCTTCCGGCTCACACAGCGCCGCGATATTTTCCGGCATGGGTTCCAATTCGACGGTGTGATACACATTGGGGTCTTGTGAAAAAGTGATGGGCGCGTAAAACTTTCCCCATTTGTGGGAACCGCGAACGTATTGTACGCCCCCAGATGCGGCCGTCACCGGATCAAGTGTGATCCACACGGAGCAAATCTGCGTCCCTTTTAACTGCCAATAAGGCAGATCCTGGTGCCAGGGTGTGGGTTCAACCGAACCAGGCTCCTTGATCAGCAAATGGTCGAAAAAAAGATTGAGTTTTCGCGCGCCCATCATGCGCCTCGCAACGTCAACGGCAGGCCCATGCAATACATAGTCTTTCAGCGCTTCATGACGAAGCCAGAGAAACTGATCGCCGTGAAAACGCGTTGATTTTTCCCTGTCGGCATATTCCTTGGCCAGGGGACCGGGATTTTGAAGGTTGTTCTCAAAATCTTCCGCCAAGCGCGCCCGCCAGCCTTCGTTTACCAGGCCGCGCACGCAGACCGCACCGTCTCGCTCATAAGCGTTGATAAGCTCTGCACTGATCATCGTGTCGCGCCCCTGGCCCATAAAAACGCTCCTTCACTCCTTTTGCGCCCCCGGAGGCTCGAACACCACATTGCACTGCCCCGTACCGGAAGACCCAAAATAGGCGCCGATCAATTCCCCCTTGCCTTCATAAGACTCCCATCCCAGCGCGCCAAAAAGACACGCCGTGTCAATCATATTGACCTCGCCAGCGCATTTAACCGCATAGTCAGGCAGCATGGCAAGAAATTCCTTGATATGACCGCGGGTCCACATCTCCAACACATGCAGATCGACCTGGCGATTAAATTCACCATTGACGGCATTCAGCCCGGCGGCCGATTGCGCGTTGGGCCAAAAAGCATGGGACAGGGAGCCGCTGGCCAGAAGCGCCACTTTGCGATCTGAACGCCGGATACCTTCCGCCACCGCGGCGCCAAAACGCCGCCCTTCTTCAATGCTGGCATATTGATTGGAGGCCACACACAAAATGCGCGCAAAGCCGTCTTTGTTCATGTGATGCATGGGGATCAGCGTGCCGTATTCAACGCCCAGGCCCGGCACGGTGTGGGCGCGTACGCCTAAATTCTGTTCATTGCCCGCCGCCGCGATGAGATGCGCGAGTTCCGGGTCGCACCTGTAATCATAGTCCATGCCCGACAGGAAATGCGGCAGCTCATGGCTGGTAAACGTGCCCCTGAGCCGTTCATTGGCGTTGAGATGAAACCCCTGATTGACGATCCAGTGCACGTCGAAAATGACGAACGTGTCGACAGCGCGGGCGCGTGCCCGGCGACCGATTTCCACCAGGCCGTCAATGGCGTTTTGCCTTATGCCTTTGTGTTCGGGCGCGTGTTCCGACAGCCAGATAGAAGGGACATGCGTGATTTTCGCCGCCAGAACAATCTCGCCCATCCGTCTCAAACCTCCGTTAAATCATCAATACCCAAGCCGGGGAATCGGGTGGCCCCCCATAGCGAGGCAAATGTTTTTGGTTTCCATATAAAAATCAAAACTATATTCGCCACCATCGCGGCCGATCCCGCTGGCTTTAACGCCGCCAAAAGGTGCGGGCAGATGGCGCACATTCTCCGAATTCACCCACACCATACCCGCCTCCACGTCGCGGGCCAAACGCAAGGCGCGGCCCATATCGCCGGTCCAGATATAAGCGGCAAGGCCATAGGGCACATCATTGGCGATGGCGAGGGCCTCTTCTTCTCCGTCAAAGGGAATGGCGGTCAGCACCGGCCCGAAAATTTCTTCCCGCGCGATACGCATATGCCTGTCAGCCCCGGCAAAAAGGGTCGCTTCGACATAATGCCCCTCAGATGGCGGTGTCGACGGCACAACGCCGCCCGCCAGAACGCGGGCACCTTCAGCGCGTGCCAGGTCAAAATAAGACGTCACTTTTTCCTGATGCCGCGCGTGGATGAGCGGCCCAAGCTCTGTGGAAAGATCAAGCGGGTGGCCAAGCTTGATCCGGGAAGCGCGCGCGGCAAGTTTTTGCGTAAACGCGTCATAAATGGAGCGCTCCACCAGCACGCGGCTTGACGATGTGCAGCGCTCGCCGTTGAGGCTGTAAATCATGAACACCGCCGCATCCAGCGCGCGCTCCAAATCCGCATCGGCAAACACGATGACGGGATTTTTACCGCCCAGCTCAAAATGCACGCGCTTCAGGCTGGGCGCGCCCTGCGCCATGATCGCCGCGCCGGTGGACGATTCGCCGATAAACGCCACCGCCTTGATGGCATCATGCTCTGTCAGCGCTTTGCCCGCATCCTCGCCAAAGCCATGGACGACATTCGCCACGCCGGGGGGGACTCCCGCCTCATGCATGATTTCCGCCAGCAGCGCCGCCGTCACCGGGCTCCATTCCGCCGGTTTGTGCACCACCGTGCAACCCGCCGCCAGGGCCGGGGCAATCTTCCACGTGGACAGCATAAAGGGGGTGTTCCAGGGCGTGATCACACCGACGGGACCGATGGGCTGGCGCAGGGTGACATTCATATGGGATTGGGTGGGCAAAGACAGGCCGTTTGCGGCATCGGGCGCTTTGTCCGCAAAGAAGCGGAAATTTTCCGCACCGCGCAGCGCCGCCTTGCGCATAAACCGCAGCGCCTGGCCGGTGTCATAACTCTCCAGAAGCGCAATCTCATCCGCATGCTGCATGATCTGATCGGCAACAGAATGGAGAATTTCACGCCGCTCTTTGCCGGAGATTTGACGCCAGGCGGGAAAAGCCGCGCGCGCCGCCGCCGCGGCCCTGTCGACGTCCACAGCATCCCCCCGCGCGACGTTACAGATCAGTCTGGAATCAACCGGCGAAGTATTGTCGAAAGTCCCGCCATCCGCACTTGGCTGGCACTCACCTGCGATGAAGTGGCCGATACCCTCTTCCCGATACCGCGCAAGAAGAGCCTCAAGCTCAGCAAGATTGCGCTCTAATTCCGTCACGACCCCCCCTCTCCCTTCCGTTGCTTCACGCATTCATGCAGATTGTTTTTCTTGAAACTGAAACGGGGATCGATTTCCACCATCTCCAGAGAAACGGCCAGTGGCGCGCCCGGCGCCACAACACCCTCTAACCCCGCGGTCAGCGCATCAAAGATATGTTGACCTGCCGCGTTTTTTTCTTCTTCTTCACGGCCCGCACCCATGCGCATCAGAACATGGATAAATGCATTATCGCTGTGTCCGTCGGCGATTTCATAAATGTCACGCCGCGCCGCGCGGGTTCGCACCCCGCCCAGGGGAAATAGGCCAGTTTCCAGAGCCGCCTCATGCAGGCGTTTCACAAGCGCGCGGATTTGCGTCTCAGAATCCAGATTGGCGGAATATTCAACGATGATGTGTGGCATGAAAAATTTTTGGCTACAATTTCATTTACATGTTATCATTAACATATTAACATTTTAGCGTCAATATGTCCTCGTCCCATTTTAGGTACTGTCATTATGATTGCCCTCGATCCCGATTTTCTGACCGGCTCCATCCCCCCGCTCATCACACCTTTCAAGGCGGGCGCGGTGGATCACGATGCCTTTGCAAAGCTCATTGATTTTCAAATCGATCACGGCGCGGGGGGCATTCTGGTGAACGGCACCACGGCCGAGCCCTCAAGTCTAACGCTGCAAGAACGCAACCGACAGATTGATGTGGCGGTGGAAGCGGCGGCAGGCCGGACGCCGGTCATCGCCGCCACTGGATCGCAATCTCTGGCGGAAACAAAAATTCTCACCGACCATGCGGTGAGAGCGGGCGCCGCAGCGCTGCTCATCGTCACGCCCTATTACATCAAACCGCCACAGCGAGGGCTCGTGCGCTATTACCTCGAAGTTCTGCACGGCCATGACATGCCCTGGATGATCTATCACATCCCCGGGCGCACGGCGGTGAGCATCACGCTGGAAACGCTGCGGGAGATCAGCCGCCGCTCGCCCTCTTTTGTCGGTATGAAACACGCGGTCAACGACCTGGGATTCGTCAGCGCGTGTTTGCAGGAATTTGGACATGGTTTTCGTATTTTCGTCGGACTGGAGGAATTGAGTTTTCCCATGATGGCTGTGGGCGCGCGGGGGCTGATGAATGCGGTCGGCAATTTGCGCCCGCGCGCACTGGCCGAGATGTGCCGGGCGGTCGAAAAAAATGATCTGGCGCGGGGACGCCAACTCCATCAGGACTTGCTGGAAATCAACCAGGCTGTCTTTTACGACACCAATCCGATTCCCCTCAAATACATGATGAAACGGATGGGGCTTATCCCAGAAAATGAACACCGGCTGCCCATGGTTCCCGCCACAAAGGAACTGGAGGCGCGACTTGAGGGTGTGCTGGCGAGGGCAGGTCTGCTGGAAGATAAAAACCAAGAGGACACCAAATGAAATTTCTCACTTTCCAAATCGGGGGACGCGGAACCTATGGCGCGATCAAAGACGACGGCGTGGTGGATCTGGGAACGCGGCTGGGGAACCATTATGCCGATCTGAAAGCTTTGATCGCCGGGGGAGGCACTGATGAAGCGCGCGCCATCGTGGCGAAGACCGCACCCGATCATGCTCTGGCGGGCATCACTTTTCTGCCACCCATCCGGCACCCTGAAAAAATCCTCTGCGTCGGCGTAAACTACAGGAACCGCAATGCAGAATATAAAGACGGCTCCGCCCCGCCCGCCTATCCCAGCCTCTTCATGCGCACGCCGGGCTCTCTGGTGGGCCACGGACAGGATATCGTGAAGCCACCCGAATCCGATCAACTGGATTACGAAGGCGAGATCGTGATGGTGATTGGAAAAAGCGGACGGCGCATCCCTGAAGCCGACGCGCCCTCCCATCTTTTCGGCCTCACCCTCATGAATGACGGTTCGGTGCGCGACTGGATACGCCATGGAAAATTTAACGTGACGCAGGGCAAGAACTTTGAAAAAAGCGGCGCGGTTGGCCCCTGGATCGTGTCCCTGGATGAAGTGGGACCCCTGGACGCATTGGAAGTGGTGACCAGGATCAATGGCGAAGAGCGCCAGCACGGACACACGCGAAATCTGTTATTCTCTTTCACGCGGCTCATCGCCTATATCTCAACATTCATGGAGCTTCACCCCGGCGACATGATCGCCACCGGCACGCCGCCGGGCGCCGGCGCGCGGTTCGATCCGCCGCGTTTCCTCAAAGCCGGAGATATCGTCGAGGTTGAGCTTGAGTCTGTTGGCGTGCTGCGCAATGTCGTCATCAATGAGCCGCTCTAAAATGAACCCGTGAAGGACACCCCTCTTGCGCCCCCTGGATGATTCCCTGCCCCTTAAACTGCTCAAAGCGCGCGAAGCGGTGATGGAACAATTCCGCCCCCGCCTGCATGCCCACGGGCTCACCGATCAGCAATGGCGTGTGTTGCGCGCCTTGACCGAGGCCGGAAAAATGGATGCCGGGGCGCTGTCAAAACGCGTGGCCATCCTGATGCCAAGCCTGTCGCGCATTCTCGGCGATCTGCAAACGCGCGGGCTGATTGAAAAAGAGCGCGCGGTGCAGGACAAACGGCTCGTGAATGCGCGGATCCTCCCTCAAGGCCGCGCGCTGATAAAAAAGATTGCGCCGCATTCAGAAACCAAATACCGCCGTATCGAAAAGGCTCTGGGGAAGGCCACGTACCGCAAACTGATGAGAGAACTTGACCAGGTAATTGCCATACTGGACCATTGAAAGAGCCGATGATCAAAGCCAGCCGGCCACCCCCGGGTGAGGGTCTGCCTCCCACCTCAGGGACGGAATTAAATTTGCGTTTCGCCAGAAGATATGCCCCTGACACGCAAACGCGTCTTGACAACGCATGGTCACTGACTGAGGCTTGGCGCTCCTGAAATGATGCCTCACTCCAGACAGGGTCGAAACCGATGAAACTCAAAGCAGCCGATTATGTTGTCGTGATTGTTGAAAATCTTGAAAAGTCTCTGGTGTTCTATACGGAAGTTCTTGGGCTTCCCCTGCACCATGTCGCCCCCAACAATAAATTTGCCGAACTCGATACGGGCGTCACCCATATCGCGCTCTATACCCGAGATGCCATGAGTGAGACGCTGGGGCGCGAAATCTTATCGGGGGCGCGCGAGCGCCCCGGCTTTGAGCTCGGCTTTAAAGTGAATGACGTCGACGCCGCCTTCGCAGAAGCGGTCGCCTCGGGCGCCGAATCAGCCGTCAAGCCCACGACAAAATTCTGGGGCCAGCGCACAGCCTATGTCTATGATCCCGACGGACACCTCATCGAGTTTGCCCAAGACCTGCCAAAAGAAGATTGAGCCCCGGGACGACAAATTTCAACCGTCTTCGGCACCCATCTGCTTATTCATGCGTCACCATGAAGAAAGAGAAAGCCATGCATAAATTGCTGACACGTGCCCTCATGCTTTCCCTTCTGGTCACCTTTTCGGGGGTCGGAGCGTCTGCCAGGCAAGTCCTTTCCACCACCGCGCCACAGAAAGTCGGACTGTCCTCTGCCCGGCTGGACCGGCTGGATGGCGCCGTGGAGACGCTGGTTTCGAACAAGCAGATTCCCGGCGCCGTCACCCTCATCGCCCGCCATGGTAAAATCGCGCATTTCAAGGCTCTGGGCATGATGGACATACAAACCGGGCAGGCCATGCGCCCTGATGCCATTTTCCGTATCTATTCCATGACCAAGCCCATCGTCTCGGTGGCCATCATGATGCTGTTCGAAGAGGGCAGGATCGGCCTGGATGATCCGGTCGCAAAATATATCCCGGAATTTGAAAACATGCGCGTGTATAAAAAAGGCGCCACCGTCAAAACAATGGTCACGGAAGATCTGGCAAGACCCGTCACCATTCATGATCTGCTCACCCACACGTCCGGCCTGACATATAATTTTATCGGCACCACACCGGTCCACAAACTTTATACCGCCAAAGGCATCCTGCCCGGCGGAAACGAATTATCCCCCCTGCTCAAAGATGTGCGTCCCATTCAATCATTACAGGAAATGGTCGAGGCGCTGGAGACGATCCCTCTCTTGCACCAGCCGGGGACACGGTTTTCTTATGGCGTTTCGCTTGATGTTTTAGGGTATGTGGTGGAGAAAATCTCCGGTCAGACTCTTGACGTGTTCTTGAAAACGCGCCTGTTCGATCCGCTCGGCATGAAGGATACGGGGTTTTGGGTGCCGCAGGAAAAACTGGACCGCCTCGCAGCGCTTTATATTCGGCAGGAAGACGGCTCCATCAAGCGTTTGTCGAGTGCCAAGGAGAGCCGCTTCACCCGCCGCCCGTCCCTGCTGTCCGGCGGTGGTGGTCTGGTCTCCACCGCCATGGATTACGTCCGGTTCAGCCAGATGCTGCTGAACGGCGGCGCGCTGGACGGGATTCAAATACTCAGTCCAAAGACAGTCGAACTGATGACGCAAAACAACCTGCCCGATGGGGTCTCCATGTTCGGCCGTCCCGGCTATGGATTTGGCCTTGGATTTTCCGTCATCACGGATATCGTCAAAACGCACAATATCGGCTCAACAGGAACCTATTCATGGAGCGGTGCAGCCTCAACAGCATTCTGGATAGACCCGAAAGAAGACATGATAATTGTCGCCATGACACAGGTGATCGGCCCACAGAACAGCGGTCTTTATGATTTTATGCAACGCCAGGCTTATCAGGCCGTCGTGAATTAAATTAACCTATTGCCTTGCGCTTGCGCGCCTGATCTTTTTACGTCATGTGGGCGCGGGGGTGGGCCTTGTCATATACTTTCATCAGCCTGTCTGAATCCACTTCCGTATAGACTTGAGTTGTGGACAGATTGGTATGGCCGAGCAGTTCCTGAATGGTGCGCAGATCGCCGCCATTGCCGAGCAAATGGGAGGCGAAGGAATGGCGCAGCGCATGAGGCGTCGCACTTTCCGGCAGGCCGAGGGAGCTGCGCAAATTCTGCATCAGCTTTTGCGTGATGCGCGGGTTCAACCTTCCCCCACGCACGCCAACGAAAAGCGGACCATCTGATTCCAGCGTGTGCGGACAAAGGTCACAATAGACTTCGAGGGCTTCGCGCACCACAGGCAGCACCGGCACCAGCCGCGTCTTGCCGCCCTTGCCCCGCACATACAGCGTCCCGGCCTCACGGATATCGGCAGGCGTCAACCCAAGCGCTTCGCCGATTCGCAGGCCGCATCCATAGAGCAGCATCAACAAGGCACTGTCGCGCGCGCCAATCCACTGAGTCCCGGACAAAACACCGGCCCGCTGTATGGCCGCACGGGCGTGCGTGATGCTTAATGGTTTGGGCACAGAATGCGGAATTTTGGGTGCGCGCAGCGCTTGCAGCGCGGCGTTGGACACAAGGCCTTGCCGATCAAGATAGCGAAAATACGACCGCAGACCCGACAATGCCCGCGCCATCGACCGATTGGAGAGTTCGTGCCTGGTGGCGCTCGAACGCCGATATGCAAGATAAGAGCGAAAATCCGCCGGACGTAATGCGCGCAAATCGCGCAAATCGGCAGTGCCGCCCAGATGCTCTTTAAGGAAGGCGAAATAACGCCCCACCTCCCGGTCGTAAGCACAGTAAGTATGGGGCGAAACCCGCCGCTCCGTTGCCAAATAGCGCCGCCACTCCTCAACCGTCCTGAGGACGTCAGACCGCGCTTCAACCGCCAGGCTTTTATCGCTATGAAGGGCCTTGTCAGACATGGGGCACCCGGGGTGATTATTTATCCAATATCGACTGACCTGTCTTTTCCCAATCAGCTAGAAATGCCGCCAGACCTTTGTCCGTCAGCGGATGATTGATCAGACCGCGCAATGTTACCGGCGGAATGGTGGCGACATCGGCGCCCATCAGGGCCGCCCGCGTCACGTGAATGGGATTGCGGATCGACGCCACCAGAATTTCTGTCTCAAACGCATCATACTGATCATACAAAATGCGGATATCCTCAATGAGATCCATACCGTCCTGACCGATATCGTCAAGCCGCCCGACAAAAGGCGAGATGAAGGTCGCCCTGGCCTTGGCCGCCAGCAAGGCTTGCGCCGCACTGAAACATAAAGTCACGTTGACCATGGCGCCTTCCCCCGTCAGTGCTTTGCACGCTTTGAGGCCATCCCACGTCATCGGCACCTTGATGGCGATATTGCTGGCCAATTGGCTGAGCTTGCGGCCTTCCGCGATCATACTGTCGGCATCGGTGGCGGTCACTTCAGCGCTGACGGGCCCGGAAACGAATGAGCAGATTTCGTCCAGCACGTCGAAAAAATCTCGGCCGGTTTTGGCGACCAGAGACGGATTGGTGGTGACCCCGTCCACCATGCCGGTCTGATGAAGGTCCCGAATCTCATCGACATCTGCAGTATCAACAAAAAATTTCATCTGTTTTCATGATCCTGTTTAACAAATTTGCGGTCAAGTCACGCTTTATGGCACAGCGGCGCGCGGGGTTAAATATCTTATCGTCAGCCTATCATGAAAGAGCCGCGCCGCCTATGATGCGGCGATCCAGTGTTTTTTAACTCTCGTGCCTCAGGTCCATGCGCCTTAAAGTTCTCCTGCCCCTGCCGCTTGATGGTCCATATGATTATCTCTTACCTGCGGATCTGGTTTGTGCGCCGGGAGATTTCGTGCGCGTTCCGTTGGGACGGCGCGAAGTCATCGGCGTGGTCTGGCCGGCAAGTGAACCAAGCGCCACGGCGCCCGGCATGGACCCAGCCCGGCTCAAACCCCTCAGCGCCCGTCTCGACGCACCCCCGCTCCCCCCCGTGCTGCTGACTTTTGTCGACTGGGTGGCGTCTTATACGCTGACGCCGCCAGGTGCAGTGCTGGCGCTCGTGATGCGCGCGCGCGGCGCCTTGGAGCCGCCCCGGCGGCGCACCGCCTATCTTGCTGGCGCCGCGCCGCCCGCCCGCCTCACCCCGGCGCGCCGCCGCGTGCTGGAGGTGCTGCAAGACGGCTTGCCGCGCACCGCCGCCGAGCTTGCCCATGAAGCCGGCACCGGGGCCGGCGTGATTAAGGGGCTGGCGGCGGCCGGCACGCTCATAGCCGTCTCCCGCCCCGTTGATTTGCCGTTTCCTGTGCCTGAAGGAGATTTCAATCCGCCCACGCTGTCGCGCCATCAAGCGGACGCCGCCGCCGTATTAAAACAGGCGCTTGAGCAGGCGCGGTTCCATGTGGCGGTCCTTGACGGGGTGACGGGTGCGGGAAAAACCGAAACCTACTTCGAGGCCATCGCGGGCGCGTTGCAGGCGGGCCGGCAAAGCCTCATTCTGCTGCCTGAAATCGCCCTCACCCTGCAATTTCTGGAGCGTTTCACCGCCCGGTTCGGTTGTCCGCCCGCGACATGGCATTCCGGCATGAGCGCGGGCGCGCGCCGGCGCACCTGGCGGGCCGTGGCAGAGGGACGCGCGCGCGTGGTGGTGGGCGCGCGCTCCGCCCTGTTCCTGCCCTTCAACGCACTGGGCCTGATCATTGTCGATGAGGAACACGATCCAGCGTTCAAACAAGAAGAGGGCGTCATTTATCACGCCCGCGATATGGCCGTGGTGCGCGCCTCGCTGGGAAAATTCCCGATCATTTTATCCTCCGCCACCCCGTCCCTGGAAACTCTCGTCAACATCCGCCAGGGCCGCTACCGGCGCCTTGAACTGCCCCGCCGCCATGGCGGCGCCGCCCTGCCGAAAATCGACGCGGTGGATATGCGGCGCGACAAACCTGAACCCGGCTGCTGGCTGTCGCCGCCTCTGGTGGCGGCCTTGCAAGCCAACTTTGCCGCCGGTGAGCAGGCCCTGCTGTTCCTCAACCGCCGGGGCTATGCGCCGCTCACTTTGTGCCGCCAGTGCGGCCATCGGATGAAATCGCCTGATTCGTCCTCCTGGCTGGTGGAACACCGCGCGTTGAACCGGTTGGTGTGCCATCACAGCGGATTTTCCATGGCCAAACCCAAAGTCTGTCCCGCCTGCGGCGCCGCCGATTCCCTGGTGGGCTGCGGCCCCGGCGTGGAGCGCGTGGCCGAAGAAGCGGCCCGGCTTTTTCCCGACGTTGAAATTGCCGTCATGTCGAGCGACACGGTGCACAACCCGGCCCACGCACAAGACATTCTGGAGCGCATGACAAAGGGCAGGATCGATTTACTGATCGGCACACAGATGATTGCCAAGGGACATCACTTTCCCGGCTTGACCCTGGTCGGCGTGGTGGACGCGGATCTGGGGCTGGGAGGCGGCGATCTGCGCGCGGCGGAACGCACGTTCCAGCTTCTGGTGCAGGTGGCGGGCCGCGCCGGACGGGAGCGGCGGGCAGGCCGGGTGCTTCTGCAAAGCTATATGCCCGATCACGAAGTGATGGACGCTTTGGTAAAAGGCGATCGGCAGGCCTTCATTCAGGCGGAAACTCAGGAGCGCGCGGCGCTTGGTCTGCCGCCCTTTGGCAGACTGGCGGCACTCATTTTATCAGCCAAGCAGGAGAGCGCTGTGACGGCCACGGCCCGTGCGCTCGCCAGAACGGCGCCCGCGGCCCCGGGCATCACGGTGTTGGGGCCGGCGCCCGCACCTTTTGCCCTGCTGCGTGGCCGCCACCGCCAGCGTTTTTTGATCAAGGCCGCGCGGGACAGAAATCTTCAGGCATATCTCACGGCATGGTTGAATGCGGTAAAAATCCCCTCAAATGTCAGGCTACAGGTTGATATCGACCCCTACAGTTTCCTCTGACTGGGGCGCAAAAGATGGCCCCTGCGACATTGCGGCCACCGCCTCGTGTTGCAACGCCCCCGACCATGTGATACCAAACGCGCGCGGAGGAGGGGGTGTTGACGTGATGCGGCTTCTCCTTTGTCAATAAGCTAAAGTTTTCAAACAGTTAGCGGCCAGACGCTGTCTGCGTGCCGCATTGGGCATTTGATCGAAAGCATCTCACGTGTCAGGGCAAACCACTCTTACCGCCGGCATGGCTGGCCGCTACGCGCAAGCGCTGTTCGAGCTGGCGCTGGACCAGGGCATTCTTGATGCCATTGCCGGCGATCTGCAAACGCTGAAACGTCTGCTGGCGACAAGTCCCGCGCTGAAACGCCTGGTGCTGAGCCCAGTTTTTGACCGGGACGCCCAGATGCGCGGGATCGGCGCCGTGGCGGCGCGGGCGGAATTTGACGCTCTGACGCAAAAATTCCTTGGGCTTTTGGCGCAAAATCGGCGTCTTTTTGCGCTTGAACGCATGATCGACGTGTTCACCGCCCTGGCGGCGCGCCAGCGTGGCGAGATGACAGTGGCGGTCACCGTGGCGCAATCCCTCAACCCGGCACAAACCCAAAAACTGGGCCATGTGCTCCGCGAGGTGTTTCACAGCGACATTCAGATGGAAATCGCTGTCGATGCCGCCCTGCTTGGTGGCATGGTGGTGCGTGTGGGCAGTCAAATGTTCGACGCATCTCTTGCCACAAGACTTCACTCCCTTCAGCTTGCCATGAGAGAGGCATAAGACACATGGACATTCAGGCTGCGGAAATATCCGCAATCCTCAAACAACAGATCGATGGTTTCGGATCGGAGGCGGAAGTCTCCGAAATCGGGCAGGTGTTGTCTGTGGGCGATGGCATCGCCCGCATTTACGGCCTTGATAGTGTGCAGGCCGGCGAAATGGTCGAATTCCCCAATGGCGTGAAAGGCATGGCGCTCAATCTCGAAGCCGATAATGTCGGCGTGGTGATCTTCGGATCTGACCGCGAGATCAAGGAAGGCGCCATCGTCAAGCGCACGCAGGCCATTGTCGATGTGCCGGTGGGCAAGGGGCTGCTCGGCCGGGTGGTTGACGCTCTGGGCAATCCGATCGATGGCAAAGGCCCCATTGAAGCCACTGAGCGGCGCCGTGTGGACGTCAAGGCGCCGGGCATCATCCCCCGCAAATCCGTGCATGAACCCATGCAGACGGGTTTGAAAGCCATTGACGCGTTGATTCCCGTCGGCCGGGGGCAGCGCGAGTTGATCATCGGCGATCCTCAGACCGGCAAAACGGCGGTGGCGATTGACGCCATCCTCAACCAAAAAGAAAACAATGCCGCTGACGAAGAATCAGGCAGGCTTTACTGTATTTATGTGGCGATCGGCCAGAAACGCTCGACAGTGGCGCAAATCGTGAAAACCCTCGAAGACAACGGCGCCATGGATTATTCCATTGTCGTGGCCGCCACCGCTTCGGAGCCCGCGCCCTTGCAATATCTCGCGCCCTTCGCCGGCTGCACCATGGGGGAATATTTTCGCGATAACGGCATGCACGCTCTGATCGTCTATGATGATCTGTCCAAACAAGCTGTAGCCTATCGGCAGATGTCGCTGTTGCTGCGCCGCCCGCCGGGGCGCGAAGCTTTCCCGGGCGATGTGTTCTACCTGCACAGCCGCTTGCTGGAGCGGGCCGCCAAGCTTAATGATGCCAACGGCGCCGGATCGATGACAGCGCTTCCCATTGTTGAAACCCAGGCCAATGACGTTTCCGCCTATATCCCGACCAATGTGATTTCCATCACAGACGGGCAGATTTTTCTCGAAACCGATCTTTTTTATCAGGGCATCCGCCCGGCACTCAATGTCGGCATCTCGGTGTCGCGGGTCGGTTCGGCGGCACAGATCAAGGCCATGAAACAGGTCGCCGGGGCGATCAAAGGTGAGTTGGCACAATACCGGGAAATGGCGGCCTTCGCGCAATTTGGCTCCGATCTCGATGCCGCCACGCAGCGCCTGCTCAATCGTGGCGAAAAGCTCACCGAATTGCTGAAACAGGATCAGTTTTCGCCCTTGGCCGTCGAAGAGCAGGTGATCGTGATCTACGCCGGCGTGAATGGCTATCTCGACAAACTTGAGACCGCTGACGTGCGGCGTTTTGAAGAAGAATTGCTACGCACCTTCCGCGATGCCCATGCCGGTCTGCTTGAGACAATTCGGACTGAAAAAGCCCTGTCCGATGAGACACAGGGCACGCTGAAAGATGCCGTGGAAAGCTTTGCCAAGGCCTTTGCGTGAGCTTGATGGTGCGTAACATCCAAACCAGTGACGACATAAAGGAACGCCGATGGCGAGCCTGAAAGATCTTAGAAACAGGATCTCCAGCGTCAAGAACACGCAAAAGATCACCAAGGCCATGCAGATGGTGGAGGCGGCAAAACTGCGCCGCGCGCAGGAAGCGGCTGAAAATGCACGCCCTTATGCGCAGCGCATGGATCAGGTCTTGGCCAATCTGTGTGATGCCATGAGAGGCCGGCCAGATTCTGCGCCCCTCCTGGTCGGTACAGGAAAACAGGACATTCATCTGCTCATCGTGGCCACTGCCGACCGGGGTCTGTGCGGCGGATTCAATTCTTCCATCGCCCGTCTCGCCCGCAACCGCGCCAACGCCCTGCTCTCTGAAGGCTGCCACGTTAAAATTCTTTGTGTCGGCAAAAAAGGTGCCGACGCCTTGAAACGCCAGTTCGGTCACCTGATGCTGGACGTCATTGAATTGAAAGAAGTCAAAGATCTGAATTTTGATGTGGCCTCCAGAATCGCCCGTAAAGTATTGACGCTTTTTGAAGAAGGCGGGTTTGATGTCGCCACGCTTTTTTATGGTGCGTTTGAATCCATTCTCTCCCAAGTGCCGACCCAGCAACAACTCATCCCGTCGATCCTGCCGGACTCAGAAGATGCCGAGCCGGCCGATGATCTGAAAGGGGCGTCCTACGAGTATGAACCGGACGAAAAGGATATTCTCGATGACCTGTTGCCGCGGAATCTCACTGTACAAATCTTCAAAGCTTTGCTGGAAAATGCCGCCAGCGAACAAGGTGCGCGGATGAGTGCAATGGACAATGCCACGCGCAATGCCGGAGAGATGATCGACAAACTGACCATCACCTATAACAGATCACGCCAGGCCATGATCACAAGAGAACTGATTGAAATCATCTCAGGCGCGGAAGCGCTATAGGCAAGAGATGAGCAGAACCCCGCAGCCTTGTCGCGCTGCTGATGATAGTTTTAAGGAATGATGAAATGAGCACACAGACTATTGGCCGCATCACACAAGTTATCGGCGCTGTGGTTGATGTTGAATTTGATGAAAACCTGCCGGCCATTCTCAACGCGCTTGAGACGGATAATGGCGGTAACCGGCTGGTGTTGGAAGTGGCGCAGCATCTGGGAGAAAACACGGTGCGCACCATCGCGATGGATTCCACCGAAGGCCTGGTGCGCGGCGGCGCAGTGACCGACACCGGTGACGCCATCCGCGTGCCCGTGGGCGATGAAACCTTAGGGCGGATTATCAATGTGATCGGCGAGCCGGTGGATGAAGCGGGCGAAATGAAAACCACCCAGACCCGCGCCATTCACCAGGAAGCGCCGTCCTTCGTCGAGCAGTCCACGGACACAGAAATCCTGGTGACCGGCATCAAAGTGGTGGATCTTCTGGCGCCTTATGCCAAGGGCGGCAAGATCGGCCTGTTTGGCGGCGCCGGAGTCGGCAAAACCGTGTTGATCATGGAGCTGATCAATAACGTCGCCAAGGCTCATGGCGGCTATTCGGTGTTCGCCGGGGTCGGAGAACGCACGCGCGAGGGCAATGACCTTTATTGGGAAATGATCGAATCGGGCGTCAACAAAGAAGGCGGCGGGGAAGGCTCCAAAGCGGCGCTGGTTTATGGCCAGATGAATGAACCGCCGGGGGCGCGCATGCGCGTGGGTCTGTCCGGCCTGACAGTCGCTGAACATTTCCGCGACCAGGGGCAGGACGTACTGTTTTTTGTCGATAATATTTTCCGCTTTACCCAGGCCGGCTCCGAGGTGTCCGCACTGTTGGGCCGCATTCCATCGGCTGTCGGATATCAGCCCACACTCGCAACCGATATGGGCATCTTGCAGGAACGCATCACCACCACCACCAAAGGGTCCATCACGAGCGTCCAGGCGATCTATGTCCCGGCCGACGATCTGACGGATCCGGCACCGGCGACCTCGTTCGCGCACCTTGACGCCACCACGGTGCTGAGCCGGGCGATTTCAGAAAAAGGGATTTACCCGGCGGTGGATCCGCTCGATTCCACCTCGCGCATTTTAGAGCCGCGTGTGGTTGGCGACGAACATTATGCGGTCGCGCGGGAAGTTCAGGAAATTCTTCAACGCTATAAATCCCTGCAGGATATCATTGCCATTCTGGGCATGGATGAACTCTCCGAAGAAGATAAACTCGCGGTCGCCCGCGCCCGCAAAATCGAACGCTTCTTGAGCCAGCCCTTCTTTGTCGCCGAAGTCTTCACCGGCACGCCCGGCGTTCTGGTCGATCTGGCGGACACCATCAAAGGCTTTAAAGGCCTGTGCGCAGGCGAGTATGATCACCTGCCGGAGGCGGCCTTTTACATGGTCGGCACCATCGAGGAAGCCGTCAAAAAGGCTGAAAAAATGGCTGCGGAAGCCGCATAAAAGTCATTTCCACTCCAAGGGCATCCCAAGCGATGGCAGACCTGCTGAACTTTGAATTTGTTTCCCCGGAACGCCTCTTAATGTCAGGCGCCGCGGTGAGCGTGACGGTCCCCGGCACCGAGGGGCAGTTCGGCGTCCTGGCCGGTCATGCCCCGGTCATGACAAGCCTGCGGCCCGGCATGATTGATATTGAACAGCAAGACGGCACGCACGAACGGGTGTTCGTCCGTGGCGGCTTTGCCGAAGTGACTGTAAGCGGGCTGATCATCCTGGCGGAAGAAACAATACGGGAGGAAGATTTAAGCACCGCCGCGCTCGATCAGCAAATCCGGAATACCGAAGAAGACGTGAACGATGCTCGAGACGACATGGCGCGGCAAAAAGCCCAGGAATGCCTCGGCCAATTGCAGGAAATACGCACCGCGCTCTCGCATTAAAAAACTTCTTTGTTACGTGCGTGCGTCGGCCGCCAGCGGGGCGAAGGCCGCGGCGACTTTTTCATAGACCGGTTTTTTGAACGCCACGATCATGCCGGGCAGATCCTGAAACGACGCCCATTTGAACGCATCGAATTCAGGTTCATGGTGAACGTTCAGATCAATATCAGACTCAGTGCCGGTGAACGCCATGGCGAACCATTTTTGTCTCTGTCCGCGATAGCGCCCGCGCCATACGGTGCCCGCAAGTTCCGGCGGCAGATCATAGCTCAGCCAGTCTTCCAACTCAGCGATGACGATGGCCTTGTCCGTACCCACTTCTTCCATCAACTCCCGCCGCGCCGCCTGCACCGGGCTTTCCCCTTCATCGATGCCCCCTTGTGGCATCTGCCAGCCTCCCGACGCGCCATTCCGGATCCGTCTACCAACAAAAACAAGACCCTGGGGATTGATCAGCGCAATCCCAACGCTGGGCCGATAGGGATGGCTGGATAATGGAGTGGTGCTCATAGTGCGCGGATTCTACAGATGCAAAGGGCCGGAGTCGAGAGATTAACTCTGCGGTGGCACCGTGACGAGCGCAGAAACCGGCGCCAGCACAAACCCTTTGGCGTCCAGTGTGGCGGCCCAGTCATGGACATGCTCGATGGTGACGGGAAAGGAAAAACCAGTGGTCAACGCCGCGCCGTTCGCCCGGGCGTCATTTTCAAGACTCAACAAATCGGTATCAATGGAAGCGCCTGACACATAAGTGAGATTGCGATTGCTGACCGCCCACACAAGGCCGCTTCGCGCCGCCAGGTCCGGCACCAACCCCCCGCCTGACCGGCCATCGTCGACATAGAGCAGGCCACGCCCGGCCAGCGCTTTCAACACCGGGCCGAGCGCCTTGCGAGAGGAGGTGAATTTTCCGCCAAGATAATTGGTCACCCCTACATAGCCTGTGAAGCGGCTCAGCAGCCAGTCAAGACGCCGGGTCATTTCCGGCGCGTCAAGACTGGTCAACAGCGTGTAAGGCCCTGAATCGTTATTGGGAAAATCATAAGGCTCCATGGGCAGTTCCAGCATCACTTCGTGTCCCGCAGCCCGCGCCTTGTCGGCCCAGCTTTGAAGGTTTTTTGCATAAGGCACAAAGGAGAGCGTGACCTCCGGCGGCAAATTCTGGATGGCGGCCTCGGTCATGGCGGTATTGAGACCCAGCCCCCTGATCAAAATCCCGATGCGCGGGCGCGTTTGGCCCGCGGTGAAGGGCCGCGCATAAACTTCCAACGCGCGCCGCCCATCCTCGGCAATAATGGGCAAGGGCCCATTGGGTCCGTCAGCCAGCAATGCCGGATCAGGCGCCGGGATTGCATTTGCCACCGTTTGGACCGGCAGATCAGGGGCTGCGGCACGCGGTTCCGTGTGCTGTGCATCTTTCAGTTTTGCCAGATCTGCAGGGGTATTCCAGGGCGACGCCGGGGGGGGGAGTGTCTCGGACGGGACGGGCTTGACCTGTGGGCGGAGGGCTTGGGTTTTACCGGCATCCGCCACCGACATCAGTTGTTCGGGCTGGCTGTCTGCCGGGCCAACAAAATCGGGCGGCAATGCCATCAGCACTTGCGGCTCGCCGCCATGCGGGTCTCCGGCCAGGGACAGCCAGCCAAACACAGCCATAATGGCCGCCACAAAGATGAAAGTCGCCACGGCAAGGGGACTGACCCTGGCGCTGCGCAAAGAATTGGAAAGCGACCCGCCCAACGGCATCAGACTGTCTTTACTTATTGGCGCCATAGAGCCCGCCGTCACTTCTTTGTTGATCAGACCACATCCACACCGGGGCTGCCCCCGGATTCATCCTGAAAGACTAAATACAATTGCTCCAAAGAAGGTTAACGTTCGGCAAACAAAAATCCGTATTTCCCGTGAATCCTGAGAATAGGTGAGTCGATGACATCACACGCGCTGCGCTTTCTGTCTCTTCGCGGCACAGATCTCATCTGTGCATGGCGGGGGCGGCGCGGTTTGTCAGGGCGGGAAAATATGTGCGGTACCAGTAAAAGGCCAGCACACCCGTGAGGATATTTGAAAGGGCGGCGGCATAGGCAACGCCTGTAAAGCCAAAAATCCGAACCCCGAGGGCGGCCAGGGGGATGTAAAGCCCGATGAGTTTGACGGCGTAAAACATCATATTAGGACGGGGCGCGCCCAGCGCGTTAAACGCGCCCGCCACCACCATGATCACCGCAACAAAACAATAGCTCGCCGGCACCAGCGCCAAATAGGTCGCGGCCGCAGCGATCACCTGCGGATCATCGCGAAACCGGGCCCCGATCCAGTGCGCCGATAGGGCCAGCACCACAGCCATAAGCGCGCCATACCCGGCCCCGACGCTCAACGTCAGGGCCATGCCCCGATGAATGCGGCCGGTCAGACCGGCGCCGAAATTTTGACCCACAAAAGGACCAATGATGGCGGAGAGAGCCTGCGGCACGATCAACGCAAAGGCCTCGACATTGACCGCAACCCCGAAGCCCGCCACCGCCGCTTCCCCCAATCCCGAAACGATGCTGACCACGACGGCCGCCGAAAGGGGGGAAATCAAATTCGTCAGCGCCGCAGGCAGGCCGACCTGCAGGATAGACCGCCAATCGGCGATCATCGCCGTCCAGTCCGGCCGGTGAAAATCAAGCAGATTCTCTCTGACAACCAGAATATAAATCGCCAATAGGGAGGCCGCCAGATTGGCGCCCACGCTGGCCCAGGCGGCGCCGGCAAAACCCATTTCCGGGGCGCCGAAATATCCGAAAATCAAAATCGGATCCAGTATCAGATTGGCGAGCGCCGACATTGTCATGATGGAACTGGCGGCAAGGGACGCGCCCTTGGCCCGCAGGCTGGCTGTGCCCGCCATGGGCAGGGCGAGAATAAGTATCGAGCCGTACCAGATTTTCATATACCGGGCGATGAACGCCATCACTTCGGGACCGGCCCCCATCACCGAGAACAGGGTGTGCAAGCTCACCAGACCGATTAGCATGAGAGCGGCCACGACGGCGAACGTCAGCAGCAGACCATGGGTGTTGGTCTGGCGCACACCTTCCCAGTGCTGCGCCCCGATTAGACGTGATAGCACAGCGGACGTGCCGATCCCCAGGCCGATGATGACGCTAGAAAAAATGAAGGCGATTGGAAAAATATAAGACATAGCCGCCAGTTGCGGCGTGCCGAGCTGACCCACAAAATAGGTATCCACGATAGGCTGCGAGACAGCGGCCATCAGTCCCCAGACCATCGGCGCCGTTAACCCGGCCAGACGCCGCGCCACACTGCCTTGGGTCAGCAAAGCTGTTTGATGTGCATGAGTCATAAAAACTATTTCATTAGAGGAACGGCTTTAAGAGGAAAGGGCCGCATGCATTTCTGCATCATGATGTACCCTCGTGACAGGGGACCTTTTGACATACATCACGCGGCGTTGAAATGGTCCTAAAAATCGTTTGGGAACACAACGCCTTAAACTGACTCTTTTGCTGGCGCCCCGGAGATCTTATCACGGAAGGCGCGCAGAACGCGCCCGGGATTTCAACTCTATTGCATCTCCCGGTACGCATCATATTTCCTTGATTTATATCAATGTTGTCACGGCAAAACTGGCCGATGATTCTCTCCATACAGATGTGAATATGAATTCATCAGAAGCAATTCACCAATGAGAGGAATGAATCATGGCCCGACCAAAATCAAAGACCAAAAAAAAGACGCCCTCTGCAACACGCAAAAGACAGGTGATGGGAAGCGCTTTACGCAAAACCATACATGATGTGATGGCAGCGACCAAGAAAGCTGAAGAAGCCAAAGCTCAAGCAGAGTTGAAAATTTTTGCCGCCAAACTTATCGCCCATATCGCCAAGGAAGCCGGCATCAAAGCCCGCCCTCCCACATCGGTGAAAAAAGCTGCCATCGCAGCAGCGAAAAAGAAAACGCAAGCAGCCAAGCTCAAGGCAGAGAGTGCTGTTGCCGCCGCGCTGAAACGCGCTGAAGCCAATCAGGCGCGCGCCGAACAGATGGCGGGGCGCTAAACGCTCCTTGAAGGGCACGGGGGGGCGTCATCACAGGCGCCCTCATCTTTTCCAACCTCTTTAACTCACACCAATATCACGTTTTGCCGAAATGGCGGTGATGCTAAAGCCCGCAACGACATCGAATATCGTCATCAATGTGATGTAGAGAAAAGTGGTATTGCCAAACCCTTTGAGCACCAGAAGCAGGACAATGCACAGCGTCATCACGCCCGCCGAGAGGCCATGATTCATGATGGCCGTTGAGCCGGTGGAGGTTGACTTCAAAACTTCCGCGAACAGCAGCGCCAGGGCGATGAGGACGAATAGGTCACCCACATCGAAAGCCAGACGGTCCCCGGAAATGATGGGAATCTCGAAAAGCGGCGCCGTCAGCGCCGCGTCAACCCCTTGGCTGCCAACGACCAGCGTGAACAAACCGTAGATCACGACAACAATGAGCAGCAATGGGAAGGCGTCGGCGAGCGCCATCGCGGTGGTCTTTTTTTCCTGAGCCATGAATTTCTCCCTCAAAACAGATCCTGGTGCGGCGCACGCATCAACGATTCAACCCGGTGAGTGTAGCAGAATTCCTGAAAAAGGCAGCCTGGAGCTTGGCCCCGCCTAACCCTGAAGAAATTCCTGGCCCTGGCGCTGAGATCATGGGATGGCCTGAAATGGATTGAGCTCTGGAACCCCGCGCCAGCATCCATTGACTGCACCCGCCGCACCCTCCACACTCCGCCGGCGCGCGCCCGCTCTGCCGCACGGCGAACGGCCCGCGCCATTTCCCGTAACTTTTTTTCAGGAGACTCCCGCATGATCGTACTGACAGGCGCCACAGGCAAAACCGGCGCGGCCGCCGCCAAAGCGCTGGCTGAACAAGGGGCGGCATTGCGCGCCCTGGTGCGCGATGAGCACAAAGCGGCGCCGCTGAAGGAACTTGGCGTTGAGCTGGTGGTCGGCAACCTCGCTGACGCAGGGGCCGTTTCGCGCGCGCTGGAAGGCGCGGACAAAGCCCTGCTCATCGTGCCCAATTCCGATCAGCAATTACACCTGGAAAATCAGTTCACAGATTGTGCGCGCCAAGCGGGCGTGCGCCATATCGTGAAACTCTCTTCCATGGAAGCTGTGCCCGGCGCAACCGGTGCGATCCCCCGCATTCATATCGAATCAGAAAAGCACATCAAAGCCAGCGGCATGGCCTGGACCATGATCCGGCCCAATTTTTTCATGCAGAATCTGCTTAGCGCCGCGTCCACCATTAAAGAGCAGAAAAAAATCTTCCTCCCCATGAAAAACGGCAAGACCGGCATGGCTGACGCGCGCGATATTGCCGCCATTATGGCGGCGGCTCTGAGCCAAGAGGGGCACGCAGGCAAAAGCTACGACGTCACCGGCCCTGACTTGCTTAACTTCAGTGAGGTCGCCGCCTGTTTTTCTGACGTGCTTGGCACCAGGATCGACTATATCGATACGCCGCTCGATGCCTATATGAAAACCATCGCGCCTTTCCTGGTCAATGACTGGCATGTCAACGCCGTGGCCGAGCTCTTTGCGGAAATCGCCGCGGGCGGCCTTGAGCATATCACCGATACGGCGGCTCAAATTCTTGGCCGGGCGCCGATCTCGTTAAGCCAGTTTATCAGAGATCATGCCGCCGCCTTCACCGCAACGTGAGGACCGACCATGGCACGCGGCAAAACAACAGAGGACAGCGCACCATGGGCGGGCATGCTTTTTCTCAGCTCTGGACACCGGCCGTTCTTTTTGATGATGGCCGCCTACGGGGCGGGGGCGTTGGGTTTCTGGGTTCTCGGCTTTCACGGATTGGCGCCCGTCGGAGCGGCCTGGCACGGACATGAAATGATCTTCGGTTTTGCGGCCGCCGCCATGGCCGGCTTTGTGCTCACGGCTGTGCCCAATTGGACGCGGCGCCCGCCTGTGCGGGGCATGGAGCTTCTCTTGCTCGTCGCATTATGGGTTCTGGGGCGTCTGGCCATGGCCACAGGGACCTGGCCGTTGCTGGATTTGGTGTTTTTGCCTGTGCTTGGAGTAAGGATTCTATACGACATCGTTGCCGCGCGCAATTGGCGCAACCTTCTCGTGCCCGCGATTCTGTTGCTTCTTGCGGGATTGAATCTCGCCTTCCATATCAGCGGCCCTGCGCCTTCTTTGCAGCTTTCGGTGTATCTGATCACCGCTCTTATCGCCCTCATTGGCGGGCGCATCGTGCCCGCGTTCACCGCCAACGCGCTGAAGCGCACACACACCCCTTGCAAAGCGCCCCGTCTGAGAAAAATTGTTGAACGTTTCGCCATACCGTCCGTTCTTGTTCTCGTTGCCACTCAATTTCTGTATCCGCAACCCATTGTGACCGGCGCATTAGCGCTCATCGCGGCGGTTCTCCTCCTGATACGGATGGCCTGGTGGAGAACGTTTCAGACTTTGCCCCATCCCCTCGTGTGGATTCTACATGTTGGCTATATTTGGATTCCCATCGGTTATGCACTAAAGGGGGTATCGGATATCTGGGGTATCTTCGATCCGTCAGCCGCACTCCATGCGCTCACCGCCGGGGGCATCGGCGTGATGATCCTGGCAGTATCCTCGCGCGCAGCGCTGGGTCATGCGGGCCGCCCCCTGGCCGCCGACCACACCACCACCATGGTGTATGCGCTGGTCATCCTGGCCGCCGTTATCCGCGTGTTCGGCCCTGTTGAGTATGATGCATTGGAAATATCAGGAACGCTCTGGCTGTTGGGTTTTGGCCTCTATACCATCGCCTACTGGCCAGTTTGGACCAAACCCCGTTTGCCCCAAGTCCCCAATTGACCGGCAAGGGGGATAAGCCCCCCGGAAGGAAGCATATCCAGATCACCTTATCTTGCTGCGAGCTGTTCGTGGTTGCTGGCAGTATGATAGAAGATATGGGGTGGGGTGCAAGAACGACAGACAAATGG
>Ga0114931_10001470_pt1 | contig 30163 bp, 19 predicted proteins | sample 2SBtaG_FD_89579 | JGI IMG/M metagenome (GOLD analysis project Ga0114931, IMG submission 89579) | Deep subsurface microbial communities from Kolumbo volcano to uncover new lineages of life (NeLLi) - 2SBTROV14_V59a metaG | ecosystem: Environmental > Aquatic > Marine > Volcanic | place: Kolumbo... | reverse complement strand
TTGATCCTGTACGCCCTGAACTTCCCCCACCAAAAGGTGCTGCTCTATTTTGTTATCCCCATACCGATGTGGGTGCTGGCCGCCTTCATCGTCCTCAGTGATCTGTTTGGGGCTACCCACCAAACCGGCAGCAACGTGGCCTTTACCGCCCATCTGGGGGGAGCCGCTTTTGCCCTGGCTTACTATTACACAGGTTGGTCTCCAGGCCGCCTGATCACCGGCCTGTTTGCCGACTTGCCATCTCCTGGCAAACCCCGCCTGCGAATTCACGACCCGCAAGACGACCGCTTTGCTCCGGGGCAGCAAGCCTCACCAAGCCACCAGCAGCAATTGAGTGAACAGGTCGATGCCATCTTGAAAAAAATCCAGGCGCATGGCCAGGACAGCCTCACCCGCAGCGAACGACGCCTGCTGGAAAAGGCGAGCCGCGAGTATCAAAAGAAGCGGCCCGAGTGGCCGCCTTAAACCCTTTCCAGCAAGGCATCCGGCCGCTACCATGATGCCCATGAATCGCCTGTTAATCGCCGCCTGCCTGTTGTCCACCCTGGGGGGCTGTCAAAAGCCGGTCGCCGGGCCGCGGCCCAAACCGCCGCGGGTGACGGTTGCCCACCCGGTCCAAAGAGATGTCCAGCTCTACTACCCGTTTACCGGCCGCACCCAGGCGGTGGAGCGGGTCGAAATCCGGGCCCGGGTGCAGGGGTTTCTTGAAAAGATCTTGTTCAAGGATTCCGACGATATCAGCCAGGGCCAGTTGCTGTTCGTCATTGAGCAGCGGCCATTCCAGGCTTCCCTGGACAGTGCCCTGGCCAGCCTGGAATCGCACCAGGCGGCCCTCAAATTGGCCCAGGCAAATATCGCCCGGGGCCGCCAACTGATCCAGAAACGGGCGATCAGCCAGCAGGAACTGGATGTGATGGAAGCCGAACTCAGCCAGGCCGAGGCGGCCATCTCCGGAGCCAAAGCCGAGGTCAAAGAAGCCCAGATCCAATTCGACTACACCAGCATCCACGCGCCCATTGCAGGCCGGATCGACCGCAACCTGGTCGACATAGGCAACCTGGTGGGCGGCGTTCAAAAGACTCTGCTGGCAAAAATTGTTCGGCTCGACCCGATCGATGCCTACTTCGACCTGGACGAACGCACCTATCTCAAAATTCTCGAACGGCGCGACGCGGCTCGCAAGAAAGATCCGCAAAAAAGGCCTCCCGTCTTCCTGGGCAGGCAAAACGACCAGGGTTACCCCTTCGCAGGGACCATCGACTTCGTCGACAATGAAATCGATCCCGACACGGGCACCATTCTCGTGCGGGGTACGTTCCCCAACCCCGACCTGAAACTGACCCCCGGCATGTTCGTCCGTCTTCGGGTTCCTCAGCAGGTCCGGTCCGATGCGATATTGGTCGAAGAGCGGGCCATTGGCACCGACATGAGTGGCAAATATGTACTGGTCGTTGGCAAGGACAACCTGGTGGAACTGCGGCATGTCGAATTGGGGCCTTTGGAAGAAGGCCTGCGGGTCATCCAATCGGGTCTGACGCCTGCGGACACCTACATTGTTGATGGGACGCAGCGGGCCCGACCCGGGCTACCTGTCCAAACCGAAACAAGGGCTGTGAATGCGGAAGCGAGCGTTGGCAAAGCTAAAGAAGGGGCGGTGTCGGCGACCCACAAGTAGAGAATTGATATCGAATATCGAGCAAGGAGTGTGGAAGGAAGAAGGGATGTAGAGAGTATTTCTGGTATCCCGGTCTCCGTGGACTGGCTGGGGATTGTGGGAATGCCCGGCAAGAAGACAACGAGTCCTACCTGCCCACATGCACGAGCCGATCCTCAATGCGTGCAACGATACCCCGTAGAAACGATACCCCGTAGAATAGCACCTTTGCGACTCCGCCATGTTCAGCCGCTTTTTCATCTACCATCCGATCTTCGCCTCGGTCGTGTCGATCGTGATTGTCATCGCCGGCGGCATCACGATCCCGATCCTGCCCATTGAACAGACTCCCGACATCACCCCGCCCACGGTTTCCGTATCCACCACCTACCGGGGCGCCAGCGCCCAGGTGGTCGCCCAAACGGTCGCCCAGGTCATCGAGGAGGAGGTCAACGGGGTCGAAGGGATGATTTACATGGCGTCCAAGAGCTCGGACGATGGCAAGTACGAGCTCACCGTCACTTTCGAGGTCGGCACCGACATCGACATGGCCACGGTGCTGGTGCAAAACCGGGTAGCGATCGCCCAACCGAAACTGCCCGAGGAGGTCAAACAGGAGGGGGTCAAGACCGAGAAACGATCGACCGCCATGGTGCTGATGGTCAACATGGTCTCGGACCAGGACCCTCAGACCGGAAAGTTCCTCAACTCCGAGCTGGTCATCAGCAACTACACATCGGCTCAGATCAAGGATGTGCTGGCCCGAGTCCCGGGCGTTGGCAAAGTGGATGTCATGGGGGCCAAAGATTACGGCATGCGCTTCTGGCTCGATCCCAACCGGCTGATGGCGGTGGGGCTGACCACCATGGATGTGGTGGAGGCGATTGGTGAGCAGAACGTCCAGGTCGCAGCCGGGCAAATCGGTGGCGAACCGGCCGCCCCCGGCCAACAGTTCCAATACACCGTCAGCACGCTCGGCCGCCTGACCGACCCGAAAGAATTCGCCAACATGATTGTCAAAGTGGGCGACGGAGGGCGGGTCGTGCGGATGCGCGACATCGCCGAGGTGGAACTGGGCGCCCAGAGCTACAACTGGAACGTCGATCTGAACGGGGCGACATCGATCGCGCTGGCCATTTATCAGCTGCCCGGAGCAAACTCCCTGTCGATCGCCGACGGCATCCGCGCCGAAATGAAACGGCTCAAACGGAGTTTTCCCAAGGGCCTCGATTACCGCATTGCCTACGACACGACGATGTTTGTTCGCACCTCGATCGCCGAAGTGGTCGAGACACTATTCGTCGCTGTCCTGCTAGTGGTCTTCACGGTCTACGTCTTTCTGCAGGACTTCCGCACCACACTGATCCCGGCCGCAACGATTCCCGTTTCGCTGATCGGCACCTTTGGCGTGATGCTGCTGATGGGCATCTCGATCAACACGATTTCCCTTTTTGGCATCGTGCTGGTGATTGGCATCGTTGTGGACGACGCGATTGTCGTGGTCGAAAACACGATGCGGCTGATCGATGACGAAGGCCTGTCGGCCAAGGAAGCGACCGCCAAGAGCATGCTGGAAGTGACCGGACCGGTGCTCGCGACTACCCTGGTGCTGCTGGCCGTGTTTGTGCCGACCGCCATGATGGGCGGCATCACCGGGCGCCTCTACAGCCAGTTCGCCCTGACCATTGCCACCGCCACGGTCATTTCCTCGATCAACGCGCTCACGCTCAGCCCGGCCCTGTGCGGGGTGCTGCTGCGGCCCTCGCCGAAAAAGAGGGGTCTCCTGTTCACGGCCTTCAACCGGGGCATGGACTTCTCCACGGGCATCTACCGGAGAGTCGTAGTGGGTCTGGTCCGCCAGCCACTGTTCGGTGGGGTGCTATTTGTCGGCCTGGTGGCACTTACCGTCTACCTGTTCGGGCTCATCCCGGGCGGGTTTCTGCCCAATGAGGATCAGGGCTACGTCATTGTCAATGCCCAGCTTCCCGATGGGGCCACCCTTGAGCGGAGCCAGCACGTTACCGACCAGATTGAGAAAATCGCTCGCGAAGTGCCGGGGGTCGCCGATGTGATTGGTATCGCCGGGTACACGGCCCTCGACAGCCTGGCCACCACCAATGCCAGCACCCTGTTCGTGGTGCTCAAGCCGTGGGCCGAGCGGCCCGGCAAAAGCGAGCATGCCTTTGCCATCGTTCGCACCCTGCAACAAAAATACAGCCAAATCCAGCAGGCCATCTGCCTGGCCTTTCCGCCGCCGCCCATCACCGGCCTGGGGCAGGCGGGCGGATTCGAATTCCAACTCCAGGACCGGGGTGCGGCGGGCGTGGTGCAGTTGGAAGCGGTCGCCGACGATATCGTCCAGGCCGGTAACAACGATCAGGTGCTGACCCGCATGAACAGCAACTTCCGGGCCCAAGTGCCGCAGTTGTTCGTCGATGTCGATCGGGTCAAAGCCAAGAAGATGAACGTGCCGCTGCAGTCGATCTTTAGTACCTTGCAGGCAGCACTTGGATCAGCCTACGTGAATGACTTCAACAAGTTCGGCCGTACCTACAAAGTCCTCATTCAAGCGGCCGCCAAATTTCGCCGCCGGGTCGAGGACATTGGCCGGCTGCGGGTCCGCAATGCGGCCGGTGACATGGTCCCGCTTGGCACCCTGGTTTCAGTGCGGGACACGGCCGGCCCCAAAACGGTCTATCGGTTCAACGCCTACCCATCGGCAACCATCACCGGCGCAGCGGGCCCCGGCTACAGCGAAGGCCAGGCGATCACCGCGATGGACACCCTGGCCACCACCCTGATGCCCCAGACCATGGGCTACCAGTGGTCCGGCACCATCTATCAGCAGCTCAAAGCAGGAAGCCAAACGCCTATCATCTTTGCGCTGGCGATTTTGTTCGTCTACCTGTTCCTTGCCGCCCAGTACGAAAGCTGGTCGATTCCGCTGGCGGTTCTCTTTTCGGTCCCGCTGGCCATCTTGGGAGCCCTGTTGGCCACTTGGGCGCGCAGCTACGACAACAACATTTACACCCAGATAGGCCTGGTCTTGTTGATTGGCTTGTCGGCCAAGGTGGCCATTCTGATTGTGGAATTCGCCAAGCAACGGCACGAAGAGGGCCTCTCCATTGTCGACGCGGCGATCGAGGCGGCCAGGCTTCGCTTCCGCGCCATCCTGATGACCGCCTTCTCGTTTATCCTGGGGGTCATCCCGCTGGTCATCGCCAGTGGGGCCGGCTCGGCATCGCGGCGGGCGCTGGGAACGGCCGTCTTCGGCGGCATGACCGCCTCGACCGTGCTGGGCATTTTCATGGTGCCCGTCTTTTACGTCATCATCCAGCGGCTGTCGGAATGGCTGTCTGGATCTCCCCAGGCTGCCAGGCAAGTACCGAAAAACAGTAGTTCCAACAGTGGCCGATGAAGCCAACCCGGACAATCTGCTGGCTACTAAAAAGGTTGGCTCCCGGGCGGCTTATCGCCCTAGCCCCTCGCGGGAAAGTGCCGTACTTCAAATTGCAAAGTAACAAGTGAAATCGCAAAGTGAGAAGATCAGAAAAGATCGGGTGTGTCCACAGCTCGTCATTTTTCACTTTGCATTTTGCACTTTTCACTAGCATCGATGGTATCTCATGACGAATCCAGCAGCTCGACCAACACGCTCCAAATCTCGGCACCAGACTGACCGGGCCAACCGGGTTGCCAGCTTTTCATTCCTGATGCTACTCCTTGCCATGGTGGTTACGCTGCTGCTAGCGCCTTTGATGCAAGACCGGCTGGTCGGCAATCTGCTGATGCATGGCTGTTTCACGCTGGTGTTTCTCACCGGCCTGCTGGCCAATCGCCAGCGCCCTTGGATTTTTCGTACCGCCTTGGTGCTGGCGGTAATCGGCATCCCCCTGGGTTGGACCCGGCTGCTCAGCGGCAACAACCAATTGCTCCTGATCCGTTATGTCGTAGACATCTTCTACTTCGCCTTCATTGCGATCATGATCCTGACCGCAGTTTTCAAGTACCACCTGGCCAGCCAGCGCTCCATCTTGGGGGCCATCAGCGTTTACTTGCTAATGGGATTGAGCTGGGCTCTTGCCTATTCGGCCCTGGGAATCATCGAGCCTGAACCTTTTCGCTTCAAGGAGCGGCAAACTACGCCAGCCGAAAATGGAGATGCCCTGTACACCGATTGGTCGCAATTGGTCTATTACAGTTTTGTCACCATGTCGACCCTCGGCTTTGGCGACATCACGCCCCGGACCCCGATGGCGCAAACGTTGACTTGGATGCAAGCGGTCTTCGGCCAACTCTACCTGGTCGTATTGATCGCCCGCCTGGTCAGCCTGCTCCCCCCAACCGATGCCAACCGGCACGATTCATCCTGACCACCCGGGCGGGCAGCCTCCGGTTACCAGTCGGAGCACCATCCACTGGATTTGCCCGATTGCCAGCCAAGGCTGGCGACTGTTCCGGGCAGCGTTGATCCTCTATCTTCTGGTACTATTGCTGATGACATTTCTGGAAACCTGGCTGGTCTACCCCATCCCACCGGTCCAGCGGAGCGACTGGGTCGCCGCCGAGCTGGAACATGAAGCGGTCTGGTTCCAAGCCGCCGACGGCACCAGGCTGCATGGCTGGCTGGTGCCCCACCCCCAAGCCCGCCGGGGAATTGTTTACTGCCACGGCAATGGGGAACAGGTGGCCGACAATGCCGAGGTTGCGGCCCGCTTGCGCGACCGGCTGCAGGCCTCGGTACTGCTGTTCGACTACCGCGGCTACGGCCACAGTGAAGGCCGGCCCGACGAAGCAGGCCTGATCGCCGACGGCCTGGCGGCGCAAAAGTGGCTGGCCAGCAAAACGGGGCTGGCCCCAGACCAACTGATCGTGATGGGCCGCTCGATTGGCGGGGGCGTGGCGGTGGCAATGGCAGCCCGGCAAGGGGCCCGGGCATTGGTGCTGGAGAGCACTTTCGCGCGGCTGGTGGACGTGGCCGCCTGTCACTACCCCTGGCTACCGGTTCGGTTGTTGATGCGGAATCGATTCGATTCGCTTGGTAGGATTAAAAATTACCAGGGCCCCGTTTTTCAATCCCATGGCACGGCCGACCGTATCGTGCCGATCGCGCTGGGCCGGGCGTTGTACGAAGCGGCTCCCAGTCAGCAAAAAGTATGGCTGGAAATTCCCGCGGGAGACCACAACAACGAGCCCCCGGATGCCTTTTACGATGCCCTGGCACGATTTCTGGACAAAGTTTGAATAACCGGTCGAACAAAAGGATGGCGAACCACGACCCATTGCCGCCACAGACAACTCGGGTAGACTGGTATCATTCTCGCGATGGTTCATGAAAACCTCCTTGGCCGCCCTCCACCTGGTTCGCCTCGTTGCATCCCAGAACGTCAGAAAACCCTAGTTCCATGCATACACAAGTTATTGTTCTCGGCGCTGGCCCGGGTGGCTATGCGGCCGCTTTTCTGGCTGCCGATTTGGGCCTGGAGGTCACCCTGGTTGAGGCCGACACGCGGCTGGGCGGAACCTGCCTGCTGCGCGGCTGCATCCCTTCCAAGGCCCTGCTGCACGTGGCCAAAGTGATCGGAGAAGCAAACGAAATGGGCCAGTGGGGCATTGAATATGGCGCCCCTCGAATCGACCTCAACAAAACTCGGGCACGTAAGGAACGTGTGCTCAAAACCCTCTCCGGAGGCCTGGCCCAACTGGCAAAAAGGCGCAACGTGCGCCGCGTGCACGCACGCGGCCTCTTTGTCGACTCGCAAACCATCGAACTGGAAGGAGGCAACCCAGACACCTACCAGAGCAGCCGACTCACGTTCGACCATGCCATCCTCGCCACCGGCTCGGTAGCCGCCATGCCGCGGATGTTTGACATTGGCTCGCCGCGTGTGATCGACTCGACCGGCGCGCTCGCCCTGGAAGAAATCCCCGATTCGCTGTTGGTGGTCGGCGGCGGTTACATCGGCCTGGAGATGGGCACCGTCTACGCCCAATTAGGAACGCAGGTTTCCGTGGTGGAAATGACCGATGGCCTCCTGCCGGGGGCCGATCGCGACCTGGTGAAACCGCTGGCCAGGCGGTTGGAGAAACAATTCACCCACATTGACTTAGGCACCAAGGTGGTCGGCCTACGGGCCGTGGATGAAAAAATCGAAGTCCGCCTGGAAAAGGCCGAGGGAACCAGCGGAGAATCCGTCCGCACACGTGTCTTCGACCGGGTGCTTGTGGCGGTCGGTCGACGGCCCCGATCAGACGGTTTCGGACTGGAAAACACCCAAGTCACACTGGATCCGCGCGGCTTCGTCGAAGTCGACCAGCAACAGCGAACCCGTGACGAGCATATCCTGGCTATTGGCGATGTGGCCGGTGAACCAATGCTCGCCCACAAGGCGTCGCACCAGGGGCGGGTCGCCGCCGAAGTACTGGCCGGGGCAGCGGCCGCCTTCGAGCCACTGGCAATTCCCGCTGTGATCTTTACCGATCCGGAAATCGCCTGGGCCGGCCTGACCACGACGCAGGCCCGAAGCAGCGGTCGTCCGGTCGCCATGGGGCTTTACCTGTGGCAAGCCAGCGGCCGAGCCACGGCCATCGGCCGCACCGAGGGACTCACCAAATGGCTTATCGACCCCGAAACCGACCGCCTTCTGGGTTGCGGCATCGTCGGCAGCGGAGCGGGAGAGCTGATCGCCGAGGCCGTGCTGGCAATCGAAATGGGCTGTGTGGTCCGCGACCTGACCGACTCGATCCATCCCCATCCCACTCTGAGCGAAACGCTTCCCTTCGCCGGCGAAGCCTACTTGGGCACCGCCACGGAAATCTACAAACCAAAACGTCAGCGGAAAAGCTAAAGCGGCCGCAGGCAGCAACCCAATATTCCTACTGGCATACTACCGAGTGAGACTCGAAGCGAATGAAATCCCCCATTCCTAATGACGTCGACCCGATCGAGACGGCCGAATGGCTCGAGTCCCTGGACTACGTTTTACAAAACCGGGGCCCCGAACGGGTCCAGCAGCTACTCGCCGCGCTCGAAGCTTCGGCCCATCGCAACGGGGTCGATTTGCCGTTCACGGCCACGACCCCCTACGTCAACACAATCCCCCGGGAAAAGCAGCCCGCCTATCCGGGCAATCGCGAGTTGGAACGGCGGATCAAGAGCTTCGTCCGCTGGAACGCCATGGCCATGGTCACCCGCGCCAACCGCGATCCGGCGGCTCCAGGCGGGCACATTTCCACATTTGCCTCCGCGGCCACCCTGTACGAGGTGGCCCTGAACCATTTTATCCGTGGTCGTGGCAGTTGTCCCGAAAAGTGCGGACACGAAGGCGATCAGGTCTATTTCCAGGGCCATGCGTCGCCCGGCATGTATGCCCGGGCGTTTCTGGAAGGACGGCTGAGCAGGGAAAACCTGATCAATTTTCGCCGTGAGCTGAGCCCGGGGGGCGGACTCTCCTCGTACCCCCATCCCTGGCTGATGCCCGATTTTTGGGAATTCCCCACGGTCTCGATGGGCCTGGCGCCAATCATGGCCATTTACCAGGCCCGTTTCAATCGCTACCTGACCGATCGAGGAATTTGCGATCTGGCGGACAAACGCGTGTGGGCTTTTCTGGGTGATGGCGAATGCGACGAGCCGGAAACTCTGGGCGCGATCACCCTGGCGGCCCGGGAACGACTCGACCATCTCACGTTCATTATCAATTGCAATCTGCAAAGGCTGGACGGCCCGGTGCGCGGCAATGGAAAAATCATCCAGGAACTGGAAGGCGCGTTCCGCGGGGCCGGCTGGAATGTCATCAAGGTCATCTGGGGCGACGACTGGGATCCACTGCTCGAACAAGACGAGCAGGGCCTGCTCGCCCGGCGGATGATGGAAGTGGTCGACGGCCAGTACCAGAAATACACCGTTTCAGACGGCAAGTACATCCGCGAACATTTTTTTGGCAAATATCCCGAATTGCTGGAGCTGGTTAAAAACTACTCCGACGACAAGCTGGGCCGCATGCGGCGGGGGGGCCACGATCCGGAAAAAGTGTATGCCGCCATGCGGGCTGCCTGCGAGTGCCATGACCGGCCTTCGGTGATCCTGGCCAAAACGATCAAAGGCTATGGCCTGGGCGAAGGGGGAGAAGGCCGCAATGTGACCCACAATCAAAAAAAGCTCAACGAGGCGGAACTGCGCGAATTCCGCACCCGCTTCGGCATCCCCATTTCGGACGAACGGGTGGCCGGCGCGCCTTTCTACAAACCGCCCGAGGACAGCCCTGAAATGGTCTACCTCCGGCAGCACCGGGCCGCCCTGGGAGGACCCGCTCCCGCCCGCTGCGCATCCCCATTGAGCACTCCCATGCCAGGCCTGGCCGATTTCCCTAAAACGATGGCCAAGCTGGTCAGCCGTGAGTCGGGCAAGGAAATGTCGACCACGATGGGTTTTGTCCGCCTGTTGGTCGATCTGCTCCGCGACCGGCGGATCGGCCAGCATATTGTGCCGATCGTGCCAGACGAATCGCGGACCTTCGGCATGGAAGGCCTGTTCCGCCAAATCGGCATCTACGCCCATGGTGGGCAGCTTTACGAACCGGTCGATTCGGACAACATCGCCTACTACAAAGAGGCCAAGGATGGGCAACTGCTCGAAGAGGGCATCACCGAAGCGGGTGCCATGTCGTCGTTCATCGCGGCCGGCACCGCCTATTCTTCGCACGGGGTGAACATGATTCCAATGTTCATCTACTACTCGATGTTTGGCTTCCAGCGGATCGGCGACTTGATCTGGGCCGCTGCCGATGCCCGCGCCAAGGGATTTATGCTGGGCGGTACGGCGGGCCGCACCACGCTCAACGGCGAAGGCTTGCAGCACCAGGACGGCCACAGTCTGGTCAGCGCGATGGCCTTCCCCACCGTGCGGGCCTACGATCCAGCCTACGCCTACGAAACAGCGGTGCTTGTCTTTGAAGGTCTCAAGCGGATGTACCAGGACAACGAAACGGCCATCTACTACATCACGCTGGCAAACGAAAACTACCTGATGCCGGCGATGCCCGCCGGCTGCGAGGAGGGAATTATCCGCGGTATGTACCGGGTTTCCTCGCTCGAGCCCCAACCGGGCAAGGCCAAGAAGCAACTACGAGTACAATTATTTGGCAGTGGTCCCATCCTGCGTGAAACATTGCGCGGTCAACAGATCCTGGCTGAGCGATTCGGCATCGCCAGCGATGCGTGGAGCGTCACCAGCTACACCCAGCTCCGCCGTGACGCCCAGGAGTGCGGCAGGTGGAACATGTTACACCCGGACAAGACGCCACGCCAATCGTATGTCGAGCAGCAGTTGGCCGGCCTGGAGGGCCCCTGCATCGGGGCCACCGACTACCTGCGCGCGCTGGCCGAACAGATCAGCCCCTGGGTGCCCGGTGGCCTGTTTGCCCTGGGGACCGATGGCATGGGCCGCAGCGAATCACGCGCAGCACTTCGCCGACATTTTGAAGTCGACGCCGAATGCATCGCCCTCGCAGCCCTCTACGAACTAAGTCGCCGCGGCCAGGTAAAAAAGAGCCTGGTTGCCAAAGCCATCAAGGAGCTGGATATCGACCCGGAAAAACCCTCGGCATTGTATGCGTGAAGGGTTGATTGAGAATTTCTTCCAGCAATATCCCCATGCAACCATGGCCATCATGGTGGATTCGGTGCGACTATGGGGAAGTAAGGCAAGCTACTTACCATGAATTCTATAAGGCTCATGATCCATGAGCTTCAAATCCGCAACGCGACGGAACTCTTTCGTGTTCAACGTGGCCAGGGAATAATCCATGGTCAAACTGGTAGCTGCGATGAGCAAATCGTGCGCACCGATAAGCTCACCAGAAGTCGCCAGCTGGGCCCAAAGGCGTGCGTGCACACGGGCGATGTCCAAGTTGAACGGAAGTACTGGAATCGTATCGAGTATTTCCTCGACAAATTGTTTGCGTTGATCTTTCCGTTGTCCTGCGGGCGCCCGTTCATAACCGTGCAGTAATTCGGAAGCTGTGATGGCCGCGATCACAACTTGCCGGTCGGCGGCCTCTTTTTGTAATAACAAGGCCAGATTCAATTGCCCCTTTTCGGACGCAATCAGCACGGAGCTATCCAGCATCATTCCCATGCGGGACTCGGCCATTGGTTAAGCTCCATGCGGGCTGCTTCGAGATCATCCGCGAAGGCTTCCGCCTCTTTGCTTGACAAGTGGTGCATCGTATTGAGCCGGTGCGCCAATTGCGACCCTGTGCATTCGGCCGGTCCGATGGGAGTAATTTTTGCTACCGGCTGGCCCGAGCGGAGCAGAACGGTAGTTTCACCCCGGTAATAAGCCCGATTCACCACGTCAGAAAAGTTGCGTGCGGCGTCGGTGACACTTAATTGTTTATCCATACTGGGCAATCATAGAATCATAGAATCTGCTTGTCAAGCAAAGTCTACGTCGGAACGTGGCATGGAGCCTCTTGCTCGAAAGTGTCGCCCCCGTTTCGGCCGTGCTGGTACCGACGGATTCGATTTTGCCACGGGTAAGACGCAGCAATTCCAATTGCCACGGGTTCCGATCGACGATGAGCACTTCTCGCGTTGCAACCGCGCACTTTCGAAAGGATCGAGAAGGACCATCGACGATGGAAAATCGTTGGTGCGTTGTTCGAGAATCATGCGATCGTGCCAATGACTAAAGAACCGTACAGGAATGCCACGCAGACATTGCCTCTGCTGAGTATCGCAGAACTTCGTAACCACTCCCAACCAGGTTGGACTGGTCCGAGGCAACGCTGGGTGATAATATCTCATCAGATAGGCCGTACCAAACAGCCCCGTACCAAACAGCCCTGTACCAAACAGCCCCGTACCAAACAGCCCTGTTCCGTGGGCTCACTTCCACGCCTAGATGATGCCACCACTACGTAGCTATCACCGACCCCGACACCGGACGCCTCACACCGGATCTTCCCATTTTACAATTTTCACTTGTCACTTTGAAGTACCGCACATTCCAGCGCAAATCAAACCGTCGAACTAACACCCGACACCCAACCTAGCAATGTCCACCCAGATCACCTTGCCTCACTTGGGCGAAAATATCGACTCCGGCGACATCCTCTCGATCCTGGTGCGTGAGGGCGATCAGATCGCCGTCGACCAGGATCTGGTCGAGATCGAAACCGACAAGGCGACCGTGCTCGTTCCAAGTCCCGAACCGGGCCAGGTTCTCAACATCCTGGTACATGAGGGCGACACGGTCTCTGTGGGCGCGGCCCTGCTGGAGCTGGAACCCAACGCCACAGCGACAGACTCCGAGCCGGCATCTGCTTCGCAACCAGCCAGAACTCTGCGAACCGAAAAGGGGCCAACCGAAAAGCAGCCAGAAAAGGAGCCGGCCAACAAGGGGCCCGATAAGGAAGTTGGGGCCACGCAAGTCGTACCATCGCAACCCCCAGCAGGGGTGACCATCACACCGCCGGCCGAATCTTCGGGACACGCTTCGAAGCCCACCGTACCGCCTGCTCCAACAACAGCCTGCCAACCCGCCGCGGTAACTCCAACTGCCAGCATAGCCGAAACCGATATCCCCGGGGATGGTCGCTCGTCGGCCGCAGCCAGCCCGTCCGTCCGCCGCCTGGCCCGCGAGTTGGGCGTCGACCTGCGGCGGGTCCAGCCCAGTGGCGCGAGGCGGCGGATCAGCGCCGAGGATGTCCGAGCCCATGTCCGAGTGACCAACGAGCAAGTGGCGGCGGACGCCCCCCAGGGGGTGACGCCCCCAGGGATGCCCGACAGCGATGCCTACGGAGCGGTTCGGCGCGAAAAAATGTCACGCATGCGGCAGACGATTGCCCGCAATATGCTCCAATCGTACACCACCATACCCCAATTGACCAATTTCGACGATGTCGACATTACCGAACTGGAGCGGATTCGCCAGGAAAGCAAGGCCGACTACACGGCCGCGGGCGTAGCGCTGACAACGATGCCATTCCTGATCAAAGCGGTTGGCACCGCCCTGCGGCTTCATCCGGTCGTGAACGCCTCGATCGACGAGGAAAATCAGCAGACCATCTACAAGGAATACATCAACCTGGGGATCGCGGTCGACACCCCGCGGGGCCTGGTGGTCCCCGTATTGCGAGACGCGGATCGCAAAAGCATTCCCCAAATCGTCCACAGCCTGACCGAGATGACCGCGGCGGCCCGCACGGGTGACTTTTCGCTCGACGACCTGCGCGGCGGCACGTTCACCATCAGCAACCTGGGCGCGATTGGCGGCACCTACAGCACGCCGATCATCAATCCGCCCGAGGTGGCCATCCTGCTGGCCGGCCGCAGCCGAATGATGCCCCAGTTTATCGACGGCAGTTTCCAGCCGCGGCTCATGCTGCCCCTGTCGCTTACCTACGACCACCGCATCGTCGACGGCGCGGCGGCAGCCCGTTTTCTGAACGACGTCAAAGGCCTGCTGGCCAATCCAGGCCGGCTGCTGCTGGCACCTTAGGGGAGCGCTAGAAAGGCACATCCTCCTCGTCCTGCGACGCATCGGCAAACGCATCGTTGGCCGAATTACTATTCCCTCCCTTGCCCTCTTCTTGAGTCGCCGAGCCGAGCACCTTGAAGCTGGACGCCTCGGCATTCAGGAAAAACCGCACCTCGCTGCTGGGATCTTTTTGCCACCGGCGCCCGCTCAAACGATACGTGACCTCCACATCGTCTCCCACCTTCAGTTGGTCGACCTGGTCGCAACTGTCGCGAATAAATTCCAGCGGAATGTAATTGGTGAACCGATCATTTTCCTGCTCCAGTACCACCAGTCGCTTGCGGAAACCGTTCTGTCCGTAGGTTTTGGTCTCTTCGATGAGGTGGACCTTGCCTCGTACACTTGCTTCACTCATGGCAATCTCTTGATTCGTTCCTGCTGGAAAAAGTTTACGGGCACCCTTGCCGCCGGGGAGTCATGGTAGCGGAATTCCGGCCGGAGAAAAAGTAGAAAGGGACCGAAGAAAAGGACAGGCAATGCTTAGACACCTCCGCGAGCCTCCAGACAAAGCCTGTGGGCTTGCCCCACCAAATAAAAAGGTAACGACACCAGGCGAAAATCGCGTGCTTCCTTGGTGCTGATGCAGGTCTGGGTATCGTGAATCGATGGCAGGTCCGCGTTGAACCTTAGGGCGAGTGCTCGTTTCTTTTCCAGCAGAAAGACTTGGAGCGACTTGAGTGTGCCCGTTTTTCCCGCTTTGACCTCCACGGGCACGATGTCGGTACCAAGCTGAATAAGATAATCGACTTCCGCGGACGAATGGGGCTGCTGCCGCATCCAGCAGTAGAGTCGAGGTTGCTCAAACGGTCGCCCCGAATGGAGCAGGTGCTGGCCGACAAACTGTTCGCAGACCGCGCCCGAATTGATCAGCAGCACGTCGCCTGTCCTCTGGAAATCGGCCATCCGCAAACCGCAAGCTCTGCATAACAGACCCACATCGAGAAAGACCGTTTTAAATTGGCGATCGTTCTCCTCCGCCCCCAACGGGACGCCATTGGCATCGCTGTGGAGCACGCGATAGACGATCCGGGCCAATTCGAGCAGGTGAAGCGATTTCCGCAATTCGCGGCTTTGCTCTTCGCGATCGATATTGGTGTATTTGAACTTTTGTCCCACCAGCCGTGGCAGGCGTGAAAAAACCTTCTGCAGCCGATCGTGATTCACACGCTGACCGTACTTGTTGAAATCATCTCGGTAGGTGGCCAGAATACCTTCCAGGGTCCGCTCCGCGGACAGATAAGAGCCGGAGTCGATAAACGCCTTCACTGCTGCCGGCATGCCTCCGATAACACAATAGTCTCGAAAATCGTCCATCAGCCGTGGATGAAGAGGGGCGAAGGAGTTGCCGGGGAAGCTGAAATTCCGCAGTGCCTCAAGTCGTTTGTCCTTGCCCGTGGCAAGCAGAAACTCTTCGAAGTTCATCGGTCCCAGGTGGAGGTATTCAATCCGGCCGACCGGCATGGAAAACTGGTGGTCTTCCAGGATAAATTCCAGCAACGACCCGGCCGCGACCACATGCAATTGGGGCATTTGCTCTTGGAAATAACGCAACCGGGCAAAGACCTCCGGAGCGGCCTGGATCTCGTCGAGAAAAAGGAGCGTTCTGCCTGGGATGATCGACGCTTGCTGGATTGATTCCAACAAACGAACCGTCTTTTCGGGTGAGGATGCGTCGAAGGAGCTCGCCGCATCGCGGTCCTGCTCGAAATTGATCTCCACCAGGTTCGCGAAATGGGCGTCGGCAAAAATCCGGACCAAGGTCGATTTACCGACCTGCCTGGCCCCTCGGATCACCAGCGGTTTCCGATCCGGCCGTTCCCTCCACTCGCAAAGATACTGGTTGGCATCGCGATACAAGGATATAACCGCCTAAATAATGCATGTTCAGCACATAATTACCCATAAATATATGCCAAATCTGAGTCGTTCAAGTCGATGGAGATAACTGGCTCGTGATCTTCTCCGACGACCTGGCTGAGTCATTGTGTCCTGGCAGTGAGCGAGTAACGGGACACCATCAAATGGCGACGGCAAGCTTATGGCGAAAATTCCTTTACTGCCTAAAACCCAAAATCGGGAAACAGAGCACCGGGATCACCAGCGATGCGATTCCAATCGCCCACCGCACGGGCCCCAAAGGCACGTTGTCGTTGGCGGTGGGAGGGTGATGGATGCCCATCAGGATCACTAAGATGAGCATGGGTGTCCACATCACGGCCTGATCCAGATTGATAACGACATAGACAATCGTAAAGGAAATAAAGAGCCGGGCGAATGTGTAGGCGCGCTTTAAAAAAAGTGCGTAGATGGTATGGCCCCCATCGAGTTGACTGATGGGAAGCATGTTCAGTCCGGTGATCAACATGCCAACCCAACCGGCCATGAAATACGGATTCACGCGCGACAGGGGGACCCAGACCTGGTCTGCCCACTCGGCGTGGGCCCACTGGAGCATCCACTGGCCAACCAGCGGCAGATAGAGTTGTAATTCGCCGGGCCGGGCCGCCTGCTCCAGTTGTAATTCCTGGATGCCCCACCAGAACACAGGCACGGCCACCACCAGCCCCGCCAGCGGTCCGGCGATCCCAATGTCAAAAATCTGGCGCCGGTCGGCCCGCATGCCATCCATGCCAATCACCGCGCCCATCGTGCCAATCGCATTGAATGGCACGGGGATGCAGAGAGGATAGCTGGCTGGAATCCGATTTTTGACCGTTTGTAAAAAGTGGCCCATTTCGTGCGTGAGCAAGATTGCCAGCACCGCCGCCATGTACTTCAATCCGATTGGCCAGTTGACTTGGATCGTCTGCCACATCGCCGCGTAGCTGGCAATATAGCGCATCTCCAATGGCTGCCATTGGGTCGAACCCACCCAGAAGGTCGACCCACAGGTTGCCAAAAACAACAACAGGGGCAACCAGGTCCGCCGTTGAGGGCGGAAATGCAGATCCGACACCTTGAGTTCCGGCAGGTGGGCCAATTCCGGATCGTGAAAATCGGTCGCGGATGGCTGGGCGGGCATCAGCGGAGCGGGCGGCGATGCCGTGGGTGCGGAGCGGTCGGAGGGCAACGGGGTACTCATCGCTAAAATCATAGCAGAGTCCAGAGGCATGAGTCCAGAGTCCAGGAATCTCTTCACCCGAATCCAGAAAAATGAAGGTCATCCCTATTCGCACTCAATAGATTTCCAGGCTCTTGACGGCTCCGCCCGGGGTCCGCTTGGCCGCCTCGAGACAACGCTGGGCTGTTTCCAACAAATTGGCAGGCAAAAAATTCCTGGGCGGAATTCCGACCGAGGCCACTCCGGCACTGAAATTCCAAGGTGCCTGGCCTGGTGATTTCCGCTCAGTTTCGAACGCCAACTTGTCAAACAATGCCTGCAGCCGCCGGCACATGGTGTGGGAGAGGGCGACCGCTTTTTCACGCGGACAGGCGGACAACACCAATAAACGACCGTCTGGATCGCACGCTTCGACAAAATACGGTGCATGGTCCACGCCATTACAGACCGTGTCGAGTGCTTTTTGGATCAGCCGCTGAAATTGCATTGGCTGACTATCGGTCGGTTCGACTTCTGGCCCTTGGACCGCCAATTGAATCACGCTCACTCCCTGACGATTGGCCCGACATTGGCCTGCAACCAGGGTCAGACGATCCACCAACCCACGCCCAACCAGGAAACCAACCGGCGGCAACGTTTTGGCCGTTTCGGCTACCGGTTCCCCTGCCCTGGCCAGCACGGATGCGGCTCCAGTGGTAGGCTGCGTCTCGGCTGGTTGGGCTGTCCGCTGGAGAAACTGGTGCACAGATTCGAGCAACGCACCAGCACCAGCCGCCCCTGCTCCAGCCGGGGCGCTGGTGCGCGGTTCACGACAACTGAGCGGATAGGCAACCACTTCTGCAATCCGGGCCATGTGCCGATGGGCATCCATCAATGTCTGCTGGTAGTCTGTCCCTGGTGGCAATTCTAAAGAAAGCACTTCGGCCAGCTGATCCACTTTGGGCTGCAAACCGGCCACCAGCGTATTCAATCGATCCTTGTCCAGGTCGCAATAAGCCGCCCCTGCTTCTAATAATTCGGGCAACACGCACAAGCGGTTCTGGCCCACCAGTTGGGCCAATAATTCGGCCAGGTGGAGCACCTGGGCCAGGTGGGCATGGGCCGATTTCTTGCGCCGTAGCCACCGGTAATTCCGCCTCGCACCAATAGCCTGAACCAACCACGGAGGCATCATCCATTGGTCCAAGAGCGCCGCGCTAAGCTGGGTATGATCAAAGCCAAGCGACGCAACCTGCAGGCGATGCACGTCGGCCCGCCTCTGGATCACTCCCCCTAAGAAGCGTGCGTACGGTTCTCGCAATTCGCCCAACAACACCAGCACGCCAATGTCCTGCAGCAGTCCGGCCAACAGTCCCTCATCTCCCGGAAGTTCCCAAAGTTGCTCGCTCAACTCCCTGGCAGCGAGTGCCCGCGTGAGGGTCGTTCGCCAGTACCAATCAAGCGATTCCCGGGCTACTTCGCGAAACAAATTGTCGGGCAGGCTGAATCCCAACACCAACAATTTCAACGGCTTGATGCCCAGCAGGGCGATTGCCTGATTCAGGTCGCCCACTTCGCGACTCAAACCAAACAGAGAACTGTTGACCACGCGCAGAATTTTCACCGTCAGGGCCGGATCGTGCTCAATACATTCTTTCAGGGCCCGCACGTCGACCCGTGGGTTGCTGGTTAGTTGCAACACTTCCCCGGCGACCGTGGGCAATGAGTAGAGCATCTGCGACTGGTGGACCAAACGCTGCATCAATTCGGCCGAATTGGTAGCGGCTGGGAGCAGGTCGCTGGGGCGGTTGGTATCGAAGGTGGATTGCATGGCAGATGGAATGGACAAGAGGACCGTGAAATTCTAGCTTACCGTGCGGACCCAATCGCCAGCACAACCGGCATGAAACGAATAATGGGTGCCGGCGGTTGCCCCTCAGGTCTGGCCTGGGGTCCAGGACCGACTTGGACTAGAATTTCAGCAGTTTCACGACCAACGACCGTTCAGGTAAAGGATGACCATGCTGCAAACGGACCGACCAGAACTAGCAGGCGCGGGAGGACTTTCCAGGGGCGGCCTGGCGGCGCGATTTTTGCTATCCAGTCTCCTGTTGCTGGGCAGCCAAGACATCGCCAGTGGGGCTGCCGCCAGCGCGGCGGATCCGGCCCCAGCCCCCTGGGTGGAAGATGCGGCACTGCACGATCTGGCATGCCCCGATCCCCAATATGCCTGGGCGGTTGGCGATCAGGGCGCCATCTGGCATACGGACGACGGCGGCGCGCATTGGCGGCAACAAGCATCGGGGGTCCGCTGTTCGCTGCAAGGTGTCTGGTTTGTCAACCGCCAGATCGGCTGGGCCGTAGGTGGCCAGTGGCAACCTTACTGCGCTGCCACCGGTGCGGTCGTGTTGCGGACCGACGACGGCGGACACTCGTGGCATTCCTTACCAACCCTGATGCCGGCCCTTTGCCAGGTACAATTTTTTGACTCCCGCCACGGGCTGGCCTGGGGACACGGTTCGGGCAGCAAACCGTCCGGCCTGTTTGCAACCGACGATGGGGGCCACCATTGGCGGGCGCTGGGGGATGGGCCGCAACGACTGTGGCTTGGTGGCCATTTTGTTGCTGGGTTGGCTACCGAACCGGCCAAGGCGGGCAGCCGCCAACCGGCGACCGTGCCCGATGGCGTGGTCGTCGGACCGGCAGGCCGGGCAGCCCAACTGGTCGGCGGTGAATACCAACCGCTCCGAGGCGACCCTTTCGCCAACCGGCCGCTGCGCGACGTCAGGCTGTTGCCACCGACCAGCGGCTGGTTGGTGGGCGACGGTGGGCTCGTGCTCGGCACCAGCGACCTGGGGCATAGTTGGCAAACCGTGCCATCTTTGGTCCCAGGACAACTTGGCCAGAGGGACTTTCACACGGTGGCCGTGCGAGACCGGCAAGTATGGCTGGCCGGCAGTCCGGGCACGCACATTCTGTATTCCGCCGACGGGGGCCAAACCTGGCAACAACAGCCCACCGGCAGCCAGGCGCCCATCCAGCGCGTGCGATTTGCCAGTGCCAGGCAAGGCTGGGCGGTTGGCAGCCTGGGCACCATCCTAGCCAGCCACGACAGCGGCAGAACCTGGCAGATCCAACATCAGGGGGGCCAGCGGGTTGCCTTGCTGGGGCTGTTTGCCACAGCCCACGACTTGCCCTTGCTGACCCTGGCCAAACTGTCTCGTGAAGAAGGCTACCGCGTAGCGGTGCGAATCCTGTTCGAGCCTCAGAACGATCCGGCCCGGCCCGATCTGAACCTGGAAACTCGCTTGCATGCGAGCCTGGGCTCCCTGTACGTCGATAGCGCCACGGCCGCCTGGCAATTCTCGCTTCCTTCCGACCGTCTACAACTCACCCCGTTGGAGCTCGCTAAGGAACTGAATCGTCGCCACGATGGCCAGGCCGCCCAGCATCTGGTCGCCGATCTGGTCCGGCGAATTCGTCTCTGGCGTCCCGAAGCCGTGCTGATTCCCGGTGCCAAACCTGACCGGGAGCCGCAGCGGCCGCTCGATACGATCCTCCGGCAAGCCGTATTGGCGGCCGTCGAGCAGGCGGCCGATCCGACCCAGCAGATCGATAAGATCACCCGGCTGGGGCTCGCGCCCTGGCGGGTCCAGCGCGTCCTTGGCTGGATACCAGGCGGCGGCCTTCACCAGCGGGCAAGCGCGACTGGCGAAAATCGCCTGCGCGTGACGGCCGAGGAGATTGCCTACCACAGTGGCCAAACGCTGGGCAACCTGACCCGGGTTGCCCGAGGTCTGCTTGCTGGCAGCCGATCCGGTTGGAATGCGCCGCTGACAGCAAGGGAACAACAGGCTGCTCGAAACCGGGACCAGCCGGCCTGGGATCCGCAAGCAGAATCGGCAGAAACTTTTGTCGTGCTGGCCAACCGGCACGGCGCGGCGGTCGGCGGCAACTTGTTGTCGGGACTGAACCTGGCACCCGGTGGGGCAGCCCGGCGGCGGCCGGCAGCGCTGACCGGCGCGCTGCTGGCCGACGGCGGTTTCGGTAAACTGCGCCGGCAAGCCCAGCGGCAACGCAATTTGCGCAGGCTGCTGCAGGCGCCTTCCGGCGACTTGTCGCCCGAAGCGCAACGCACTCAGGTGGCCCGCCAGGCCGATACCTTGAACCGAACCGCCGGCGCGGCCCTACTCGAGGAATTGGCCTGGCAATACCGGGCCGAGGGCCAACTGGACCGGACCGCCGACATGTTGCAACGGCTGCTCCGCCACGCGCCGAAGGATCCGCTGGCCGGATCGGCCCTGCAATGGCTGGTGGCCTACTATGCCAGCGGCGAAACAGCCCACATCATGCGTCACGTCCAGGCCAGCCCCGTGCGGCAAGCCAGCGCCAGCGGTCCGGAGGCGCAAGCGGCGGCCTCGTCCGCCGGCCGGCCGGCAGCCAACGCTGGGGTCGTGGCCAGCAGTTTTACCGGCAACCTGGCGCCGGAAGACCGGCTGGCCATGGCAGTCCAATTGGCCAAGCTGGTCACGACTCCAACCCTGGCCGCCGATCCGACGATCCGCTGGCCGCTGGCGGTCGCCCAGCGCAAACGGGGTTTTACCAAGAATGCCAAACGGACCATGCTGATCTTGTCCCACCGGGCGGCCGACAACCCCTGGCAGGCGTGCGCCCAGGCCGAAGCGTGGCTGGCCCGACCCGGGCAGGATCCGCCCCGCAAGCCGATTGCCACCTGCCGCCGCGCCGAACAGCCGCCCCATCTGGACGGGCGGCTGGATGAGGCGCTGTGGCAAGCGGCCCGGCCGTTGCGGCTGACAGGCGGGCAGTGGGAAAGTGCCGCGCGGAAGGGGAAAGGAGAAATGGAAAAGGTGGAAAGCGGGGAGCGGCGACTGGCAGGGAAAGAGGCGGGCACGGAACTGAAAGAGCGCCAAGCCAATGTCCGGATAGCGTACGACGCAGCCTATCTCTACCTGGCGATCCGCTGTGCCAAAGTGGTGGGGGTCGACTACTCGGGGGACGACCGGCCACGCCCCCGCGATGGCGACCTGTCGGCCCACGACCGGATCCGCCTCTTGCTGGACATCGATCGGGATTACCGTTCGTACTACGAGCTGACCATCGACGCCCGCGGCTGGACCGCGGAGAGCTGTTACGGCAATACCCACTGGAACCCCCAGTGGTTTGTCGCCTCTGGAGGCGACCGTCACACCTGGACCGCCGAGGCCGCAATTCCCCTCGGTGAATTGGTCGGCGACCCGGTTCGGCCCCGGCATGTGTGGGCCGTGGCCATCGATCGGGTGGTCCCCGAGGCGGGCCTGCAGACCTGGGTCGGCCCCACCTTCGACCAGCCGGGCCCGGAAAATTTCGGTCTGCTGATCTTTGAATGAACTGAAGGGAGCACGCAATAGGTTTTAGTTTTTTCGCCATTTTTCACCACCTAATGATAATCCACCACCTCGACATCGAAATAGTGTATTATCCAGCTCTTGACACGTAGCTCTAATTCGTTAGTATTACACTTAATCATTTCGCCACCCCAGGAAATTTCCCATGGCTCGACCTCCCAGCACCCAACCGACTGATGGCGAACTGGAAATCCTCAGGGTGTTATGGGTCGAGGGCCCCATGGGGCTGAGTGTCCTGTGCCGGCAGCTTCGCCGCCAGCGCGAGGTTGCGACCACCACGGTCGCGACCATGCTCCGCATCATGCAGGACAAGGGCCTGGTTCGCCGCCAGGGGGCCGGCCGGGGAGCCCGCTGGGTGGCGGCCGTTACGCACCAGAAAACGGCCCGTAAGATGGTTGGCAAACTGCTGGACGACCTGTTCGACGGCTCGGCCGATCGGCTGGTCGCCCACCTGGTCGCAGCGAAGCAGCTCAGTGACCAGGAGCTGGCTGAACTGCGAAAGTTGGTAGCGAAGCAGCCCAAGACGGTTAACACTGGCAGAAAGTGAGGCGATTGAAGGAAGCCTAAAATAGGCTGCTGGCCTCCTTACTCGACTCTCAACATTCCAAATCTCGACTTTTCATTTGGAGCCACTCATGTCCATCCAACACCTGACCTCCACCACCGCGTGGCAACTGGCCGGCTGGACCATGCTCCACTACCTGTGGTTCGGCGGCCTGGTTACCCTGGTCGCCGCGGCCCTGCGGCTGGCCATGCGCCGGGCCGCGGCGAATGTGCGTTACGCGGTGCTGCTGGTCATGCTGGGCCTGCTGGCTGCGGGACCGCTGGGAATTGCCGCCTGGCTGGCCAGCCGACAAAGCGTCCCGGTTCCGCCCGCTGCGGGTTTGGCTGCCCATTGGCCTATCAAGAAGGAGACCACGAAGGGTGCGATGGGGACGGGCACGATGGGGCGCATGAAGGGGACAACCGAGCCCGTTGTCGACCGTCCGATTACGATAACGTCCAACGCCGGCAAGAATTTGGCTGGCCGAATTGCTCCAAAAACTGGCAAGAATTCCGCTACCATCTTGAAAACCCAAATTCCGGCGAATCCGGCGACGACAACAAACGAAAACAGGCCGCTGGCCTGGTCGACCGCCAGAACCGCGCTCCCCTGGCTGGCTACCGGGCTGCCATGGCTCTGGATCGTCGGCGCGCCGCTTTCCTTTGCCTTGCTGGCCAGCGGTCTGATCGGTATCGAGCGGCTCCGCCGCGATAGCCAACCACTGGCCGGTGGACCGATTCCCCAGACTTGCCAGCGGTTGGCCCGTGCGCTCGGCCTGGCCCGGCCGGTGGCGGTGGCCCTCTGCGACCGGCTCCGCGGGCCGGTGTTGGTGGGCGTTGTCCGGCCGCTGATTCTACTGCCTCCGGCAGCCGTGTGCGGCTGGTCGCCCGAGCAGATCGAAATGGTACTGCTACACGAATTGGCCCACATTCGCCGCCACGATAACCTGGTCAACCTGCTGCAGCGCACCGTGGAAGGGCTGCTTTTTTTCCAGCCGGCCGTCTGGCTCCTCAGCCACTGGGTCCGGCTGGAACGGGAGGCCTCGTGCGACCGCCTGGTCGTGGCACACACGGGGCGACCCCGACAATACGCCCAGCTTCTGCTCACTCTGGCCGAAGCGGCCCGAGTCGACCGCCCGGCCCTGGCCACCGCGATGGCCACCCCACCCCTGGCCGGCCGGATTCGGCGGATACTCAAACTGGAGGATGAAAAAATGTTGGTCTCACGGCGTACGGTCGCAATGGTCACCCTGGGATTGCTGGTCAGCGTGATGCTGGTCGCCTGCTATCGGCCAGGCCGCAGCGAGGCCGAGACGGCCGGGGCCAAAGCTGGCCACCGCAGCGCTGCAGTGGCTGCCCCCAAGAGCCAAACGGGACAGCGGAAATCGGTCGAGCAGACCGGCCATGCGCATCGGCAGGGAATCCCAACGGTGAAAAAAGAATCCCAGCCGGCTCGCAACCCGCACTTCCTCTCGCTCGAGGACCAGCGCCAGGCCGACCTGGCCTACAAGCTGCTGGGGCTGGAATTGGAACCGCTGAGCAAGGACGAGCTGGGGCGGGTACGGGCCATGGGATTTGATGGCGGGCTGCGGGTTACCATGGTTCTGGATCGCTCAACTGGCATTCAACTTGGCGACCTGCTCGTTGGCCTGCATGTCTGGACCACCGGTTCGCTGCAAGAAATCGGCAAACTGCTTTTGCGCCCTGATCTGGCGAAATTTGTGCCGTTGAAGTTGTATGCGATCCGCAAAGTGGATGTCAGCGCTGGCGGCGGCGGCAGAGGCGGGTATGGCGGCAGAGGCGGGTTTGGCGGCGGTGGGTATGGCGGTCGCCTAACCGACAGCCTGGTCACCGGCCGCATCACGGTGAACTTCGACACCGCCCAAGGAGAATCTTCCAACCGATTCGGGCAACGAATCCCAGTCCAAGTCGGTCCTCCGCTACGACGGCAAATCGTTCGGCCAGTGGCAACAGCAATGGCGGACGGAGCTGAATCCGGAGCGGCGGATCGAAGCGATTCGGGCCCTGGCCACCTTCGGCCGCTACGGCTTCGGCCAGGCAGCGGCCGAGGCGATCCTGGATGTGGCGGGGGAGTATGATTTTCGTGAAATCGACTCCAGCCCCGAAGGGAAATTGAAGGACACGGTGATCGAAGTGCTGGGCCAGGCTAGCAGCTCGCATCTGCCAGCGACCGATTGGCTGCCTGCCTTGCAGCGGCGGATCGAGGAGAACCCGGCGAAATGGCGGGATATTACCGTATACCTGTTTGACCAATTCCGCACCACCAGGCCGGCGATAATGGGCCGCCTGGACAAACTTGCCCGGCACGCCGACCCGGTGATTCGCCGCACCGCGCTGGCCGCGATGCGCAACTCTGATCCGCAGTTGAACGATCCGCTGGTGCAGGCCGCGATGCGGCGGGCATTGGCCGCAAGCGACCCGGAGGACATCATTCATGCCCTGCAGTTGATTAAACCCGATGCGAATACACTCGGCATGCTATTTGACTCTGGAAGGATCAAAACATCTTACGCTTCCAAGTTGCAACCTGAGATCTACCCACTCCTGTTCCGTACCGACATCCAGAAGATCCACACTACAGCGCGCCAGCTTCTGCCTTACCTTGAACCGAAAGCCAAGCAAGAGATGGTCGACCGGTTACTCCAAGTCATCCAAGATGCTACTCGCAACAAACTGGATCACTTGGCCGCCATTTACGCATTGGCGGAACTGGGCGTCGAAGCCCAGAAAGCCAAACCGGTATTAGAAAAATTGATCGAACAGGAAGACCCTTCACTCACCAAAGCGGCCACGAAAGCCATCAAGAAGATCGAGGCGGGTGCACCGCACGCACCAATCGGCGGGAGGTCCCGGGGGGGTATGGGTATGGAGTAGAATCGCTCCCGCACTAGCCGCGTAGTGGCGGCAGCGGCTAACCCTGGGCAAACGGAAACGAGCCCCAGCGAGTTTTCGTGCAGCCCGGGGCCGTCCGTCGCATGGCCGCGTGCACGGTGCACGAACTCCTGGCCGGACCCAATCGAAAGCTCTGGGCATCGTGAGTCGCAACTGGAAACCAATCGAGGGCGAAACGCCGATCGATCTTGCGGTCTTGAAAGCGGCAGACGAATTCAATGTTGAACCCTGAATGGATTGGCACCGACGATTCGTTGGACAGCCCCATGCGGGTAACCTGACCACACCCTTAACCCAATACGATCGCCAGGCATGACCCTCCTGATTGGTATCGACGAAGCGGGCTATGGCCCTAACCTGGGGCCGCTGGTGATTGCGGCCAGCGTTTGGGAGGCGGAGGCGCGCGGCGCGCGGCAGTCGACCCGAGACCGGCCGGCGCCGATCGATCTTTACCAGCGGCTGGAGGACTTGGTTTCGCGCGCACCGGCGGCGGGGCGGATCGCAATAGCCGACTCCAAGCGGCTCTATCAGCCCGGGTGCGGGCTGGAACGGTTGGAACGGGCCGTGCACGCGATTCTGGCGGTCAGCGGCCAAGCGAGCGCGAGCTGGTCGACCTTGCTCGAAACACTCGAAGCCGACCGCGAAGGGCGGCGGCACGCGCTGCCTTGGCAAAGCGATTTTGACTGCCCCCTGCCAGTCGACGCGGCAGCCGGCGAAGTAAGCCGGCTGAGCCAGCGACTGGACCAGACCTGCCGGGCGACCCGGGCGCGGCCGCTTGGCCTGCGCGCCCGGCTGGTGTTTCCACCCCAGTTCAACCAGCGGACCGACCGCTACGACAGCAAGGGGGCCGCCCTGTCACACACCACGCTGGAACTGTTGCGCGAAACGATTGCGGCAATGGCCGGGAAACGGGACCGGCCCCTGCTCGATACAGCGACCCTGATCGTCTGCGACAAACATGGAGGCCGCAACCGATACGGCCCACTGCTGGCAACTCATTTCCCAGACACCCCCATCAGGATGCTCGAAGAAGGTAGGGCCGAAAGCCGCTATCGGTGGGGCCCGCCGCAGGCGCCAGTGGAGATCTGTTTTCGCGCTCGGGGCGAAGCATTCCTGCCGACCGCATTGGCCTCGATGACCGCCAAATACCTGCGCGAACTGGCGATGGGCTGCTTCAATCGGTTCTGGCAGGCGAAGGTGCCGGGAATCCGGTCCACGGCCGGCTACCCACTCGATGCCAAGCGTTTCCGAACCGAGATCCGTGCGGTACAACAGCGTCTGGGCATTTCGGACCACGACCTCTGGAGAAACCGATGACCGCGCGTACCCTCTATATCGCCCGCCACGCCTGGGCCGGACATTTTGGCGATCCGCAGTGGCCCCTCGATTCCCAGCGGGAACTCGACCCGGCCGGGATCGACCGCTTCCGGCAGGTGGTCGAGCAACTTTCCGGGCGGGGTTTCGCCCCGGAAATCGTCGCCACCAGCCCCTACGCACGCTGCCGGCAGACGGCCGAATTGATCGCCCGCCATACGGCCGAGCAGCCCGAGGTCGTGGAGCTGGAGGCGCTGGAACCGGGCTCCGATATCGACAGCCTGATCGAGTGGTCGCGCCATACGGCCTGCCAGCGGATTTGTTGGGTCGGCCATGCGCCGGACGTGAGCCACATGGCTGGGGCCCTGGTCGGTAACGGCAGAATCAACATCCGCTTTGCAAAAGGCACGGTTGCCGCAGTGCGGCTCTTTTCCGATCTCGACTACGGCGCGGGTGAGCTTTGCTGGCACGCCACAGCCAAACTGCTGGGCGTGTGAGACATTCGCTGGGGAGTCCTGGCCAGGCCACCTGGCAAGCCCTTGGGGGTCGACGGATGCTGGCAACCTAACCCCAATATTTCATAAGCCTTCTACGACGCGTCGGCCAAGTCCTTGCCTGGCCGCGTTAGACGGCACAATTTGACCCTCTTAGAAGATACCCATTCCGTGGGTCACACCCACGGCTAGACAATGCCGCCACTACGTGGCTATAGCGTCTTAGTATTGCAAGTGTATGCGTTGTCTCCCAAGCAGTGCGAGGCTAGTGGCTACGGCTCAAAGTAAGTGGCATTGGGCTAGCGCCCACGGCATAAAGTACGTACCATTCGGTCTAACCCCAAAATTCCATAAGCCAGACATCGACGGAGCGTAAAAACGTGTCAAAAACAGAAAAATACGATGCCATCCTCATTGGCGGCGGCCACAACGGCCTGGTCTGTGCCGCGACGCTGGCCAAGGCAGGCCGACGGGTCTGCGTGCTGGAGCGGCGGCACGTGCTGGGAGGCTGCGCGACGACCGAATCGCTGTGGCCCGGCTACCGGGTTTCGACGGCCGCCTACGTGATCAGCCTGTTCCAGATGGACATCCTGCGCCAGCTCAAGCTCAAAGAGTATGGGCTGAAAATCCTGCCCCGCTCGCCTTCGTCCTTCACGCCGCTGCCCGACGGCCGCAGCCTGACGATGGGTCCCGACGCGGCCCTGAACCAGCGTGAAATCGCCAAGTTCAGCGCGGCCGACGCGACCGCTTACCCGCGTTACACGGCCCTTTTAGAACGGGTGGCCGCAGCCCTCGAACCGGTCCTCGAGCAAACCGCTCCCGACCCGTTGCCGTTGCCCGCCGCCTGGCGACGGATCGGCCTGGCCAAAAAAGTGCGCGACGGCAAGAAACTGTGGAATGTTTACCAGGCCATGCGGCGACTGGGGGCCGATCTGCCCGAGGCGGTGGAAATTTTAACCGGCGCGGCCCGCCCGATTCTCGAACGCTGGTTCGACTCCGAAGCACTCCAGGTAACGCTCGCCACCGACGCCATCATCGGCGCCTTCACATCGACGAGCGCGCCTGGCAGCGCTTACGTGTTGCTGCACCATGTGATGGGCGAAGCGGGTGGGGCGCGAGGCGTGTGGGGATTTGTCGAGGGAGGCATGGGAGGACTGGCCGATGCGTTGGAAAAAGCCTGCCAGGATCTGGGTGTAAAGATCTATCGCGAAGCGCCCGTGCATGCCATTCACACCGGCCTCCGTGGCGTGGTCGGCGTCGGCCTGGAAGACGGCAGACAGCTGGACGCGCCGGTAGTGGCCTCAAGCGTGGATGCTCACCTGACCTTCGAAAAACTGCTCGCGCCCGAGGTACTGCCCGAGGAGTTCCGCGCGGCGGTGGCCCGGATCGACTATGCGTCCGCCTCGGCCAAAGTAAATCTGGCCCTGTCCGAACCACCCCGTTTCACTTGTCTGCCGGAAAGCGGGGTGGGGCCCCACCACCACGGCACGATGCATGTGGGTCCCACGCTCGACTACCTCGAGCGGGCCTACGACGACGCCAAGTATGGCCGGCCCAGCGCGGAGCCGGTTCTGGAAATCACCATGCCCACCAGCGTGGATCGGACCATTGCCCCGGCGGGCAAGCACATCTTGTCGATGTTTGTGCAATATGCGCCATACCAGTTGGCCACCGGCAACTGGGAGGATCTGCGAGAATCGTTCGGCGACCGATGTGTTGAAATGCTGGCCCGCTACGCGCCCAATGTGCCGGCCGCGGTGGAGCAGCGCCAGGTCTTAAGCCCCTGGGACCTGGAGCAGACCTACGGAATCACCGGTGGGAACATCATGCAGGGTGCCATGCTGCCGCACCAGCTCTATTGCTTCCGGCCGGTCGCCGGTTGGGCCGATCATCGAACGCCGGTGCCGGGACTCTACCTGTGCGGAGCCGCCAGCCACCCGGGCGGCGGGGTGATGGGCGCCAGCGGCCGAAACGCCGCCCTGGAGATTTTGCGGGATAAGGGGTAGTTCCAAGAATGGCCGATGAAGCCGACCCGGGCAATCCACTAGCTGTTAAAAGGTTGGTTTCCTGGCGGCTTATCCACCCGCCGTCCCCGGTGCGTCATTGAGTGAATTTGGAAGTACTGACTCAGGTATTACTCCTACGAAAATAAACTTCCTACGCCGCTTTCCATTCGACAGTCGCCTTGAATCCGAGGGAGTCGAGTCGTTTGACGAGTTTTTGGGCCAGTTGATGACGGTGGGGAGTCACGAAGTG
>Ga0114931_10001469_pt1 | contig 30186 bp, 29 predicted proteins | sample 2SBtaG_FD_89579 | JGI IMG/M metagenome (GOLD analysis project Ga0114931, IMG submission 89579) | Deep subsurface microbial communities from Kolumbo volcano to uncover new lineages of life (NeLLi) - 2SBTROV14_V59a metaG | ecosystem: Environmental > Aquatic > Marine > Volcanic | place: Kolumbo... | reverse complement strand
CTTGCGCTACAGCCTGCGACGGAAACTTCCCGGATCGCCCGACATTGTCTTTGTGCGGGCGCGCGTGGCGGTTTTCGTCGACGGTTGTTTCTGGCATGGCTGCCCGGAGCATTGCAGGCGGCCGTCGAGCAATCGCGCCTACTGGCTGCGCAAGATCGAACGCAACATGGAGCGGGACAAGCTCGTCAGCGCCGAGCTCACGCTCGCTGGCTGGCGCGTTGTGCGATTGTGGGAGCACGACGTGCGAACAAGCCCTGCGCGATCAGCGGCGCGGGTCGAGCGTGTCGTGCGAGCGCGACTGCGCCGTAGAATGTCTGCGTGACCAACGACACACCCATCCAAACGAAGTCTCCTGGCGAGCGTCTCCGCAACCTCATGCAAGAAGGCGCTGTCGCCACGCCCGGCGCGTTCAATGGCCTGGTCGCGCGAGCGGTGCAGCAAGCCGGGTTCGACGCCTGTTACGTCTCGGGAGGCGCCATCACCGCTGCGTCCGGCGTGCCCGACATCGGCCTGCGAGGCGTGAAGCACTTTGTGCGGATTGTGGCCGAGGTGGCGACAGGGTCGCAGTTGCCTGTCGTGGCTGACGCGGACACCGGCTTTGGCGAAGCGGAAATGGTCGCCAGAACCGTCTGGGAGTACGCCCATGCGGGCGCCGGGGCGCTGCACATCGAGGATCAGGTATTTCCAAAGCGCTGTGGACACCTCGAGGGCAAACAACTTGTCCCCGTTGACCATTTTCAGGAAAAGATCGCAGTTGCAGCCGCAACGCGCGACCGACTTGCGAATGAAGCGAGACTGCCGGGATTCGTCGTGTGCGCGCGGACCGACGCTGCGGGCGTGGAGGGATTCGACGCTGCTATCGCTCGCGCGAGCGCGTATGTCGAGGCTGGCGCGGACATGATCTTTCCCGAAGGGCTCGCGTCTGAAGCAGAATTCGGCATGTTCGCTGAGGCAATGCGGCCCCTGCCTGGTGACTCGCAGCATGGAGGGCCATTCCTGCTGGCGAACATGACCGAGTTTGGCAAGACGCCCATGATCTCGATGTCGAGGTTTGCCGCGTTGGGGTACGACGTGGTGATCTTCCCCGTCACCACGCTGCGCATCGCAATGGGCGCCATAGCACGCGCACTGGCGACGATTGCGCGGGAGGGATCCGCAGCCTCCGCGCTGGACGCCATGCAAACCCGGGCGGAGCTGTACGACTTGCTGGGCTACACTCCTGGTGAGGAGTGGCGCCATCCCGGCCCCGCGCCCCGCCAATCATCCTGACGCGCATTGGCCACGCCGCCAATGGATTTCGCGCCACTTCAAATCCGAACCAAGGAGCTGCGACGTGACAAACACAGCAAATGTGGTGGAACCCAAGAAGGGTCTTGAAGGCATAGTCGCAGGCGACAGCGCCATCTGTTCGGTCGAACAAGGGCAGCTGGTGTATCGCGGCTACGACATTCACGATCTGGCTGAGTGCGCGACGTTTGAGGAAGTCGCCTACCTGCTGCTCGCAGGCGAAAAGCCAACACATGCTGAATCGCAGGCATTTACGCAGGACCTGCAAGCCAGCAGAGCTATTCCAGACGACGCTGTGGATATTCTCCGCTGCGCCGCAACGCAGCCCAGCGCTCACCCGATGGATGTGCTGCGAACCGTCGTGTCGTATCTGGCCCACTTTGATCCGGACTGCCAGGACAACTCGCCGCAGGCCGAGCTTCGCAAGGCGACGCGCCTCACTGCACAAATCGCCACCATCATCGGCCATATGCAGAACATCATCGACGGCCGCGACATCGTGGCGCCCGATCCCGCGCTGTCGCACGCTGCAAACCTGCTGTACATGATGAAGGGTGAAAAACCAACGGACGAAGAGACGCACATTCTCGATATTTCACTTATTCTCTACGCAGAGCACGACTTCAACGCCTCCACATTCACGAGCAGGGTCATCGCAGGCACGCTCAGCGACATGCATGGCGCCGTCACCGGCGCGATCGCGGCGCTCAAGGGGCCGCTGCATGGGGGCGCCAACGAGCAGGCGATGGCGATGCTCAAGGAGATTGGCTCACTAGAAAATGTCGAGCCATTCATGCGCAACGCCTTCGCCAACAAACGCAAGGTGATGGGCTTCGGCCACCGCGTCTATAAGAATGGCGACCACCGCGCCTCCATCTTGCACAAACTCGGCAAGTCGTACGCGGAGCAGAAGGGCGGCGACGCGCTCAAATGGTTCATGATTGGCGAGCGCGTGCAGCAAATCATGGGCGATGAGAAGCGCATCCTGCCAAATGTCGATTTCCCCTGTGGGATGACGTATTTCGTTATGGGGATTCCCGTGCCGCAATACACCACGATCTTCGTCGCCGCCCGCATCACGGGCTGGTGCGCCCACATCATGGAGCAGCACGCGAACAATCGCCTCATCAGGCCGCTCAGCACGTATGTCGGCCCAACAAATCTGCGTTGGTGAAAACTGCGATATTCGTTCATTAGTCCTGACGGCAGCGCTATCTTCGTGTATATTGTCAAGATGATGTTTGCACGCGCTGCACCAGCGCGATAATCGGCGTGAGCCGAGCAACCGATGCGCCGCTCCATGGAACCACCAGCCCAATCATGCGCTCTCTTGCGACGCACAGGCGGCCGCATTTCTGGTCTGGACGGTTTACGCGGCGTCGCCATTCTGCTCGTCATTGTGCACCACGCGGATTTGTACGCCCCACAAGGCGCAATTGATTCAGCGATAATGCAAGTGTTTCATTACGGTTGGGTTGGCGTGGATCTTTTCTTCGTGCTTTCCGGGTTCCTTATTACGGGCATTTTGGCTGGACAGCGCATGTGACCGATCACGCAACCTGGGGCGGATATACGATGCAAGCCGCAGGTTTGACAGCAATCGCGGTCATGTTTGGAGGATTGCTCGTGCTCGCCGCCACGGCAGATCGCGCGTCAACGCTGGGACGATTCTTCAATAATAAAGTTCTTGTAAAAATTGGCACTCTATCCTATGGTATGTATCTTTTTCACCCGATGGTGATTACAGCGCTGCGGCGCAGCACAACATTGTTCAACAGCGAGCACCCAATGTCCATAGCAGGCTCAACTCTTCCGGTCAGAATCGCCTTTATTCTGACGACAATGACCATTACGATGCTCATCGCATGGATCAGTTGGACACTTTTTGAGCGCCCGATTTTGCGCTTCAAGCGACGGTTCGCAAACGACGACAACAAACAATAAGAGCCGTTCAATGCTCCGCCAAAGGATAGCCTTTCTGGACGAGCAGCCAGAGCGTGCCGCATACTCATATTCCAAGATTCAGAACGACGCTCGGCTCCAGCGCGGCCAAGACACACCAAAAATCCTTCTGCCGCCGCCCCTCTCCCAACGGAAGATGGGTAAGACAAGGACGCTAGAGGCGCTAGATTGCGCCCGCGCCGACGTGTTCGGATTTAATGGCGTCGCCCACCATGGTCGCTGCGCGGGCTGCGGGCTCTGCGAGATCGTCGACTACGGCTTCGCCTCGGATTCGCTCGATGCGCGCTCCCATCGCGCGCAGACAGCGCTCAAGCGATTCGTATCCGCGGTCGAGATGATACACGCGGCGGACTGTCGTTTCACCTTTCGCCGCCAGCCCTGCGACAACAAGTCCTGCTGACGCGCGAATGTCGCTGGCCATCACCGGGGCGCCGACCAGATGATCGACGCCATTGACGACGACCGTCGGCCCCTGACGGAAGAGCGACGCGCCCATGCGCGACAGCTCCGCAACGTGTAGGAATCGTTCGGGGAAGATTTTCTCCGTGACGACGCTGATGCCCTTTCCCAAGGCGAGCATCGCCATTGCCTGCGCCTGTACATCGGTCGGGAATCCCGGATGCGGCTGGGTGGTGATTCGCGCGGGCGTGATTGCGCCCGTGCGCCGTCGAACGCGAACACTGGCGCGCAGCATGTCGGGCGCCGGACCTGACAGCTCGACTTGCAGGCCGGCTTCTTCAAAACGGTCGATCTGCCCCGCCATGGCGTCGTAGGGGCAGTTACGCAACACAGCGTCGCCATTGGTGGCGCCAATCGCAGCGAGCAGCGTGCCCGCTTCGATACGGTCCGGTATGACCGTGTGGTCCACGCCGGTGAGGCTGTCAACACCCTCGATGATGATTCGCGGAGCGCCAGCGCCGGTGATCCTGGCGCCCATCGTTTTAAGAAGGGCAGCAAGGTCGGCGATTTCGGGCTCGCACGCGGCGCATTCGATCACGGTCTCGCCTCTTGCAAGCGTCGCAGCGCTCATGAGATTGGCGGTGCCGAGCACTGTCGATCCGAAAGCCCCACCCATAAACACTCTGGCGCCACGGAGTCGGCGTTCGCCCGTCGCGGTTTTCGGAGCGCGTGCGACGATGTCGCCTGCGTCGAGTGTGATCTCGGCGCCAAGGGCCCGCAACCCGCGCAGGTGCAGGTCTATGGGTCGATCGCCAATAACACACCCACCAGGCATGGATACACGGGCTTCCCCTCGTCTTGCGAGCAACGGTCCTAGCACGCAGATGCTGGCGCGCATGGTGCGGACGATGTCATACCGGGCGTGGGATTTCGTCTCGTCGATGGCGCATAGGTGCAGCGTGCCTCCCCTGTTGGCTTGGTCTGTCGATGCGTCGCTCCAGCGCGTCTCCACGCCCAGTTCACCAAGCAGGCGAGCCATATTGTCAAGGTCCGAAAGCCTTGGGGCCTCGTGCAGCGTCACAGGTCGATCGGTGAGCAGCGACGCCGCCATCTGTGGCAAGGCGGCGTTCTTGGCGCCATTGACGCGGACTTCACCTGAGAGCGGGAATCCACCGGAAATACGGAAGGCGTCCATGCCTGAGCCTCCTTGCTCAGCCCGTCAGCGGGCGCGTTGCAGGTTACAACGTCCGATCATACCAGCCGCGACCGGGTCGCCCCAAGTTGCCGTGCCAGCGCGACTGGCGCATCTAGCGCCATCGGTCGGCTCGACGCTGCTTTCCAGTCGCGACCGCTTGGATGCGACGCACCCGAATCGTACGTTTGACATGTGACTCGCATCGGCGAGCAGCGCCGTCCTTGGATGGGATGAAGGCGCCTGCCCCGCCTTGACCAGGAGGTGTTGACATGTTGGGTGCGAAACGAAGGAAGGAAGCGGCGCTGACAGCCCTCGGGCTCGCCGCTGCTGCTGGGCTCGCGTTTGTTGCGATGCCTGATGACGCGGACGCAGGAGGCATTCCGGGTCTTCCCGACTCGATCACATTGTCGGGCGTTGTGCGCGACTTTGAGGAGCCAAACGACGCCACGGGAGGCCATCCCGACTTTGAAGCTAAGCCGGCCCATGGCTTTGGCCATTATGTCGACAACATCGCTGATGATCTCGACGCCGACGGCAACCCCGTTTTTGTGGGGGGTGGCAGCAAGGTCCTCTCGGAGTGCACCGACAGCGCTGGCGAGAACATCATGCCCAGCGCGTACGACGCAGACGACGGCGACCATGAAGCCAGTTATGGCGACACTGACAACGGCGGCATCTTCTCCGCACAGTCCTTCGCCATGTGGTACGAGGATGTGCCGGGATTCAATATGTCGGCGCCGCTCGAAATAACACTGCAACTCGATCCCGCGACGCAGAAGTACATCTTCGACGATCGCACCGACCCAACCTATGCCAATCTTGGCGGGTTTTTCCCGATCAACGGCCAGCTTCTTGGCAACTCCGCAGGCGAAAACAAGAACTTCCACTTTACATTCGAACTTGATACGACGTTCACCTACCGCGCGGGTGCGGACGACACGTTCACATTCCGCGGCGATGACGACGTGTGGGTGTTCATCAACGGTCACAAGGTGATTGATCTGGGTGGTGTGCACGCTGCGATTCAGCAGACGGTGCACCTTGACAAGGTTCCAGGTCTGGTGAATGGGCAGGATTACCAGCTCAAGTTCTTCTTCGCTGAGCGCCACCGCACACAGTCCAACTTCCACATGGAGACGACGTTCCCGCTGCGTAGTGGCGAGCTGCCGACCGTCAGCGGAATGTACGATTGAATATCGATTTGTCGCCCGGAGGGGCGCCTGCTTGCGAGCCTCAGCCGCGGTGTCGCGCCGCAGCAAGGAGGGCTGAAGGCTCGCAGCACTGATGATGGGTTCTCCGTGGGACGCTCCGGTCTCACAGCCATCTCCAACCACGCCGGCGGTCGGACCTCACAGGGTTCGACCGTCGTTTTTTCATGTATCGAAGAAAACCATTCCTCGGGGTTCGGTAGCGCGGGTGACTGGTGGGGCGGCTCTCCGAGCCGCCTGTTGGCATTCCTGGTGGCGCGAGCGTCTCGCCCGCGATGCGGCGATTGATAGTGGCGCCGAAGCATGTGGTAGTCGAGGAAAACAGTCGGCATATTGCCCGTGCAAACACACAATGGGCAGGTTGGAGACCTGCCAAACCAAACATATTTCTCCCCTCTCCCTCTTGGAAAGAGGTGGTCCGTCCATGGTCAAGCAGCGTTTGACCATGCCACACAATACAAGAAAACAACCTAACGTGTGCGATGTGTGGTGATGTGTGGCACGGACATGCGAAGCATGTCCGTGGAGCGACTGCGCAGCCTGGCCTGTTTAACCAAAGAAACGCTCTGGAGCGCCATGCAGTCCGTCCTCGACCAAGCGACCGCGAAAGACACAGCCAGTTGCTTCCAACACGCAGGATACGCTGCGAATTCAGGATAACTGCACTCGACGCTCTTTGGTGAAACGCATCAAAGTACGCGGGCGAGACGCCCGCGCCACCATATAAATAAGGATAGATGGGAAAATGAAAGAAAGAAGGTAGGATGAACGCGCGACCGTCAATTGCTCCCCCGCACGATCCTGCCACCCATGTGGCGCCAGGCGTCCATGCCAGCGTCGAACAGTTCGACATTCGCCATGCCCATGGCCAGCAGTCGCTTGGCGAGCGCCATGGCGCTGGCGGTGCCCGGATTCTGCCCATACACGATGATCGCTGGGGCCTCGCGAAGGCGGTTGACGATGCGCGCGTCGCGCAGATGCTCCAGTCGGATGTTGACAGCGCCGGGCACATGCCCTTGCGCATAGGCTGCGTCGGGCCGGGCGTCGACAAAGATCGCGTTCTTTCGCTTCGCATTGAACGCCTTGACAGCGCCTTGGTCGTCGATTTGCCGGACAACACTGTCGTCAATGCGCGAAGAACTGCAGCCCGCACCAACGAGAATTGTGGCGATCAACATGGTTGTGGCGCACGTGACGCCGAGATTCCCGTGCAGCCGATTCTTGCTCATGCCTGTAAGAATACAGAGACCCGGCTGGGTGTTCACAATGTCGTGATCGGGAGCCCACGGAGAATGCTGCAAAGAGGCACAGGCGCTGGTTGGCTGCTCGGGATGGCGGTTTCGATGACGCCAACCGTTTGGGCCATCGCGCAGCCGTTTGGAAACGTCGGCAAGCAGGGCTCACCTCAGCCCGCTGACGGGAACACGCTTGTGCATGCGCAATTCGGGCTTGATCGCGCCGCGCTCACGCCCGGAACCGACGCCACGCTGGCGATTCTTTTTGACATCGATCCCGGCTGGCATCTCTACTGGAAGAATCCGGGCGACACGGGCATGGGGCCCGAAGTGACGCTCCACCTGCCCGCTGGCGTGACGCAGACCGGCCCGATGCGCTGGCCCGCGCCCTCGCGCCATCCGCACGACGGATTCATGGTCGACAACATCTATGAGAATCAACTCACATTGCTCGCGCCGATTCACATCGCTCCCGATGCAAAACCAGGCGACGACCTGGTGATCACTGCGGAAGTCGATTGGCTCGTGTGCGCCGATGTGTGCGTGCCCGGGTCCGCCCGCTTGTCGATGGCTACGCCCGTGGTCGCCCCAGGCGCGCTCATCGGCAAGTCGCCATTTGCGCAGCGCATCGAAACAGCCAACAGCCTGACGCCGGCGCCAGCGTCTCGCGCGCAGGGTCTGGGAGTCGAAGCGCGGTGGAAGTCAGGCTCGCTCGTCATTCATGCGCCGGGGGCCAGCGCCCTGACCTTTTTTCATAACGAGCCTCGCGACGCGCCGCCAAGAAACATGGTCGCGAACGGCCAGCGTCAGGGCGATACGCTTGTTCTTCACTATCCAGCGCGGGCGCAGCGATTTGCAGCGATCACTGGCGTGGTTGTGGTGAACGTGAATGGAAAAGAAAAAGCCGTGTGGATCAACGTTGCTCCGCACGATGGAAATTGACAGTTGAAAGCATTCGTGGCGAATCGCTTTCTGATCGATAGACGTGGAATGATTCGCCTGGCGCGCGCTGGAGCGTCAAATAGATATGAAAAGGACCACTCACATGCGTAGTTTCTTTAAGAGCGCCCGACTGGGCGCCGCCATCGCGGTTGCGACAGCAGCGATCTTTTCAACCGGCGCGCTCGCGGGCGGCGTGGAGCCGGGCGATCACGCGCCAGACTTCACACTCACCGACATACATGGCGTCACCCACCATCTGAGCGACTACACCAAGGCAGGCAAGGTGGTCGTGCTTGAATGGTTCAATCCCGATTGCCCCTTCGTCATGAAGCACCACAAACGCGGCAAGACGATGAAGAAGCTCGCCAGTGAATTCAAGAACGAAGGCGTTGTTTGGCTGGCGATCAATTCGGGCGCCCCGGGCGAACAGGGAACAGGTCTTGAGCGCAACCTTCGCGCCGAAAAGGAATACCAGATCGATTATCCCATCATGTTCGATGAGTCGGGCGAGGTCGGACGGGCCTATGGCGCGACGAACACGCCCCACATGTTCATCATTGGCCGGGCTGGGGAAATTGTGTACGCAGGCGCCATCGACAATGCGCCCTCGCCCGTGCGCTTTGGCGACGTCAACTATGTCCGCACAGCCCTCAAGCAATATCTTGCGGGTGAAACCGTGGACATTTCCGCAACCAAGGCGTATGGCTGCTCGGTGAAGTACACGAACTAAACGAAATCACAGGTCTTTACATGCGCGCCCGCAGGCTTCTGTCTGCGGGCGCTTATTGTTGGGCCGGGCAAGCACGCTGCTCACTCCGCCATCGCCAGCGCCATGGCGCCTTGCACGAGCAGGTCCACCGGGTCGTACGCGCGCAGTGGGCAATCATCGGGCGCGAGCAGCAGGGGTAGTTCGGTCGAGCCAAATATGACGCCCTCGCATCCCTGGCCAGCGAGGCCATCCACCGCCTGGAGCAAACGGTCGCGTGAAGTCGAAGACACGTCGCCAAAGATCAATTCATTGAAAATAATGTGATCGATTGCAACCATGTCCTCCGGCGTCGGTGGCAGGAGGGACACGCCTTGAAGACCAAGCATGCTTTGGTAAATCGATCCGTTCATCACCGTCTTCGTTCCGACGATGCCGACAGTCTTCATCGCATCGCCCGCCACCGCGTCCGCGACAAGCCGAATCATGCTCAGCCAGGGAATGGGCGAAGACTGCTCAGCGAAATGGGCTGCGTGCTGAGAGAGGTTGTCGGGCAGGATGCAGAAATCTGCTCCTGCGTCGGCAAGCGCCGCTGACGACTGCGCCAGCAACGTGCCGACGGTTGTCCAGTCATCGGCGTGAATGGCGTCGAGATAGTTGGCAAGTGGGAGGTTGTGCACCATGACGGTGGGCCTGCGGTCGCGGTCCTGAATCTGCGAGGCGCGCTCCGCAAGCGCTCGATAGCAAAGGCTCGAGCCATGGTGACTGACAGCGACAATGCCGATGGCTTTGCCCAACGGGAAAATCTCCAGCCCCAGCGGTGGCGAAAAACGCGCGTGCCGGTGACAGCATCATCCCCGCCGACAATCGGCTCGTCAATGGCTTCGCACAGCCCTGCAATTCCCCACTGTAGAGTTGACGCGAATGTCCGCTTCGCATGTCCCCATATTGTTCATTATGACGGCCCTGCTTGGAGCGTCGGCGTTCCTGTCCGGATCGGAGACAGCCCTCTTTGCACTCTCCCAGCAGGAGCTCACGACGCTCAAACGCACGGGTGGACTCGGCGCGCGAGCCACGGTGGCGCTGCTAGCGACGCCTAGGAAGCTGCTGATTACGCTACTGCTGGGAAACATGCTTGCGAATATGACGTATTTTGTGCTTGCGTCGGTGCTGGCGCTGCACGCGGAGTCTGCGCTTGCGACGACAATCTGGTCGATTATCCCGCTCATCGTGATCATTCTTGTGGGCGAAGTGCTGCCCAAGCTCGTCGCAACTGCACAGCGTGTCGCGTGGTGCAGCAGGCTTTCGCCAGCGGTGCTTGCGCTGCATCGCGCTTCAACACTCATCCGTGTGCCCATTGACACGCTTGTCATCGCGCCGCTTGAGCGGCTTATCGCGCCTCCGGCGGCGCCATCGCTGTCGCGTGAGGAACTGGCCCGAGCCCTGCAGCACGCTGCTTCGCAAGGCGTCATCAGCGAACAGGAAGCGGCGCTGTTGGCGCGCGTGGCGCACCTCAACAAAGCCCGAGTCCGCAGCGTCATGACGCCTCGCGTGCGGATGGCATGGCTGCCAGCGAGCGCCTCAAAAAGCGACCTGCTCGATCTGATTCGCGCCAGCAATGAGCCGATCACGCAAGCGCCCGTGTGCGATTCAACGCTTGACACTGGCGTCGTGGGCGTGATCGACCTGCGTAGAGCGCTGGCTGATCCTGACGTGGAGGAGCTGGCGATGCATTGCAGGCAGCCCGTGTTTGTCCCCGAGCAGGCGACGCTGCGCGATCTCATCGAGCAACTGCAGCGCTCGGGGGAGTCACTGGCGATCGTAGTGGATGAATTTGGCGGTGTTGCGGGCTCAGTCACGCTGGAGCAGGCTGCGGATCGGCTGCTCGAAGCAATCGACGCGGCGCAGCGCGACCAAGAGGCGAAATGACTATAGATATGACGATAGCCTGGCTCGCGGTCGCATTCGTGGGTGTGGCGCTTTCTGCGCTCTATAGCGGACTTGAAACGGGGGTGTACTGCTTCAATCGCATCCGCCTTGCTGCTCGCGCTGCTGACGCGCCGAGGCGCAGCGGCGCTCGCCTCCTGCTTCGCGAAGCGCAGCACATGGATCGCACCTTGGCGACGCTCCTTATCGGCAATAATGTCGCCAACTACCTCGGCACGTTTGGCGTCGCGGCGGCGCTGGCCATGCACGGCTTTTCGGATGCGCAGGTCATCGCGTTCAACGCGCTGGTATTGACACCTGCACTCTTCGTCGCTGGCGAGACGATTCCCAAAAATCTGTTTCGCGACCAGGCCGATCGGCTTGCGCCTGCGCTGGCGTGGACGCTGGTTGTGTCGCGTGTTGTAGCGACAGCGACGCTGCTCCTGCCCATCGTGCATGGCGTGGGCGCGCTAAGCGCAAGAGCGCTTGGCGCGCGGTCGATCGCGCCAGCCGCTCGCGCCCGGGTCGCAGCCTTGGTAAAGGAAGGAGCAAGGCACGGCGTTATCGAAGAATCCCAGCTTCGTCTGATTGATCGGGCGTTTGCGCTTCGTGAACGCTGCGTCGCAGACGAGATGATTCCCTGGCGAAGCGTGACGCGCATTGGCGTTGACTGGTCAAGATCGCGCGTGGAGGACGCGCTGCGCGAATCCGGGTTTTCCCGGTATCCAGTGATGGACAGACGCAATCGCGTCGTCGGCGTGCTCGACGCGATGGACGTGTGGCTACGTCCGGGCGCGCCCGTCGCGTCGCTCATGCGTGATGCGACGACGCTGGACGCTGACGCACCGATCCTCGACGCCATCGCGTTCGTTCGCAGACAAAACGCTGACTTGTGCGTCGCCCAACGGGCTGGCAAACCGGTGGGCGTCGTGACGCGCAAAGATCTGGCGGAGCCCATTCTGGGAGAACTTCGCGCATGGTGAGCGATGTGAAGTGCGCCGTGAAGTGCTAAGAGCATTGCTGTATTCCACCCTCTCCCTCTGGGAGAGGGCCGGGGAGAGGGATTCTTCGATCAGTCGTGGCGCGCTGACTACGCCTGAAAATCAAGCGCAATGTCGACGGTCTTCGCGTCGCGTGTGAGCGCGCCCACACTGACGCGCTCGACTCCAGTCATGGCTATAGCGAGAACGGTGTCAAGTGTGACGCCGCCGCTGGCTTCAAGCGCCATCGCCCGCCCGGATGCGTCGCGGATGCGCACTGCTGCTTCGAGCTCGTTGGTTGTCATGTTGTCAAGCAGCGTGATGTCGATCAGTTCATCGGGCGCAGCAAGAACCGCGCGCAATTGATCGAGCGTGTCAACCTCAACCTCGACAAACCGCACGCGCTCATCGCATCGCGCCTGTCGCGCAACGTCAGTGACGAAGCGCATGATGTCGCGCTCGTCCATACCTATAAAATGATTATCCTTCAGGAGAACCGCGTCGTACAGGCCCAGCCGATGAGCCTGCCCGCCGCCACATCGCACCGCATATTTCTCAAGAGCGCGCAGGCCTGGTGTGGTCTTGCGTGTGTCAAGCAACCGGGCGCCCGCGCCTTCAATCCGGGCGACAAACTGCGCAGTGTTTGTCGCCACGCCTGACAATCGGCCCAGCAGGTTGAGCACCGTCCGCTCGATCTTGAGCAGGTCGCGACCATGGCCTTGAATCGCTCCGAGGACGGCGCCTGCAGCCACGGAATCACCATCGCTTACGGCGGGTGAAAACGTGCAGTTTGCATGAAAAACACGAAGCAGGTCCGGCGCGACAGCGAGTCCCGCGACGGTGCACGGCTCGCGCGCCACGATGCGGGCAAGCGCAGCTGCATCAGGCGCAATCGCCAGTTCGCTTGTCACATCGCTCGGCGGTGAGCCCAGGTCTTCGTCGCGCGCAAGTTCGAGAAGCCTGTCGATGAGCCCCATCTTTGCGAGCTGCGCATACATCGCTGCGGGCGATTGATCGTCCGCCAACGTGCAGCGGGCTGTGCGGCGTTTGGACGTCACTGCGGGGTAGGTTAGCGCGTCTTGCTTCATCATGCCGCGAGCGCGTCGGACTTGCCGCTTGCATTCACGGCGCTATCAAGGCATATCCACGCTCTGCCGTAAAGCTTGGGGATCACAGGGCCTGCGCTGACGGGTTCGACGCCGTCGAGCCTGATGAGCGTGGCGAATCGCGCACTGCGTTTTTCTCTCCAGTAGGCGTCTGGCCCGCAAATACTCTTGTTGTATTGGCGTTTCAGGTCCAGCACGCGCCTGGGCGTGAGATCGGTGAATGTCAGGATGCGCCGGGCGCGGGACATCGCGCGGTGGTCGCCGCTGGACTCTTTGATGTAGATAATGTCGCCTTGCGCAACCTTGCCAAAGGGAGCGCAGCGGACGCGCGACAGACGCGACTCGACTGTCTTGCGACCAGCGAGCATTTCATCAATGTGTCTTGCCCGCAGGACCGCGACGTGCATCATCAGGCGTCCTTTCGCTGTGAAGCGGAGGCAGAGGCGGCGAGCCGCTCTACGGCGCGTGAGGTGCTTCGTCCGTCCAGTACGGGAACGAGCTCCACGCAACCGCCCCAGCATTCCACAAGATCGGCGCCTACGACCTCCTTCTTCGAATAATCCGCGCCCTTTGCGAGAACGTCCGGGCGAATCGCCTCAATCAGGGGGATAGGCGTGTCCTGCGAAAAGGGCACAACCGTGGCTACAGATTCCAGCTCGCTGAGGATTTCAACGCGGTCAGCAAGCGCGTGCACGGGACGCCCGGCGCCTTTGAGTCTGCGGACAGAGTCATCGTCATTGACGCCGACAATAAGCGCGTCGCCAAACGCCCGCGCGGCGCGCAACAGCGCGATGTGCCCAGCATGGAGGATGTCGAAACACCCATTTGTAAAGACAATGCGCTTGCCTTCGCGCCGAAGGGCTGCGACTTCCACCAGCGCCTCCTCGAGCGTGCGCAGCTTGCTGCCGCGGGCGTGCTCCTCATGAAGCAGCGCCCGGTGGACGCGCTCGAAGGGAATCGGCTGCACGCCGAAGAGTTCTACTTCAAGCCCGGCTGCTGCGTTTGCGAAGCGAAGCGTATCGAGCCAAGCAAACCCGTTTGCGCGAGCTGCGGTGAGCGCCGCGAGCACCATGTCGCCAGCGCCGGTGACGTCGTACACCTCGCGGGCGCGCGTGGTGGCGTGGCTCGTCAGCACGGCGCCTCCAGCGGTTCGCTGGGCAAGGGCGGCGCCATGTTTGTCGAGCGTGATGGCGACGGCGTTCGCATCAAACCGCTTAAGCAGCAGCGCAGCTGCGTCTCGGGCTGCGGTGGAGGTTGGGTTCGTGTCGATTGGCGCGCCGACGAGCGCTTCCGCCTCTGTGCGGTTGGGGGTGATCGCGTCACAGCCCACGTATCGCGACGCGGGGACGCCCATCGCAGGATCGACAAATACGGGTGTTTTCACGGCTTTGGCTGATTTGATCGCCTTTTTGCACACATCATCCGTGCAGACGCCCTTGCCATAATCTTCAATGCACAGCGCGTCGGCGCCGGCAAGCGCGCTGGCGATCACTTGCGAAATGCGCTCAGCAAGATCGGGCGAGAGCGGCTCACGCGATTCTTCATCCATGCGGAGCATCTTCTGGGGGTGGCGGTGCTGCGCCATGCCGATGAGATTTCTCTTAATTGTTGTGGGACGATGTGTCGTGGTCAGCAGGCCGTCAACATTGATGCCTTCGCTGGCCAGCGCCTTACGCAAATATGCTCCAGCCTCGTCGTCTCCCACGGCGCCGACAGCGATGATGCGCCCGCCCAGCGCCGCGAGGTCGAGGCAAACATTAGCGGCGCCGCCTGGCGCGCGTTCACGGCGTTTGACAAGCAGGACGGGCGCTGGCGCGTCGGGGCTCATGCGGTCCGCGTCGCCAAAGACGAGTTCGTCGAGCATGAAATCGCCGACAACGATGGCTGTGAATGGACGCCAGTGGGACAGGTTTGTGAGCAGTTCGCTCATGGCGTCAAAGGGTACTCACATCGCGGCGGGTTCGCCTTGCGCACTGGCGCGGGCTGCATCAATATGAACGGCGGCGAGGACGGCGGCGCGAAGATCCTGTTCCCCTGAAAGAAACTGCATGGCGACACAAGGCCGAGCGATTGGCGCCGGTGGACACTGGGCCATCGCTGTGTGGCGTAGTTTCATCCAGTCTTTCTCGGTGCAGACGATGGCGTGCGCCTTGTTGATTGCGGCGGCGCGTTCCAGTTGACGCAGTGCGCGAGACGAAAACGATGCATGATCGCGCAGCGCAATAGTCTGCGTGAGCGTCGCACCCGCGTCGCGCAGCTGCCCGAAAAACGCCTCAGGCCTACCAATAGCGCAGCACGCGACGACGGTCTTGCCGGACAACCACGCTGTTTTCTCTTCGCGGTCGCCCCCTGCGTCGTGGACGCGCACGCCCGTCCATCGGTGCGCGGCGCTGGCGAAGATTGCCTGCGGCGCAGCGACGCGGATATTTTGTTCGATCGTGCGCAGTGCTGCTTCGGAAACGCGATCTGCGCGCGTCACGACGATGGCGCCTGCGCGGCAAAGCGCTGCGACGGGTTCGCGCAAGAGCCCCGCGGGCAACATCGCATCGCGGAAGGGATCGCGCGTAGCGTCGAGAAGCACAATATCGAGTTGACGTTTGACGTCCCGCCGCTGGAACCCGTCATCAAGCACAACACAGTCGAACGTTTCGCCGCGCAAGGTCAGCGATCGCAGCGCTGAAATCCGGTCGGAACCTATTGCGACGGGCACATTGGCCAGAGCCTGTTCGTGCTCGGTCGCTTCGTCGCTCTCACTCCGTCGCGACGCGTGATAGCCGCGCAGCGCAATCGCAGGCGACAGGTCTTCAGCGAGAAGCGTGCGCGCAACCCAATGCGACATGGGCGTTTTTCCTGTGCCCCCCGCGGTGATGTTCCCCACACTGACGACGGGCGCACCAGCGTCATAAACAGATCTATTGCCACTATCAAAACGAGTATTACGGACTCGAACGGCGTGCCTATACGCAATCGCAATCGGCGCGAGCGTCCAGCGCGGCAGTGGAACAGGCGCTGGGAGAGCATGTTGCGCCATCATGTGTTTGCGCCCTGAGTGATTCGAAGGGGTGAAGCAACGAAAATATGCGAAGCGTCCCTCTCCCCGGCCCTCTCCCAGAGGGAGAGGGGGGAAAGGCAGTCCCTCTCCCCGGCCCTCTCCCAGGGGGAGAGGGAGGAAGATCGTGACGTCAGTCGCTTCGATGCGCCATCGCTCGCGTCAGTCCAGTCCATCGCTGTCCTGCATGATGACCTTTGCGCCGCTTTCTCGAACATCAGGCAGGGCGCCCAGGGCGGCTTCGCGCTTGAGCCGGCGCGATGTCCGGCGAGCGATCGCAAGCGTGTTGCCGACATCCCACATCGCCAACGTAACGCAGACGAGCAGCAGCGCAATGACAAGCAGCCACGTCATCACAAACGCGCGCTGCTGTGACTGCGGATCGAAGACGCCCACACCCGCAGCGAGCAGGGCTGCGGTGGTCAGCATCACCCAGCCATTGGCCATGCGTATGCGTTTTCTACTCCTTGGGGCAGGCCCGTCCTCAACACGCACGATGTGCCCAGCGATGATCAGCATGACGATCCCGGCCAGGGGAATTGCTGCCCAGGGTGAAACGATGGACTGCGCGAGGGTCATGTGGGCGTTGCTTCCGTTGGACGGCGTCCAGCGGAAGCGCCATTGGTGAATAATGCAAGCCAATCGCCAAATAGTTTCATAGGAAGCCCCATCACCGTCGCGACGTCTCCCACGCACGCGAGCGGCCAGCCAGCGGCGTGTCGCTCAGCATAGTTGTATGCGCCCGCTTTGCCACGCCAGTCGCCCGACCGGATATACGCGTCAACAGCATCGTCAGAGATGGATCCTACCCGCACCGTCGCTGCGTCCACGTGCATCGATCGCTCGCCCAGCGACCCGGATTCGTCAAGCGTCACGAGGGCGACGCCCGTCACCACGTTGTGCTCACTGGCGCACAGCCGGCGAATGATTCGGCGGGCGTCATCAGCGTCCACGGGCTGGCCGATCACGCTCGATCCATGCACAACAATAGTGTCGGCGCCAAGAACAATCGGTTGTGATGCGCCTGTGTCGTCTCGTTCGAGCGTGAAGAGTCGATTGGCGCCGCTGCGAGCCTTCAGGTGCGCCAACGCCATCGCCCACGCACTGGGGTCGGCATCATCCGGGTCGAGCTCGGCGTCGTCCACTCCCGGATCGATCGCGTCGAAAACGTAGCCGTTCTCACGAAGCAGTTGACGCCTGCGCGGGGACAGACTCGCCAGGACAATTGGCGGCGCCTGCGCGCTGGCGCCTTCGTCAATGGAACCTGCAGGATGTCCCGCGCGCTTGGGCGTATGCCGACACACGATGCTGACTCCACAGGCAATGGTTACGAACCGGCCCGAATCGTAGTCACGCCGTTTGTGCATGAATCATCGGTTGTATGCGCAGGGCGCACGGTTGGTTGCGTTGTCGCTGCAAGTCGATCAAGCGCAGCTTGCCAGACTTGACTTGTCGTGATGCGCGACATCATTTTGGCGCCCAGTCGTTCGTCCTTGTGATTGAACACCTCGCCAGGCGACACCTTCTGCAGCACGTCCTGCGCCCGCTGGTATGGACCAACGAGCGCGACATCTGTCGGGCCGAATAGACCGACAAGTGGTTTGTCAAATCCGACAGCGATGTGTAGCGCCGCGGAGTCGTTTGCGACGACAATGGCGCTAACTTCGATAACTGCGAGAAGATCACCGACGTTTGTCGCGCCAAGAAGATCAATCACACGCTCGTCGTGCGACGCAATATCTATGACGGGCTGGCACTGTGCGCGTTCGCCTGGCGCGCCGACCACTGCGACGCAATCGACGGCGCCCGACGAGAGCGCTTCACGCACAAGGTCTGCGAATCTCTCCGCGGGCCAGCGCTTGCCGGGCCAGCGACTCGTTGGCGCCACCACCATAAAGCGCGACCCGCGCAGACGCTCGTCAAGACGCGCCTTTGACTCTGGCGGCGTGACGAGACGCATATCGCGCACGGGCTCGACGCCAATCGCTTCGACGAGCGCGAGCATCCGGTCCACGGTGTGCATGTGTTGGGGCACGCGCACGCGCATGTTGACGCCGAGCCCCCCCAGTTCGCGCGCGTCGGCAAAGCCCACGCGTCTGGAGGCTCGCGTCGAAAGCGCGAAAAAGCCGCTTCGCGCAAGTCCCTGGCAGTCGACGACCAGGTCATAGCGCGCCAGTCGCAAACTTCGCAGAAACTGCATCACTTCAAGCGCGATGGTTGGCTGCCAGAGCCTGGCGAATCTGCGCCGGGGAAAATGCACGACGCTGCGCAGCGCAGGATGATGGGCGATCGCGGGCGCGAAATCGTCGCGCACCAGCCAGTCAATCTGCGCCTGCGGGTGCGCTGCTCGCAGGCTCGCCAGCACTGGCACGGATCGGCATACGTCGCCCAATGCGCTGGGGCGAATGAGCAAAATGCGTTCGAGGGGCTGCACCATCGCACTGTACGCCTTCAGCAGCCGTATGATGGGTGCGATACGATGATTAGGCCGACTGAGAGCCGATATGCACAGGTTGCGCCATGCGGAGCAGCCGCAATATAGGGGTGAACGATGAAGACGAAACGTCCAGCGATGCTTGCTGGTGTTTGTGTGGTTGTCGCGTCGCTGAGTGGAGCGCCAGCGTTTGGACAGCAGGATGCAGAAGCGGGAAAAGTCACGCCCATCCTGGTTGTGGATGCAGCGTCGCCACTTGAAGCGCTGAGCGATCCGCTGGATGCAGGGCTCAAACGCGCCCTAACGATGCTTCCAGCGCGGCTGGCGGAGTTGCCTGATGAACTTCCCAACTATCAAGGGCCCGATGGAGAAATGCTCGAGCTCGTGGCGCGGTCGCTGCTGTCAGGCGCCCACCGCATTGCGGTGATCGACCGCGGCCCGGATCCACAGACCGGGGCGCCTGGCTTTGCGGTGGCGGCGGACCTGGGCGTTTCGAACGAAGCCGACGCCAAGACGCTCCAAACACTGATTCTGTCCCTGCTTGCCCAAGCGCCAGGCGCGCCCGAGGCGCGCAGCGCAGCGGACGGATCGGACGCTTCGGAAATCGACACACCACTGGGCGCGCTGCGCTTCGGTCCGGAGCGCTCGCCCGACGGGCATTGGCGCTGGAGCGTGCGCCTGGGCGCCGTGGGCGACGCGGACGCGCTCTTTGCAAAATTTGGCAGAAAGGCTGGGGATCCAAACGCGCTGCTTCGCGCCCAACTCAATCTGCAATCTGTCCTTGGACCGCTTCTTGGCATGGCGCAGATGGCGATGGGCGAGCAGGCAGCGGCGCTGGCGCCATTGACCCAGATGCTCGGTAGCCGCGTCGATTTCAACATCGAACGCAAAAATTGGGGCGTTGAATTCCGCTTTCGTGAAGCAGACGCGCGCGAGGCGATGGGCGCGTTAGGCGTCGGGTCGCGCCCACTTGATGCGAGCGACTACTCGATCGTTCCTGCTGACGCGACGTTTGCGTCCGTCTCTCGTTTCGACATGAAGGCGGAATGGGATATGTTAAAACCGATAATGGCGATGATGCACCAAAGCGGCGATTTCTTCCAAACGCTCAAGGAACAAACAGGCGTTGATCTGAAAACAGACGTTGTAGACGCCCTTGGCGATGCGGTCGCGTATTACACAGCGGACAGCACGGGCGGAGGCGGCATGTTGTCGGGCGTCATTGCGCTTGGCGTGGGCGATCGGGCAAAGCTCAGCGGCGCCTTCGCCAAGCTTGTGGAGTTTGCCAATGGCGCCCTGGCGCAGGCGCCGCCAGAGGGGCCCGGGTCGTACATTCGCCTGCGCCGGGTGGTCGCCAACGGCGCTGACTTCATAGGCGTGCGCTTTCCAGGTGTGCCTGTTCCGTTTGAGCCAACGTTTGCGCTCACTGATGATTGGCTGCTCTTTGCATTAACGCCCCAGGCGCTGATTGGGGCAGTGGATCAGGCTGCCGACCGGGCTGATGGCGACTTGGGACAAAATCTTGGGTTGGTTACTGGAAAATCTCCCTTCCCACACGACCTCGTGTCGCTGACGTATCTGAACACAGCGAGGAATGTGCGCAGCGGTTTCGGAATAACGACAATGCTTGGCTCGGCGCTGGCCAACGCGGTGCGCTCCCCCAGCGACGCGACGCGCGAGCCGGGCGTTGTCACGCCGCCGCTGAGAGCGATGCTTGGGCAGGCGCATGCGCCACTGATGCAGGCGACATGGTGGGATGGAGACGACTTTGTCGTGGTCATTCGCGCGCCAGCGTCGATCACAACAACCACCGCTGCAGCGACAGGGATGATTGGCAGGCAACTCGGAAGCAGCGGCGCTGCTGCGGCAGTGATCCTCCCAAGCATTCTGCTTCCCGCACTTGAGCGCGCCCGCACAGAGGCGAGAATGATACAGGAATCAACCTATCTAAAGCAGATGCACGTCAGCATGACTGTGTACGCGAACGCGCACAACGGCCAATATCCTGAAACAATACAGGCCATGATCCAGGATGGTGACATTTCGCCGGACTTGCTCGAAAGCCCCATCGAATGGCGGGGTGACGCTGAGGGTGATTTCTTTCTGCGTCTTGGCGGCAAGATGACCTTCAACGACCGCAGAATCATGGGCTACAGCAGAGCGGGCTACGCGACTGGCGACACGATCAACGTTGTGTTTGACGACAACCATGTCGAGGCGTTGACCATCGAGGAGTTTCATGCGCGCATGGCCGAAGAGCCAAACCGCGGCGTTGACTGGCGCCTGCCCAGACGTGCGGGCGCCAATGACCCTGACTTCATGATGCAGCCTGAAAGGCCGAAGAAGAAAGCAGCGTGAAGGATCGCTCACATCAGGCGCTGGTGATGCGCAGCGCATGGCTTATCAGCGTGACGCTGGGAGCGGCGCAGGTGATGTTCGCTGCGCCAAATCAGGCTATGGCGCTCCCAGATAATGTGCAGCTGCCCGCCAGCGCCCTTGCGTGGTGGCGGCTGAATCCCTCGCGCTTTCGAGCTGTGCGCGAACAAGGCGCCCAGCGCTTCGCTGTCCTCGCTACGCTTCGCGCGCTGGTCGCTAGTGGCGTTGTTTCTGACGAACAGGGAAAGCGCGTACTCGAGGGCGTGCTCGCCGCTGCTGAAGTTGGATCGGCGCCGCACACGCTGGTATTGACCGACTTTGCGGCAAAGCGTCCGCCAGGCGGCTCGGGCATGGACCTGCAACGGCTGCGCATGGCGCTTTCGGTCGGGGCGGGCGCCAACCACCGCTCGATGCTCCGCACCATTCGCGCAATTCTCATAAGTGATGGAGGCGCAAGCAAGGCTCTGGCGCCCGCGGGTAAGCCGTCTGCGAGGGGCGAGCAACGTGCGCTCGACCTGCCAGGCGATCGTCATGGCGTGGCGTATGCGCAGCCCGACTGGCCCGAGTGGCGAGAAGTGTCGTGGTCGTCAACGCCAGGCGCCTTTGTTGTCGGGCTTGGTCCGGGGGCGCTCGAGGAATGGTTTACGGCGCAAGACGGTCCAGGACGTGCGGACGCAGCAAAGCCTGTCGCCGAAAAACAAAGACCGTGGTTTGCCCACCGGGCGCTTGTCGACGATGTGCGAAAGCCAGGCGACGTGTTCTTTGAAGCGTACGTGAATATCGATGCACTCCGGACCCGGTTTCCCGGAGCGTTTGTCACGGGTAGAACAACCAGAACGCTTCGCGCGCTGGGACTGGCGAACGCCCATGATCTCATGGTGCATGGCCGGTGGATCGATCCCGCGCTTGCGGAGACTGATGCGCATCCGCCTCTCATCGCGCTGGATGTCACGTGGTCGACGCCCGCGCTCGTGCGCTTTGGCGCAATTGCGCCCAGGGACGTGCATGTGAAGCGCGAGATTCACCGCCTTGCATTGACAGAAGACATCTGGCCTGCGCAAGAACTCCATCTACCTCCGCCAAATGGATCCTTTGCGTTGGTGATGCGCATCGACTGGCCTGCGTTGACAACGCTGTCGCTCGATCTGGTGCAGGCAACCCGGCGCGACACGCGCCTTGGCGCGTTCGTCGCGTTTCGCGGGCGCTGGGAAGCGTTCACGGACGGCGCGCGCGAAGGCCTGTTCAAGGCGTTGGGGCCGATTGTGGTGATTTCTGACGATCCGCCGCCGTTGCTCCCTGCGCCGGGGGCGGCGACATATTTTCTCGAGCTCAATCCCGGCACAGACGCTGATCGGGCGCTTGCGCAAGTGCAGCAATTGCTTGCGCCCTTGCGTCATCGCGTCACTCATACGGACGCAGGCGTGTGGTCGATCCGCCTTGACGACGCGGGCTTCGTTCGCGCCCCCGTCTGGGGCGTCGCAGGGCCAAAGGAGTCGCAGGCCATCATCGTGGGCTGGGGCGCAACGATCATCGATCACATCCGCAAACGCCGGGCGCCCCCCAGCAGCGTGATCCCGCACTAGCGCCGCGGTGACGCCAATCTATCTTGCTTCAGGCTTGATCCATCGCTCCATCCGAACCCACATCGCACAACAACATCTTAATCGTTGGACTTCTAACAACGCGGAAGATCATAATCCAGCGCAACTGAATCCGTTGAGATGTCTGCTAGAATCCACTTCACCGGTTCGCTGGTCGAGACTGGCCCGGGCTGGGTGTCGTTTTTTGGCCAATCAATATGAGGTGCACGCGTGAGAGCAAGCGAACTTCGACCGGGCAATGTGATAGTTCTTGAGGGCAGGCTATTCGTCGTGATCAAGGCGGATCACGTCAAGCCGGGCAAGGGGCCAGCCTATGCGGCACTCAAGATTAAGGATCTTGACAGCGGCGCCAACGTCGAAAAACGCTTCGGCTCCACCGACACTGTCGAAGACGCCACGATCGACCGAAGAGCAATGGAATTCCTCTTTACCGACGCTTCCGGACATACCTTCATGGACTTGGAAACCTACGACCAAGTGATACTGCACGACGACTTTATTGGCGACAGCATGTTGTATCTCCGACCAAACTCGCAAGCGACCATTTTCTTCCATGACGGGCGCGCTGTGCAGGTTGAATTGCCCGCAAGCGTTGAACTCACAGTTAAAGACACGCCGCCGGGAATCAAGGGCGCCACTGCGACAAACCAGCTCAAGGAAGCCACGCTCGAAACGGGGCTCAAGACCCGCGTGCCACCCTTCATTGAGCCCGGTGAAGCGATTCGAATCTCCACAGCGACGGGTGAATACCAGTCGAGGGCATGACGCACGCTGCGCGCTGGCGCCGCGAGCCAAAGAAAGGCTGAGCATGGCCGCTGACCTTGCGATCGACCTTCTGGATCCCAGCGACGTCGACCTCATGGCCCACCTGTTCAATCAGGTGTTCAAGCCTGAACGCGATGCGACAATGTTTCATCGGCGACTGGAAGGTCGGCGCAGCGCACTATTCATGGCGGCGCGAATCAATCACGAAGCTGTCGGCTTCTACGTCGGCATGGAGCTCAAACCAAGCGTGCACTTTGCGTGGCTTGTAGGCGTCATGCCTGACGCCCGTCGGATGGGTGTCGCCACCAGGTTGATGCAAGCAGCAGCAGAATGGGCCAGGGAAAAAGAGTACAGATACCTGCGATTTGAATGCCATAGCCAGATGCGCCCCATGCTTCAGTTTGGCATCGCTGACGGATACGACATCGTGGGCGTCCGCTGGGATGGCGACATGGCCCGCAATCTCGTCATTTTTGAAAAACCGTTGGAGTAGTCCAGACGTCGTCAGCAAAGCGCGTTGTCGGGTGCCCCGGGCGTCTGGCGATAAGCGGGGCACTTGCGGCAAGGCGCCAAGCGCAGACGCGCTCAAAGCCCATGTGAATGACTGCATGCTTGAGCGCGGCCCGAGAGTAACGCCGTCGCAAGCTAATGATCGGCGATACTGGAGCCCATCCGGGACTTACCCAAATACAATATAAATAAATGTCTTTTGCGCGCAGTGAGGGGCGCTAATGATATGTACGCGGAGAGGGCGGGATTCGAACCCGCGATACGCCAAAGGCGTATACCGGTTTTCGAGACCAGCGCATTCAGCCGCTCTGCCACCTCTCCACACAGCGCGCGGCGCTGCATCACCTGATTGTCCCCCATGGCCCATCGCTGGTCAACCGCCCGCGCTTGCATCGTCCGCAACAGGCGCCCAGTCCGGCTTGCGCTCCACTCTGAAGACCGGATACTCCCGTCCCTTGCCGATCCAGCGATCGAGGAAGTTCCAGTGCGTCAGCCCATCGTCGGATTCGGGCTCCAGCAGATACACCGCCAGCGTTCCCAGCGGCTGGGCTGTGCGAACAAGCCACCAGTTCTCTGTCACGCGGCGCACCGCACTCGTCGCTGTCGCATCGACCATGACGCCATGATGTCCCTGAAACTCGCGTTCCTCGCGCTCAACTTTGCCAACGGTGTACGCCGCCACGTCCACATCGCGCGACGCCCCCAGCCGCTGAACCTCGACGCCATGCTGCTTGAGTTTTTCCACGATAATTCCCAAATGTGGCGGCAGCAGGTATCCCCAGGGTCGAGCCACGGACAGCGTCGCTTCAAACCGGCCAAAGCGCTGCACGGTGTAGTCGCGCTTCTCCCCTGTTGGCAGCGGCCGTTTGCCTGGCGCCGGCGCTTTTTCTACGAACCCCGGGATTGTCACAGGCTCGTCAAAGGCAGCGATCTTGTGCCGAATGCCGATCATGTCTGATCCATCCGGATTTTGACCGGCTTCGATCGTCTCGCGCCTTGCCTTCGCCTGAATCGCCCGCATCTCTGACGCATGTTCGACAGCGTACGCGAAGTTCTCACGCACAAAGGCGAGCGTCGACCGAACGCGCTGCGCAAAGCTGGTATGGGCGTGCGCCTCGCTCAGAATCGCCATCTGGCCTCGAAGGCCGCGATACGGACAGCCAAAGCGTGGCTGCGAAGAATACGTGTACCACGCTGTGTGCTCGCGATTGAAGTTGCCATAGAAATACGTCTTGTATCCGGTCTTTTCAACGAGGCGCCTGCTGACCTCGGGGAGCATCGTGTCGCGGACATACAAGATCGGCGCAGCGGGTCCAGACGGATTCTGCGGCGCCGCGTATGTGAGCGCAAACTGGTGGTAGGAGCCGTCCGTGGTGTGTGTGTCGATTGTGAGCGTTGGATTCCAGTCGGTGAGCAGTTTGACCATAGCGCGAGTCTCAGGCGCCTCGAGCTTCATCCAGTCGCGGTTGAGATCGAGTCCCTGCGCGTTGGGGCGCTGGCCCATGCCGTTGATCGGCCCCTCTTGTCCCGGACGGTTGTCTTTCGCCATGCGCTCGTTGCCATCAGCGTTGTATATGGGCGCGAGCAGCACGACTGCGCCATCGAGCAGCGCGCGATTGCCTGGCTCATCGGGATGCAGCGCGATGTCCCGCGCGAGCATCTGCAGCGCTTCCTTGCCACACACTTCTCCCGCGTGGATGTCGCCAAACGCGAAGAGCACAAGCTTGCCGCTGGCTTGGGCCTCAGCGGGCGTCGCGATGGGCGGGTCGGCAATAATGAGCAGCGGCAGGTCGCGCCCTTCGACAGACTGCCCGAACGTGGTCAGCGTGGCCAGAGGCGACCGCTTCGCGATGGCGCGCAGCAGCGCCATCACCTCTTCGTGGCGCGACGTGGACTGAAACGCTGAACGCTCCGCAGTCGTCAGCAAATCGCTTGGCGTGCCGCTTGACTTCGTTGCTGCTTGCGATTGGGTATGCAGGCCTCCAAAACCAAACGCAGCGACTGCGAGCGTGAGAGCCCGCAGCGCGCTGCGACGATGTGGTGTTCGCAATATTTCCATAGCCGACAGCCTAGCGAACCTAGGACCAATCGGCACACAACGTGCGCGTCAGCGCAACCCTCACCCAGTGCGTCGGCGTCGAACGCCTGCCAGCGCAAAACCGAGGACGCCAAGACCTGCGGCGCTTGGGAGCGGCACGATGCCGCCCGGGCCCAGTTGGAAGCGCCCCGCAAGCGACATGATTCTGCCACTCGCATCGCGATCAACAACGTTGAGCCCGAAGTCGTTCACGAAGAAGTTGTGCGACGCGTTGCCGTTGACGTCAGCGTCGACAAGCCCCAGACCAGCGCCAAAGGGAGAAACGGTGAAGTTGGTTTCACCCTGATTGAGCGCCGTTGAACTGACAACAAAGGGTAAGAAACCAAAGTGCCCGCCGCCAGGTGTGAGACCAGCGCCACTGTCGCCTTCAGCCATGGCGTACAGCCCGCCACCTGCGTTGAGGAAGTTGATGATGTCTGTCGAGCGTGTGTTGAGAATGTCGAGCTCAGCCTGTGTGAGCACACCGCCAAAGTCAGACGCGACCACGATGCCCGCATATGTTGTGCCGAGCTGGTTGAGCGCAGCGTTCAGTCCTGAAGCGTCAACGTGGTCAAAATCCGTCCCAAGTGTGAAGCCGCTGGCGGTGATGCCATTGACACCATTGACGTGCCCAGACGGTGGCGAGATTTTTGATTCAACAAACAAAAACTTGTTCACACCACCGGCGACAAACGAGTTCGCCGACGAGTCCATAATGAAGCTGATCGCTGCGTTGTTGATGTTGCGCGCGCCCGTTGTGTTGGCGCCAGCAAATGCGTGAAAATCCGGATCGTGCCCCGTGAGAAACACCGATCCTGCGTTTGCGTCCACAGCGCCAAAGGCGCCCATCGCAACCACGCCACACGACACAGCGACAGCCCGTGTCCAAAAAACAATTCGAGTCATAGATGACCCCCCAGGTAAATGCGCCCCGATCCCGGCCCCACCCACATAGCAAGCCCATCGCAAGGCTCATAACAACATACACGATGACTACCGTTGTGCAACAGCCCCGCGGGTTAATCGCTTCAGATTCTCATATTTTTTTGCTTGTAAACAGCGACCACACAAACAACAACCAAACTCGCAGCGTCACGCCAAGGAGTACGCAGACGCATCGTCCGCGCTGCGTTGGCAGACGCCGTTGTCATCCACCGTCGAGGGCGCAGGCTGCGCAGACCGCGCAGGGCCGCCTCGCTGTGGCGTGCTGGAATGGCCCGCGCCAATCACGTCGTCGGTGGCGCTCATCGCTGGATCGAGCTTGTCGTCCGCGAGTTCATCGCTCAGCGTCCTGCCCCACTGGGGTAGATTGCCATGATGGGCCGCTTTGGCGAGCAAGTGGCTGCCGATGGGCGTCGCGACAAAGGTGAACACCATTGTCGCAACAGCCTTGGCGATGACGGGCAGCGTGCCAATGTGGAAGCAGGCAGCGAGCAACATGCCTGTCAGTCCCAGCGTCACGCAGATGGACGCAGCGTGAATGCGGTTGTATGCGTCGGGAAGGCGCACCACGCCCATCGCGCCGACAAACATGAAGAACATCCCGCCAATAAGCGACAGCGCAGCGAGGATGTCGAAAAACGCCCGCATTGTGAAACCATCGAGAAACGTCATACCGCGCGCCTCCTGCCGATGAACTGCGCAAAGGCCACTGTGCTTGCGAATCCCAGTATCGCAATGATGATGATCGCTTCGAAGAACACCAGCGTTCGCAGGCGAATCGTCAGCAGAATCGCCAAGCCGACAACCTGCATCGCGATTGTGTCGCTGGCGAGCCCGCGGTCGATAAGCGTTGGCCCTTTGAGCAAACGCGCAAAGCACATCAGAAACGCAAGTGAAAGCAGCGCGACGCCAATATCGACCACGGTGAAGAGAAACCCCTCAGCGAATATTTCCGCGCCCGTGAGGCCAGTCGCTCCTGCACCCGCTGCGTCAAAGTGCTGCGCCGAAGTTTGCGTCACTGCCGCCAGCGTGGTGGCGCCAGCGTCGAAAAGCGTGTGCATCATCATGCGAACAGCCCCTTTCTGACCTGATCTGCGAGATCGTCAATCTCCCCCACTGCTTTTTCACGATCCCGCGCATACATGCAGTGGATGTACATCCAACGATCGTCCGGGCTCACGTCCACAACGAGCGTGCCAGGCGTCAGCGTGATTGCATTGGCTAGCGTCGTGCGATGGGCGTCGCTGAGTCCCGCGATTGGATACCGGATGATCCGCGGGCTCTGGTGCATTCGAGGGGTGAGCACTTCCCACGCGACCAGCACGTTTGCCTTCGTCAGCAGCCAGAGATAGTCCGTCATGAACCGTGCAATCTCGATCCCCCGCCCGATGTATGGCTCATCACCCCGGGCCCGCGCATAGGCGCTGATGACAGCGGCGCTGACGATAATCCCACCAACGAACGTCCACGCGGTCGCAGCGCCCCACAGGGCGCACCACACGAGCGCGAGCGCGAGATTCATCAGAAAGCGGGTCACGGCGCGACCTCCTCTATTGCTTCAGGAAGCTGGGCTACAGCGCCAGGCTCGGCTTCAGGCCAGGCTCCATCGCCAAGCACCGATTCGATGTAGGTCTTAGGATGGTTCAGCTCTGCTGTGGCGTGCGTGGCGACCTTGAGGATGGGCTCCGCAAATATCGCGATCGTGAGCGATCCAACAAGGAGCATCCCGCTACCCATATACGCCCAGCCCGCGAATCGCTGCTGATCGCCCAGTGGCGCATCCGCTGCGACGCCCTGTCGTTGCCAGCTGCGCGTCTGTCCATCAGGCTCAGGCGACCAGAACGCAAGCACCCACACCTTGCCAAGAGCAAGCAGCGTCAGCAGACTCGTCATCAGCGCCGCCCCAGCGAGGATTGCATAGCCGCCTTGGGGATGGGCGAAACCCTCTCGAAGAATCAACAGTTTTCCATAAAATCCCGACAGTGGCGGCAAACCCGCAAGGCTCATCGCAAGCAAGAAGAACATGGCGGACAGCCAAGGCGCCTTCTTCTGAAGTCCGCCAAGCTTGCGAAGGTCGTCCGTGCCCCCCGCGCGTTCAATCAGTCCACAGCACAGGAACAGGCCAGCCATCACGATCATGTGCTGCATCATGTAAAAGACCACGCCCGACAGCGACGTCGCTGTCATCACCGAGGCGCCAAACACCAGGTACCCGATGTGCGCGATAAGCGTCAGCGCCAGGATCCTGCGAATCTGATTCATCGCAACTGCAGCGAACATCGGCACAAGCATCGTCGCAGCGGCGCCCACCCAGAGAATCGTCATGGCAGGGCTGTCCTCGCGGACCGCTGGCGCCGCGAAAATCATGGGATACAGCCGGCACACGCCATAGATTCCGACCTTTGTCAAGAGTCCGCTGAACATGGCGCCAATCGCGACGGGGCATGTCGGATAGGTGTCGGGCAGCCAGAACCACAAGGGAAAAATAGCGGCTTTAAGCGCAAAGACAAAGAGCAACATGACGCTCACCGCGTGAAAACCGACAGGAACAGGATCGCCATTAGGCAGCGCCGACGCAGCGACCATCCGCGCCAGGTCCGCATAGTTAAGCGTCCCCATCATGCCATACACGAGCCCGGCGCCCAGCACGAAAAACGTCGAGCCAATGAGATTGAGCATGACGTACTTGTGCGCGTGCGCCATCACGCTTCTGCCGCCCCCCAAAATGAGCAGCGCGTAGCTGGCCATCAGCATGATCTCAAAGGCGACGAAGAGGTTGAACAGATCGCCCGTGAGGAACGAAAAATTGACGCCCATCATCAACAGGTGCGCGAGTGGATGGAACCACCGCGCCTCGGTGCGCCTGCGAAGCGACGAGAAGGCGTGGATGTAGCAGCTCAATGCGACAAAGTTCGCAGCGACAAGCAGCAACCCCGACAGTTCGTCGAAGACGATCGAAATGCCAAAGGGCGCGGGCCAGTCGCCCATCTGCGTCACCAATGGCCCGAGCGCTATCGTTTTAATCAGAAAGAATATCGATAGACCGGTGGTCGTTGCGAGCCCGATGACGCCCGCGATGCGCTGGGCGCTGATCCACCCTCGAAGCAGCGTCGTCGCGATAGCGGTCGCCATGGGCAACACCGCAATCAGAATGATCCAGTTGGCAAGCGGCATGTTCGCCTCCGTCTGCTTTGATTAGAGAGCCGGTCCCACGAGCGGGCGGTCTTCGAGCGCAAGATCGTCGATCCACAAGTGCGTCGTTCTGCGGTGCGTCACCACGAGTAGCGCCAGCAGATACGCCATCACTGCGAACGAAATGACAATTGACGTTAAAATGAGCGCCTGAGGCAACGGATCAACCGCGGTCGCTGTCGTCGTGAGAACATTTGGATCAACAATGGGCGGCGTTTTCGGAACAAGGGCGCCTGAACGCAAGAATCGCAATGGCTGGCCGCTCATGGCGAGAATGCCAAGATTGGCGCCATG
>Ga0114931_10001468_pt1 | contig 30186 bp, 27 predicted proteins | sample 2SBtaG_FD_89579 | JGI IMG/M metagenome (GOLD analysis project Ga0114931, IMG submission 89579) | Deep subsurface microbial communities from Kolumbo volcano to uncover new lineages of life (NeLLi) - 2SBTROV14_V59a metaG | ecosystem: Environmental > Aquatic > Marine > Volcanic | place: Kolumbo... | reverse complement strand
TTATTGCTGTAGCAAAAACAGCGGATATATCCGGTGTTTTCATAATGATATGAGACACAACCCATTCATAATAGTGGTATGTTAAGACTTTTTCTTAAAATAGCAAAAACCTCACCGATGACCTTGCCTGTAGAAGACAAAGAACTTACACAGGTAAATGTTGCGGTGGTAGGTAAAAAAATAGAAAGTAAAATTCGGCGGCTGTTTCATGGATCGCTTGCAATTCGGCACATCGATGCCGGTTCCGATAACGCATGTGAGCAGGAATTAGTAGCATTGTCGAACAGTTTTTATGATATTGAGCGGTTTGGTATCCACTTTGTGGCTTCACCGCGTCATGCCGATATGCTCTTGGTTACCGGACCGGTAACGCGCAACATGGCTGAGGCGGTGAAGCAAGCCTACGAGGCAACGCCAGATCCAAAGATTGTTGTAGCGGTTGGTGATGATGCTCTTGATGGGGGAATCTTTAAAGATTCGTATGCGGTTGTGGGCGGTGTGAGTGCTGTTATCCCGGTGCATTACCATATTCCAGGAGATCCGCCGACACCAAAAATTATTCTCTATCATCTTCTTAAAATTCTTGAAGATATGGATAATAAAGTTTCGTAATCAAAGTATATGCTAGAACTAATTGCATCACCAATTAATTTTTTTCTTGTGCTCTCGCTGTTTATGCTTGGCGCAATAGGATCTTTGTGGTATCGCAAAAATGACTCAATCGCCAACTATTGGAGTAATTTTTTCGCAATAGCGGGATCTGTATGGGGAATTATTTTTGCCATAGCCCTTTTTGTTGTTGGGCGTGACTTGTCTTTTTCTTTCCATCTTTTCCCCGTGTCTTTTTTCTCTTTAGCGTTCAATATTGATCTCTTGGCAGGCTTTTTTATTTTTACTATTTCTCTGATAACGCTTTTTTGTTCTCTTTATGGATTGGGTTATGTAAAACATTTTTACAAAAAATATAATATTGGTTCCTTGGGATTTTTTTATAACTTGTTTATCGCAAGTTTGTTATTGGTTGTAACCGCGGCTGATGGAATATTTTTTATTATTGCCTGGGAGATTATGTCGATCAGCTCATTTTTGTTGGTGATATACGAACACCGTAATACGAAAACCATACAGGCAGGTTTTCTCTATCTCGTGATGACCTTTGTCGGTACCACCTTTATTACGCTTGCCTTTTTGTTGCTGTATAAATATACCGGTTCGTTTAATTTTGGGTTGTTAAAATCTCACATTGCTTCCGTTCCTTTGTTTATAAAAAATATAGTTTTTATACTCTTTGTTATAGGATTTGGCGCAAAGTCCGGTATTATCCCGTTGCATATTTGGCTTCCGGAGGCACACCCCGCTGCTCCATCTCATGTATCAGGGGTTATGTCCGGTGTTATGATCAAAACAGGTGTATATATGATGCTGCGGTTGTTTTTGGATATCCTCCAGCCAATTCCTCTGTGGTGGGGGATTGTAATTTTGTTGATTGGTTTGATTTCTTCTTTACTTGGCGTTTTGTACGCTATCGCGGAACATGATATCAAACGATTATTGGCCTATCACAGCATTGAAAATATCGGCATTATTCTATTGGGTCTTGGTAGCGCATTAACTTTTTACGCGCTTGGTATGCCAGCGCTAGGATTACTTGGGCTTATTGCTGCGCTTTTCCATACGCTTAATCATGCTGTTTTCAAGTCGTTGTTATTTTTAAGCGCCGGTTCGGTGATCAACCAGATGCATACGCGGAATATGGAGGAATACGGAGGGCTGATCAGATATATGCCACAAACCGCTTTGTTTTTTTTGGTTGGGTCAAAGGCTATTTCCGCGTTGCCTCCATTGAATGGTTTTTTTAGCGAGTGGTTGACGTTCCAGGGACTTTTTCAGGGCATAGCGCAGTTGCATGGTTTTACGCAATGGGTATTTATTTTGGCTGCCGGTTCATTGGCATTTACCGGGGGGTTGGCGCTTGCTTGTTTTGTCAAAGCGTTCGGGACAATTTTTCTGGCTCGTCCGAGAAGTCAGGAAGTTTTTCACGCAAAAGAATCGGATCTACCCATGCATGTAGGCATGGGGATGTTGGCACTGACCTCAATTCTCCTTGGTGTTTTTTCCGGCTCTGTTACGCGCGTGCTTGAAAAAGTTGGTCGTGATATTGGTATTTTTCACGACACTCTTTCTTTTGTTTCTACGTCTTCTTATCGGGGGATACATGCCGGCACTGATTTTTCTTTCGTTTCCGCGCCACTTATTTTTATGTTGTTGACCGGCATCATTTTAGTCGTTATTTTTGTTGTTTATTTCCTTATCAATAAAAACCAAAAAATCAGACAAAGTGAAACGTGGAATTGCGGGACAAGCTTAAATCAGCGAATGGAAATTACCGCCACCGGTTTTGCGCGATCCATAATTGTCATTTTTAGGAGAGTACTCAAACCAAGTATACAACAGAGAATTGAATATCATGACGCTGATAGCAGGTATTTACTCAAGTCAGAGAGCATTACAATGGTAATGAGCGATGTGTACAACAAATATTTTTATCAACCATTATCGGCAACTGTCGTTTGGGCTTCTTCACAATTAAAGAAAACTCAAGGCGGAAACATTAATGTGTATATTTCCTATATCTTTATTGCTTTAATTGTCGCTTTATTTTTGGTGTTGTAAATTATGACTATATTACTTTGGACAATTCAACTTTTGTTTGTGCCGACGGTATCGCCGCTTTGTTTCGGTGTGATCAAAAAAATTAAAGCTCATATGCAAAATCGAATTGGTGCGAGCATCTTTCAGCCCTATCAAGATATTTGGAAGCTCTTACATAAAGATGAGGTCATAAGCAAAGATGCCTCATGGATATTTAGGTATGCTCCCGTTATTGTATTTTCCGTTACTGTTGCGGTTGGCGCCAGTATTCCTATTCTTTCGTTCTTCCATAATCCTTTTGGCGACGTGCTTGTTATTGTATATATGCTTTCGCTCGGCACTTTCTTTTTAGCGCTTGCCGGCATGGACACCGGGAATGTTTTTGGCGATCTTGGTTCAAGCCGTGAAATGACCATTGCCGCGCTGGCGGAAGGGGGATTTATCTTTTCGCTTTTGACCGTTGGCATCATTAGTAATAGCACTAATCTGTTTGCTATTGCGAGTGGCGATATTTTTGCTCATAGTCAATCCATTGTATCTCTGTTACTGGCTTTTGGGGGATTTTTTATCGTGCTTTTGGCTGAAACGTCCCGCTTTCCATTTGACAACCCTGCTACTCACTTGGAATTAACAATGATTCACGAGGCGATGATCTTGGAATATTCCGGAAAAAAATTAGCGCTTATGGAGTGGGCTGCCTCAAACAAGTTGCTTATTTTTATTACTCTGGCCATAAATTTATTTTTACCTTTTGGTATTGTGCAGAGTGCCAGTTTACTTGCTCTGGGGGTGCATAGTGCAATTTTCTTTGCGCAGGTTTTTGTCTTTTGTCTTGTTATTGCGGTGTTGGAATCTACCATGGCCAAGTTCAGATTTTTTAGATTGCCGGATCTTTTAGTCGTTTCTTTCATTTTGAATGTGATTGCCATTATTCTTTCTATTCATTAACTATGCATATTCTATTTTCACAATTTTTATTAAGTATATTATTTCTTACGGTTGTTTTTTTGCATCTCACCCGGAAGAATTTTTCAGCCGTTATTGCTTACGGGATCCAATCATTGGTGATCTTTCTATTTCTTTTTATTTCATTTTTGGAAACAGGAAATATTTATTCGTTTGTGGTCGTTGCGCTTATTCTCATAGTAAAAGTACTTTTGGCGCCGATGTTTTTTATGCGTTTGATCAAAAAACATGCTCTGGCATTTTCGGTGACCACCTACCTTAATACACCTCTTTCAGTTATTGCGATTGCCTTATTGACCCTTCTTGCATATTCTGAAAAATTGGCGCCACTTACTCGCATTGTTCCACCTAACCAACTTTTGCTTTCTCTGGCACTTTCCGCTTTGTTTCTTTCCTTGTTTCTTATCATTAACCGCAAGGGCGCCTTGTCACAAATTTTAGGTATTCTTTCTACGGAAAATAGCATTGTAGCATTTGCCATTTTTGCCGGTCTTGAACAGTCGCCGGCTCTACAAATAGGAATTATATTTAATATTTTTATTTGGATAATAATCGCTACGGTATTTGTGAGTATGTTATATAAGCATTTTGGAACATTAAACGTAACTTCAATGAAAAGCCTAAAAGATTAAAATTTTATGGATACACTTATTATTACAACCTTGATTATTATTGCGCTGATCAGTATTTTGCTGAAGCGCAGAGTTCTTATTGAAGTCTTTTCGTGTATTGCTTCCGCAATTGCTTTTGGAGGGTCTGTCGTCATTGCCTTAGAAGTTTCTTCCACAGGCGTCTATTCCTCGTGGAAATTTTTTTCGGTTGACTCCTTGGGGGCAATTATTATGCTCATTATTGGACTTATCGGATTTGTTGCTACGGTTTATTCAGTTGTCTATCTCCGGCAAGAGACTGCCAAAAAGATTATTGGCTTTACCAGGGTTAAGCAGAATTTTATCTTATTAGATATTTTTCTCGCGGCAATGTTTTTGGCAGTAATGGCCAATAATCCTATTGTTGCGTGGATCTCCGTTGAAGCAACAACGCTTTCTACCGCTTTCCTTATCAGTTTCTATAATAATCCCTCTTCGGTGGAAGGGGCGTGGAAATATTTAATTATCAATTCAGTTGGTTTGCTGTTTGGATTTTTTGGGACGCTCTTATATTTTACCACCATAAAATCTACGCCCGGTGGATTTATCAGTTGGCAGACTTTGATGGCGAATGCTGCACACATGGATCCGCTTATTGCCAAGGTCGCGTTTATTTTTGTGTTAGTGGGGTATGGAACCAAAATGGGGTTAGTCCCCATGCATACATGGTTGCCTGATGCGCATGGTAAAGCCCCTGCACCAATCAGCGCCTTATTGTCGGGAGTTCTTCTGAATGTGGCACTCGTGGTCATTTTACGATTTAAAGTTATTACGGATATTAGCACGGGTCCGTTTCTGTCCAACGAACTGCTCATTATTTTTGGTTTATTGTCTTTGTTTCTGTCGGCATCTCTCATGTTGTCGCAAAAAAAATACAAACGACTTCTGGCTTATTCAAGCATCGAAAATATGGGTGTCATTGCGCTCGGGTTTGGCTTTGGCGGTATTGTCGTTGCACTACCGTACATCATTTATCATGCACTCGTTAAATCAGCCCTCTTTCTTTTGTCCGGGAATATTTTACTCAAATATGGCTCCGGGAAAATTAGCAAGGTAAAAGGGGCGCTGAGCGTTATTCCACTTACGAGTGTACTTTTTATTTTTGGGTTCCTGGTCATTACGGGTATGCCCCCTTTTGGCATTTTTATATCGAAGATCGGTATTCTTTTTATCGGGATGGAGAGTCACATGTTTGTTAGTATTGCCGCTTTGTTGTTTATGTCTTTGGCTTTTATCGGTTTTTTGAAATTTGTTATGGCTATGTTTTTTGGTGAAAAGCTGGCTGATGTCAAAACTGGTGAAAATAATATATGGTTAGTCATACCGCCGGCCTTCTTACTCATGATCATGGTGTATTTGAGTTTTAGCATTCCGCCATTTTTACAGACATTAATGCATAACGTTTATTTATATTACTCCATATGATAAAAGAAAAAATACAACACTATATTCCTCAAAATATCGATGTCGAATATTTTGATAACACCGCTCTTTTTGAAGTGCCTTTATCAGATATTGAGAGTACTATCGGCAAAATGAACGAGGACAAAGACCTTTCATTTAAATTGATGACCGCTACTGATGAACGCAAAGAAAACGGCTGTTTTAAAATTTGGTATGTTTTTGGTGTAGAGAAAAGCGATGCGGTTCTGGTCCCTTTTATTCGGCTGAAAAATACGAAAGAATTTCCTTCATCGGCGATGCGTATTCATACAGTCTTGGATTATGAAAGAAGAATAAAAACTTTTTTTGGTTTAACGCCGAGCGGACATCCTGATTTACGACCGATAATCTTGCACGAAAATTGGCCGGATACTATTTTCCCGTTGCACAAAGATTTTGACGGACAGACTAAGCCGAGATCTGCGACCGGTAATTATACATTCAACAAGGTGGAAGGAGAGGGGATCTATGAGATTCCGGTCGGACCTATTCATGCCGGTATTATTGAGCCGGGACATTTCCGTTTTAGTGTCGCGGGTGAGCAGATCGTGTTGTTAGAGCCTCGATTGGGTTTTACACATAAAGGCAGTGAGAAGTTATTTGAAACGCTTTCACTTTCAGATAGTGTACGATTATCGGAAAAAATATCAGGTGACAGTTCTTTTAGCCACTCCTTGGCTTTTTGCCAAGCGGTAGAACAGCTGAGTGGTAGTAAAGTGCCGGATCGGGCGCGGTATCTGCGGACTATATATGCAGAGATGGAACGGTTGGTAAATCATCTGGGCGATCTAGGCGCGATCATGACCGATGCCGGTTTTAATTTTGGTGGATCACAAGGTACGCAACTGCGGGAGATAATGATGCGTGTCAATGAACAACTTACGGGAAGTCGGTTCCTGCGAAGTGTAAATATGATAGGCGGTGTGGCGCACGATATTACGGAAGAGGGGAAAACGGTATTGTCTACTGCGTTGCAACGCATACGAAAAAACTTTGCGGAAGCGATGACTATTGCGGAGAACAGTACGTCGCTGCTCAATCGATTGAGAGGTACGGGTGTTCTCTCGCCGGCTATTGCGAAAGATTATGGTATTGTTGGTGTCGCCGGCAAAGCATCCGGTATTGCAGGAGATGCGCGATTTGACCATCCTTACGCCGCGTATAATGATCTCGCGCTTGGTGAGGTTATCGTTGAACAACAAGGGGATGTCTATGCGCGCTTTCATGTGCGCGTCAAAGAAGTGTATGCGTCACTAAACATACTTCAAGAAGCGTTGCAAAAATTACCGGATGGATCAATACATGCTTCCGGTAGGACGATCAAGCTCGCGAAGAATGCGCTTGCGGTTAGTATGGTGGAAGGATGGCGCGGCGAGATCGTCTATTTTGTTCGGACGAATGCCGATGGTCGCATAAGCCGTGTGTTCCCGCGTGACCCTTCCATGGTCAACTGGGCGGCGCTTGCGCAAGCGGGCTTTAATAATGTCGTACCCGATTTCCCCTTGATCAACAAGAGTTTTAATTTGTCATATTCAGGGAATGATCTATAACGGGAGCTACTCGGCGGATGACGAGCTCGGCTAAGTTATTGTCGTTCCTCCAAAAGAGGTGATAGAGCGCTATGGATGCTCATCTATAGACCCATAGCTAGGTCGGATCTAGCTATGGGATAATTGTGTTTGTAAAACATTGACTTTATAATAAAAATGTGGTAGAATAGCGATAGAAAAATCCCCCTTTGGATTGACAGGTGATCATTTCAATGGTGGATATCTCTCTTGATTTACCTTGTGTAGTGGATTTATACTGAAGGTAGATTGAGAAGTCAATTTTTTCGCGGAAAGGAGGAAGCCATGGAAACCCGTGAGATCTTTGCAAAGCTCGATGGTGTTCTCGTCACTGCTCAGGAGGGCGTGAAAATGCTGTATCGGGATGAGTTCAGGTCATTCGTCCCTGCCGCCGAGCGGAGGATGAGTATCCGATATGACGCGGACATGGATGGTCTCGCGCGTCATATCAACTACTTCCGCAAGGAGCGGTTCCCCGGGTACACGATCTTTCTCGTGTACCATGAGGAAGATTCCCGTGTGGGGTTCCTGGAGGGGTTCACCGCTTCGGTGGTGGTCCACAACGGGAACCGCATTGATCCTGAGCACGCGGCTGCGATCAACGCGGCTGCGAAAACCATCGTGGAGGAAACGGCATGGTGTCATGTTTAGTTCCTCCTCGTGCGATTCGAAGAGGCTACTGATGTAGTTGATCAGCAGCCTCTTCTTTTGCCTCGTTATCTCCACCATGTATCATTATGAACGCCGGCATCCGGCGGTTTTTCTTGTGGTACAATTACCAGTATGAGAAAACTGGTTTTACTCCGACACGGAGAGAGCACGTGGAATAAAGAGAATCGGTTCACCGGATGGACAGATGTGCCACTTTCCCCGAATGGGGTTCTCGAAGCGCGTAAGGCGGGGCAGACCCTTTCTCGCGCTGGCTTTACGTTCGATGTCGCGTTCTCGTCGGTCTTGCGTCGTGCGATCACCACGCTTGATATTGTGCTCGATGAAATGGATCTTGCCGGGATTTCTCGCTACCAATCGTGGCGTTTGAACGAACGATATTACGGAGCGCTACAAGGACTCAATAAATCAGAAACCGCTAAACGCGAAGGTGACGAGCAGGTGCGCGCATGGCGTCGCAGTTTCCTCACTCGTCCGCCTACAATTGACGAGAGCGACGAACGGTATCCCGGTAATGATCCGAAATATGCCGGTCTTGCCAAAAATGAACTCCCTCATGGAGAATCACTCAAAGACACGATGGACCGGGTAATACCCTACTGGGAAAGCGAGATTCTTCCGGTGGTTAGATCAGGTAAACGGGTCGTTATCGCGGGGCATGGGAGTATGTTTCGTGCGTTCATTAAACATATCGACAAACTCTCTGATGCTGAGATCGAGGAGGTGGATGTTCCCTACGGTTTTCCACTTGTTTACGAGTTTGATGAACAGATGATGCCAATTCGCTCATACTATCTGGGCGATGATCGAGAGATCAAAGAAGCGATCGAATTGGTGCGTCGTCAGGCGGAGGTGACACGGTGAGGTATCTGCTGTTGTGTTGCGATACCTGTTCGTTATAATGGTAACGTATATGGAACGAAAGATGATAGAAATGGTATTTTTAGCACGGCTTCTTGGTTTGAACGCGTTCGACCAGCCGAACATTGAGCATTATAAAGATGAAACAAAACGACGACTGAATGGTCGTGCGTAATAAGCGTTGCTATGATGGACGATGAGAATAATTGGTTGAAAAATGCGGTTGTGTATCAGGTCTATCCTCGAAGTTTTTCTGACTCCAATGGTGATGGAATTGGTGATCTGCAGGGGGTGATCGATAAACTTGATTATCTCAATGACGGAACCGAGAATTCGCTCGGTGTTGATGCCATTTGGCTCTCTCCTGTCTATGTTTCTCCGATGAAGGATTTCGGTTATGATGTTGTCGATCATTGTGATATTGACCCGATGTTTGGTGATCTGGCGACATTTGACCGGTTGGTTACCGAGGTGCATCGACGGGGGATGAAGATCATAATGGACTACATTCCAAACCATACTTCGTCGGAACATCCATGGTTTGTTGAGTCGCGATCATCACGTACAAATCCGAAGCGAGATTGGTATATATGGAGACGCCCGAAATCTGACGCCCGCCTGCCCGGCGGGCAGGGTTCTCCGCCGAATAATTGGGTTTCGCGGTTTGGTGGATCAGCGTGGACATTTGACCCCGCGACCGGTGAATATTACTTCCATAATTTTCTTCCGGAACAGCCTGAGCTTAATTGGCGCAATCGGGATGTACGGGATGCCATGAAACGGATCATGCGGTTTTGGCTCGATCGCGGTGTCGATGGATTTCGCACCGATTCCACCAATTATCTTCTTGAGATGGAGGGGTTTGAGGACGAACCACCGAACCCCGATTATGTGCCCGGTAAGAGTAATCCATATGACGCGCTCTTGCATATCTATAGCCATGGGAGACCGGAGACACTTATCGCCCTCAATATTTTTTGCCAGGTTTTGGGGGAGTATGTCGGTCGGTACATGGTGAGCGAGTCATATATTGATATTCCTCACATGCTGAGATTTTATAACGTATGCCCCGACGATCTGGTTCAGCCATTCAATTTCAACCTTATCGGTCTTCCGTGGAGCGCTCGCGAGTATCGAAAATTTGTTGATGAACTTGAAGCGACTTTGCGTGATCGGCATTGGCCCAACTATGTTATTGGTAATCATGATCTCCCGCGCATTGTCAGCAGGGTGGGGGTCGAACGAGCGCGTTTGTTGGCAATGCTTATTTTTACCCTTCGTGGTACCACGTTTGTGTATTACGGTGATGAGATTGGTATGGAGAACGTACCGATTCCCGATAATGAGGCGCTTGATCCGAGAGGGTGGAACGTCCCCGGCTTTGGCAGTGGGCGTGATCCGGCGAGGACCCCAATGCAGTGGGACGGGGGTATCTTTGCGGGATTTTCTTCCGGCAAACCGTGGCTACCGGTGTCGGACAATAAGGATTGGTGTAATGTTGCGACAGAACGCGACGATGAGGGTTCGATGTTTTCTTTATATCGTCGCCTGATCCATACGCGCAATAGCCATACTGCGTTTCTTGCCGGGGCGTATCGGTCGGTTGATGGTGGTTCCGATGAAGTATTTTGCTATTATCGAGAAAGTGATAATGGAATCATGTTTGTGGCGCTCAATTTTAGCGCGGTTGAGCAAACGATCACGGCACCGTCAGGGAAGATCATTTGTACAACGATCCCGGGGTCTCCGCAGAGAAAAATTTCCGATAATACGCTTGTGCTTCGACCGTATGAAGGGGTGATCATTGAGCTCTGATCAGCATGTGGATAACGGTTAGTAACTTTTTCCATTCAGTCTGATAAAATAAAGCTATGATAACGAAAAAGCATCTCATTGCGGGGGCGGTATTCTCCGGTATCTTTGCACCGATGGTTGCATTTGGTGTCCAGGCAGGCGTTCCCGACGGATATGAAAACACTTATTTGCTTCTCAAGTTTTATTCACTGGCAAGCACGGTCATTATTGGTTTGATAACGAGTACGATCGTATTGATCAATGGGAAACGAATGAAAGGCGGTGTTTTTGGAACGGTTTTGAGCTTCTTTGGTATTGGCATGCTTTTCATGCTTGCCGGCTTTACCATTTCGTTCACGACCGGACTTTTTGCACCCAACATTGTCGATATGCTCAATAGTATGTTGAATATAATCGGATTTGTGTTCATGGCGGTAGCGGGGAACAAGCTATTTATGATAACGAAGCAAAAATAAACGCAACTATGGATGACGTCGAGCAACACAAGAAACTTATGTCAGAGATCATCGCGAAACAGATCGTTATTCTCGGTCCTGAGATCGCGGTGCTCAAGGCGCGCAATGTTCCCGGGATTTCCGTTTCCGACAGTGGTCAAGTAACTGACATCGACGGTAAGCCGGACGAGGCACTTCAGCAGCTTATTGATAATTATGTCGAGTTATCGGGTCAGATCGTAAAAAATGCGCTTGGCACCATTTTTCAGAAATATCCTTCCGTCAATAAGCCTAACAATTATTGATCGCTCGTTTGATCTCTCTGTAGAAACGTGAGTCGCGGCGGCGAAATCAAATGCAAACAACCGCCTCTATTTTTATAATTATCGGCGTAGCGATTGTTGTCGCGGTTGGTTCTTTATGGTGGAGTTTTCGTTTGAAATGCGAGATCAAGAAGAAAGAAGAAGAGACCAAGCGTCGCATGTATGAACTGGCAATCTTGAAAGAGTTGGGTGACCGGATCAGCTATTCGCTCAATATTGAAAAGATCGTCGACATTATCACCGGTTCGCTCAGTCAGCTCATCAGGTATGATGTATCGGCGTATACGATCCTTGAGCCGGAAAAGGTGTTCGTAAAGATCGACCTTGCAAATCCGGTTTCCGGGAATTTTATCAATGAGGTGAAGCGGAGAATGATCGCATCGCTCTCCGCGCTTTTAGGGAAGGATATTTCCGATGAAAAGCGAGAAGAGGTTACGACCGGTGCCATTATTTCGAGTGATACCAAAGATACTGTTCGGTCATTTTTCAACATTCCGCTTGTGATCGGTGACGATGTTGTCGGAGTGCTCACGGTTGCCAGTCGGCAGGAGGGTCTCTATCGAGAGAGTGAGATGACGATACTCTACAAGATCGTTGCTCAAGCTTCGCGCGCGGTCACTCGCTTGCGGGAGACTGTTGCCAGGGAAGAGGAAAAGATATCGGCAATGATCGAGACCATTCAAGATGGGATCGTTATGACCGACCGTGATTTTCGGGCCATCGTTGCGAATCCTCCCGCGAAGCGAGTTTCCGGGTCCGAGAAAGATCAAAAGATCAGCATCTTTGATATCATGAAAGCGACACAAGGCAGTATTGATGTGCGTCGGAAGCTGGAGGAGAGTATGAAACTTGGAAAGGTGTCCATTGCTTCTGACGTGATCATCAAGGATCGTGTGTATCAGATATTTGTTGCTCCGGTGAATGATGACAGCGGTGAAGAGAATGAGGTGATCGGTGGGGTTATTATCTTTCACGATATCTCGAAAGAAAAAGCGGCGGAGCGGATGCGGGAAGATTTTGTTTCGATGATGGTTCATGAACTGCGCTCGCCGCTCGATGGGATCAAAAAGATGGGGGAGTTGATCAAGGATGAAGAAGAGATCTTGAGTGACAAGAAGACACTCCGTGAGTATATGCAGATGATCTATGATAGTTCATCAGATATGCTCGACCTGGTCAACGACTTGCTTGATGTTGCGAAATCCGAGGCAGGGGAGTTTAATATCGATCCGCGTCCGACCAATCTCAAAGATATTATCGATGGTAGAATAAAATTTTTTGAAACAGTTGCTCGGAATGGAGAGCTCGACCTTACGTCGATGTTTGGCGAACATGTTCCGAATGATGTCTTTGTTGATCCGAATCGAATGTCGCAAGTACTCAACAATTTAATATCCAACGCGCTTAAGTTCACCGCGCCGGGTGGAAAGGTCGTTATCCAGACACTTTTTCATCGTCGGGGAACCGATATTGCCAGCGAGGCGCGCGAAGCGGGAATTGAGTGGTTTATCAATGACCACGATGACTATCTGAAGAGTCATCCCGATTGCATTGTTGTTGCGGTGACTGACAGCGGGGAAGGTATCTCAGAAAAGAGCAAGAGAATGCTTTTCAATAAATTCAAACAATTTGAAGCATCCGCGAGATCAAGTAAGCGAGGCACCGGCTTGGGGCTCGTCATCGCCAAGGCGATCGTGGAGGCGCATGGTGGCATGATCGGGGTTGACTCGCGCGAGGGGACTGGTAGCACGTTCTACTTCACCATCAAACAATAAGGTGTTATAATAAAACCATATGAAAATATTGATCATTGATGACGATAAGATCTTTACCAAGGTACTCAAAGACGGTATTCGGGCAAAAGGTGAGGGGAGATACGATGTTGTATTGGCACATGATGGTGAAGAAGGGCTTGCGGTGGCGGAAAAAGAACATCCGGATCTTATCCTGCTTGATTTGGTTATGCCGAAGGTTGACGGAATGCAGTTTCTTCAAAAAGTACGTGAGATTCCCGATCTTGTTAAAACACCAATACTCATCAATTCAGAATTGTCAGATATTAAAAAAGTGAGCGAGGGGCTTGAGCTCGGGGTGAAAGGGTACATCGTAAAAAACGAGTACAGTATCGATGATGTTGTGCATCGTATTGACGAGATATTTGAGGGAAAATAGTTCGATCACTCAATGGAAGATCTTCAGGGTAAAAAAGTCTTGGTCATGGGGCTTGGTGCTTTTGGCGGCGGAGCGTTTTCTACGAACTGGCTCCTTGCGCAAGGCGCGCATGTTACTGTCACCGACCTAAAGGGGGAGCGGGAACTTGCTCGATCACTGAAAAAGATAAAGGATATTAAAAAAGTAAAACTGGTTCTTGGGAAGCATCGACCAAAGGATTTTGTGGAGCACGATATTATTGTTGTCGGGCCCGCGGTCCCGCGTGGGAGTGATTTTCTAAAAATAGCACAACGTAATAAGAAGCGACTTGAAAATGATACAAGTCTCTTTTTTCGGTATATCACCAGACCGGTGATCGCGGTTACCGGTACGCGAGGGAAAACGACCACGACAAACTTCATTGCACAATTGCTTTCCAAAGGGCACAGAACGATAGCCCCCTGCGGAAATACGCCAGAGAACCCACTCTTGCGTGAGATCGGGAAGCGAGTTGATGCTTCTTGCCCGGCCGTTGCCGAGCTTTCTTCGTGGCAGCTTGAATTTCTGCCGGTTGCGCGCCGTGCTCCGCATATTGCGATCATTACCAATCTCTATCCCGACCACCTGAACCGCCATAAAAACATTACCGAATATGCTCGTGCGAAAGCAAACATTTTTCGTTATCAAAAAAAAGATGACATTTTAATACTCAATTATGACAATAAGTGGACTCGGTTTTTTCTTTCCAAGAAATCGAAGTCGCAACTTTATTTTTTTTCGCGCAAGAAGCTTCCACAAGCACTGAGTGGTATTTATTGCAAAGGGGACATGTTGATATACCGATCGAAAGGGGTGGAACGAAAATTGGTCAAGAGTAAAGATTTCGCGCGTGAGCGTGGCGAACATAATCTCGATAATCTTATGGCAGCTCTCTTGGCGGCGGTGCTTTTTGATCCGACATTTGTCGTAACACCGGCAAAACTTCGAGAGCTAAAAGGGGTGCCACTTCGGCAAGAGGCGGTATTTGATGATGGAAAAATGATGATCATAAATGATAGCGCGGCGACATCACCCGACGCGGTGGTGCAGGCGATCGAGCGGTTTCGAAACAAGAATATGGTGCTTATCACAGGGGGTACGGACAAAGATCTCGATTTCACCCCCCTTGCCCGAGAGATCAAGAAATATGTTCCGCACGAACGCCTCATTTTTCTTGCTGGTTCGGCGACTGAAAAGTTTGTGCGATCACTCTTTGCGGTGCGCTATTATAATGCAAAAACAAAACCGCAATTATATGAAACGCTTCGGGCGTGTGTTGAGGAAGCGACGAATATCATTGTCGAGAAACGAGGGGTGATTGTGTTCTCTCCTGGCGCTGCAAGTTTCGAGAAATTTAAAAATGAGTTCGACCGCGGAGCGACGTTCAATCGGCTCGTGAAGCGAACATTGAGCAGAAGAGAAGGGTGAAAAAAGCTTGACAAGTTTATATTTTTGTGTAAGTATCTCATGCAGAATACCAGGTGTTGGTCACAACGATCGACGTTTGGTTAACGATAAGAACATTACAATCTCTCATAGAAGGAGGACCGTCATGTAGAATGGAGTACGTCACTGGAAGCACGAGTATTACGAGTGGATAGATGTTATGTCCGCAAGGATAAGGAGAAAGAGATGAGTAACCGGAATGGTGTCCAGGGCGACGCCGATGTTAGCGGTTTCAATCCGCTGGCGGAAGCGTTCGAGCATGCAGGGCAGATGAGGCAGAAGGGGGGCACGACGCTCCCCAAGATCAGTGATGTGACGGAACTCTCGGCTGATGAGCTTGCCGCTGCCGCGCATGCCGCGCAAAAGCGCAAGGAGTGGGCCGAGAAGGTTGGTCCGCAGCTCATCAATCTCGACAGGGGGGTTCGGGAGATTCTCGCAACCCCAAACTGGGAGTTCTCTGAGCTCCTGGTTTCCCAAAAGAACAGGTTCGAGCAAGAGCGCGGTAAACTTCTCAGCTTCCTGAACAGGCCTGAGAATGCGGAGCTCCGCAAGCACGTTTCTTTCTCCCGGCTTGTGGCGACCATTCGGTCGCTTACCGGTGACCAGGAGAGCTTGGAGCTCGTCGAGCGGAGTGTAATCCCGGAGCTTCTTGCAACCGGGCGCTACACGGCTCTGTCCAGCGCGGATGTCCATCGGTGGAGGTCCGCGCATGCCGGGAAGCTTCCTCGGGGCGCTTTTCGCTTTAACGGGAAAGTGTATTTCCCGTATCAACCCCAGGACGGGCAGGAGAAAAGTTCCGCGCAGCATCTTCTCGAGCACGAGCTCGTCAAGGCGCGGAGGCGTCTGCCGGATGAGCGCGAGGCGAAGCGTCGGAAGCTCAAAGAGCTTCCGGGGATTCGTCTCAATGAGGGTGAGGCGTTTCTCCAGCGGTCCGTTGGGGTGTACGGATTCGACATCCCCGCTCGGAAGGTGCGTGGGCGGAAGCTTCCTGGCGGGTTCGTTGTCGTGCGGGTTGCTCCTGTACGGAAAGGGGCGAGCTTTTATGTCATTCGCCCCGTCGACGGTACTGGGCGTGCCAGCTATGTCGGCAAGGAGGCGGGCAAGGGGTGGTATCTTACCTCCCTCTCTCCTCGGAAGGTGAGTGAGAATGAGCACCTTCCGCGCGAGGCGGAGTTGCTGGCGCGCGACCTTAACGACGCCCTTGCGCCGGTGTATGCCGAGCGCAAGAAGCTGGAGGAACTCGCCGCGGAGTGTGGCGAGTGCGATGAGTAGCACCCCTTTACCCCGGCAGACACATGAGTGTTTGCCGGGGTTTCAATCCCTCAGGGAGGAAAAGGAGGTGGCCGATGAAAAAGGTCGCCGTTCTCGTTGATTATGAGAACATTGCCTTCTCCAAGATATCAGAGGGGAAGGTTGTTGATTTTCCGGCGCTTATTGAAACGATTCGCGGTGAGATAGGGGTCGTGAAAGTGGCGCTGGCGTTCCTCCCGATTGGCGTATCATTGTCGGACGATACGATCCGGGAGCTCGATAAAGCGGGGATCGACTGTGTCGTATGTCCCCGTTACGATACCTCCTCCGGCAAGGAGAAGGATCGAGTGGACTCGCGGATGATCGCGCTCGCCAAGAAGCTCTTTGACGAGCATAGCGATGTCACCGACATTGCGTTGGTGTCGAACGATGGTGACTTCACACCACTTGCGACGTTCTTCAAACAGCGTGGAAAATTTGTCACGCTGTTTGGCATCGGTAAAATATCCGGTGCGCTCAGGCAGGTAGTTAATCTGACTCGTGGCGTGCCGGTGAGAGATAGGGAAGTGTGATGTTGCCCGCGCACAGCTGATTTTGGCTGGGCGCGGGTTTTTTTGTAAAAATTATGGTATAGGGAAGAGTGTTTTTACTCCAACTCGACACTGCTTGACTTATTTGTCCAAGCGGGTATTATAATGAATACATTCGCCCGTGGGGGCGGTTTTTAGTAAGGTAAGTAATTTTTATGAAAATCATTGATTATCTCAAGGAGACAAAAGGTGAACTGAAGCATGTTAGTTGGCCAACCCGAAAGCAGACGATCTATTTTACGATCGTGGTCATCGCTATTTCGCTTTTTACCGCAGCATTTCTTGGTTTTTTTGATTTTGTATTTACCGGGGCATTAGGAAAAATAATCGGTATTACTCAGTAACGAGTATTTGCCGTTCAATAATCAATAATCTATGTCAAAACAACAACCATCACAAGAACGAAATTGGTATGCGATCCACACGTATGTTGGATATGAGAATGCTGTTTTGCGGAATCTGAAACAGCGTATTGAATCACTCAATATGGAAGATAAGATCTTCGGAGTCGTCGTTCCAACAGAAAAGAAGATCAAGATCAAAGGAGGTAAGCGTACTGAGGTTGAGGAGAAGATCTATCCGGGTTATGTGCTCGTTGATATGATCGTCACGGACGACTCGTGGTATGTGGTGCGCAACACCCCGCGAGTGACCGGCTTTGTTGGTGCGGGTGTGGTGCCGGTGCCGCTTGAGCAGACAGAGGTTGATTCGCTCTTTAAACGAATGAAAAGCGATACGATCAAGCACAAGATCGACTTTCTGGTTGGTGATCCTGTTACGATCAACGATGGACCGTTCAAGGAACTCGAAGGGAAGATTAGTGAGGTTGATGAGGATCGAGGGAAAGTCAAAGTGCTCGTGTCGATGTTTGGACGGGAAACGCCCGTTGAGCTTGACTTCTTGCAGGTTAAGAAGATCTAGGAGTTGTTGAGAATGACCATTTGCAACTTGTCCACTCTTAGGATAGAATCACGAGCGAATGAGAGTAATAGTAAATAAGAAAAAATCATGGCAAAAAAAATAATGAAAAAGATCAAGCTGCAGGCTCCGGCTGGGAAAGCGACTCCGGCACCGCCGCTTGGTCCGGTACTTGGGCAGGCGGGAGTTAATATCAGTGATTTTGTGAATCGTTTCAACGATGCAACAAAAGAAATGATGGGGGATATCATTCCTGTTGAGCTTTCGGTATACGAAGATCGCAGTTTTGATTTTGTACTCAAAGTTTCTCCCGCGGCGAATCTTATCATGAAAGCTGCTGGAGTTGAAAAGGGCTCCGGTAAAAATCTGGTGAAGAAAGCGGGAACGATCACGAAGGCGCAGGTGCGCGAGATCGCGGAAAAGAAAATGCCCGATCTTAATGCTAACGACATTGATGCCGCTTCAAAGATCATCGAAGGAACTGCCCGAAGTATGGGGATCGAGGTGAAATAATATTCCTCAATTATTACGGAGAGAATGGTGATTGAAGGGTTTGAATTGAGTCTAATCCCGAGCAATAGATTAAAAAATAGCCCCCATGAGACATTGGTCTCATGGGGGCTTTACTTATAAAAATTTTTCGTGTATGAAAGATACGGAAGTCTTTTTTTGTCTCACTCTTTGTAAGGAGGTGCCCCGTGGCAACAAGTTTTGATGAGATTCGTGTTCGGATGTTGGCGCATACGGTCGTTGATCGTATCGCTGTTCGAGAATGGCTCGACGAGATCGGCGCGGATGAGTTTGAGATCCCCTCAGAAGAGGCGGTGTCTGATCCTGCTTTGTTGGTCGCTCTTGCAGCTAAGCAGTGTTATCTTGCGTTTCAGCCCGGATTGAATCCGAACGTTACCAAAGTAAGACGGGATATGGTGAAGTATCTCGACAACATTCTGAAGAGTGGGCATGGTTCCGTTCTTGAGCATGCGGTTTGCACGTTCGGTATCAACGGATGCTCACGGGTATTTACGGCAGAAATGAATCGTCATCGTGCCGGTGTTGCCATATCAGAGAGAAGTATGCGATACATTCGCTACACAAACATCCGATTTTGGATGCCGGAGTGTTTTCGGGAGTCTGTGGCGGATTCTCACGATATGGCGGTCAAAAAAAGCAAAAGTCGCGATCTCCTCACCGAACAGTTTGCAACTCAAGAGCGAATGATGGCGCAGTTTGCTGGTATCTGGAAAGATGAACTTGCGCCGGGAAGCACATTCCATGCTAAGAAGCTTCTGACCTCCGCGTTTCGGCGAGGTATCGGAATGGGTATTGCGACAGGTGGTGTTTGGTCGTTGAACCTTCGTGCATTGCGGCACGTGATCGCCTTACGCACCGCTCCGAGCGCGGAAGAGGAGATCGTTCACGTGTGCAAGAAGATTGGCGCGATCATGATAGACCGTGTCTCGGAGATATTTAGCGATTTCAAAGAGGTCGACGGCGCGCTTGTTCCGGAATTCTGGAAGGTGTGATCTTGGTATGATCAAACTCTCAAGAGGCCCTGTCCGGTTTGGCAGGGTCTCTTTTTTTGATGAAAAGTATATTTTGTGGACATGTCAAAACATTCTTGCGATGAGCATGCTTCTTTGCGTTATTGTCTATTTTGTGATAGTACGGAGGAGGATTTGGACCTCACAACCAAAAAGAAAGGAAGGTGCATTATGATTCTTCCCATGCAGACGTTGCGTGGTGTCGCGCAAGGTATTGCCAAAGAGCCGATGATCTTTTCGCGCAAAGGAGCAATCAGCGATTCGCAGATTCAGATGGCAACAGTCGATTGCTCACTTGGTGATCGTGTGTATCACATGAACGCGGCGGCGCTTCCGTCGTCGGGGGAACGAGTGAGCGATCTGGTCAAGCGGTTTTCTCCATTTAGTTTTACCGCTGAGGAAAGCCGGGTACTGACACGAGGTGCATGCTATTTGGTTCCACTGAATGAGTCTTTGGCTCTTGCGTCGCAGTTTTCCGCCGTTGCTTCCCCGAAGAGTTCAATAGGGAGGACGGACACGTTTGTTCGGATCCTTATTGATCGTTATACGCAGTACGATCGAGCGGAGCAGGGTTATCACGGCCCTCTCTACCTTGAGATCACACCACTCTCGTTCAATATTATTATTGCGTCCGGTCTTGAGATGACGCAATTTCGCGTTCGCGATCGCAAGGAATTGTTCTCGGACGGCGCGCTTGCCGCACTGCACTCGCAGTATGGTGTTCTGCATCGGAAAGATGGAAGCGTGATGTCGCTCGATGAAGTTGAGATCTTCAATAAGGGATACTTCTTCCATATTGATCTCGACCGGGATATTGTTGGCTTTGAAGCAAAAGCAAATCCGATGGCATGCCTTGATCTGTCAAAAGAGAACTATCACGAGATCGACGATTTTTGGACTCCCATCGGTCGGCCTCGGGGTGGCGACATTGTGCTTACCCCCGGCAGGTTTTATTTGCTGACAACAAAGGAACGCGTGCGGATTCCGCCGACTTGCTGTGCGGAGATTGTTCCATATGATGTCTCCACGGGTGAGTATCGTAGCCACTATGCCGGGTTCTTCGATAACGGCTTTGGCGGTGAGGATGGGACGCACGTGGTGCTCGAGGTGCGCGCGCGCGACGTTCCTCAACGTCTTTACCACGGTCAGCGTATTTGCCGCATGGTGTTCGAGCAAACGCAAGAGGTGCCAGCACGGCTCTACGGAGAGGGTGCGGGATCGCACTACACAAGTGGCAATCCATCGCTCTCAAAGCATTTCAAAGACCGTGAGGATGCATGGCTTGGTTGATGAGCCAATAAGCCCCATGCCGACCGTTTCAGACGGGTTTCGGTATGGGGCTTTTTATTTGCGCCGTGCGTTGTGCTACAATGAGATTTATGGATTTTAAGGAATATCAAAAACGGTCCCGAAAGACGGCATTTTATCCCGATGCGGGTGGAAATTATATCTATCCAACGCTCGGACTCGTCGGTGAGGCGGGGGAGGTCGCCGAGAAGATCAAGAAAGTGCTTCGTGATGACGGTGGGGAGGTTTCCTCCGAGAAGCGCGTGGAGATCGAGAAAGAGCTCGGTGATGTCTTGTGGTACCTCGCGCAAGTTGCCTCGGAGCTGGGGCTCTCTCTTGAAGATATTGCACAGAAAAATCTTGAAAAGCTTTCCTCCCGAAAAGAACGTGGCGTACTCGGTGGCAGCGGCGATAATCGATAAATATGATACGTGACGATCTTGAAAAAGTGATACGGGTGGCGATTGCCGGTCTTCTCTCGGGAGAGCGGGATGTTCGTGTTCAAAGGACACCGGCGGGTGTTGGTGCGGACTACATGACGAACGCTGCACTTGTTTTTGCCAAAGAAGCGAAGAAGTCGCCACGTGAACTTGCCGAAGAGATTGCCACACTTTTGCGTGCGAACCCTGCTTGCGCTGATATCTCTATTACAGTTGAGGGGCCCGGGTATCTCAACTTTCATCTTGGTGAGACGTTTTTATATGAAGCATTTGAGCGGTTTACGCGTACGCTTGGTGTGAATGCTGATTTTTTGTCCGGGGAAAAGATCAATGTCGAGATGATCTCGGCGAACCCGACTGGCGATCTCCATATTGGACATGGGCGCAATGCGTTGTATGGCGACATTCTCTCGCGCGTGCTTACGGCTGTCGGGGCGGAGGTGTCGCGTGAATACTATATCAACGACTCGCGCGAAAGCGTGCAAATTCGCGAACTTGGCAAAACCGCGCTCGGAAAAGGGGAGCAGTACAAGACAGAAAAACTTGCGGCACTCATCGGCGGAGTCGATTTTGCCGGCATGAGCGAGGCAGAAGCGGGGTTCACACTCGCTGCAAAGATCGAAGAAGCGAACGAGCGTTTTATTACGAAGAAGCTCGGCATTACTATCGATCGATGGTATTCGGAAGACGAGAACATCCGCGCGAAAGGCTTGCCGGAGAAAACACTTGCCGAACTGCGCGACAAGGGGTTGGTTATCGAAGAAGATGGAGCGCTGTGGCTCGATACGCCGCGTGGGGGTGATGACGAGAAACGTGTGATCGTGCGAAGTGATGGGAGTAACAGTTATTTTCTTGCGGATATCGCGTATCATGCCGATAAGTTTTCGCGTGGTTACGACAGTGTGATCGATATTTGGGGTGCGGATCACCATGGGCATGTAAAACGTATGACGGCGGTGAAAAAAATACTTGGTTGGGAAGGGGAGTTCCATGTTTTTATTACGCAATTGGTCTCGCTTAAGGAGAACGGTGAGAGCAAGAAAATGAGCAAGCGCGCAGGAACGGTTATTTTGCTTGAAGATCTTGTCGACGAGCTCGGTATTGATGTTGTGCGTTGGTTTTTTGCGGAAAAGTCGATCAGTACACATATGGATTTTGATCTAGCGCTCGCCCGTGAGCAGTCGGCGAAGAATCCGGTCTACTATGTGCAGTATGCACATGCTCGAGCGCATTCGATCATCGAGAAGGTTGGTGAGAACAATAAGGATGACGATCACAGTATCGCGCGGGTGATTGCCGAGCCGACCGCGCGAGCGCTCGTGATGAAGCTTGTATACCTCCCTGAAGTACTCAAAGAAATTTCTGCAGACTATCAGGTGCACAAACTTACCACGTACGCTTACGAGCTTGCGAGTGCGTTTAGTCAATTCTACCGCGACGTTCGCATTATTGACGAGGGTGTCGTGAATGTCAGTGCGCTCGCGCTGGTGAAGATTACGAAGCGTGCCCTTGCTGAGACACTCGCGCTTCTTGGTATTTCTGCACCCGATAAGATGTAATTGGAGATAGTGCTTGGGGTTTTAATACTTGGGGGTTGAACCCCCAAGTAGCCAAATGGGCGAGCGGGGTGGTTCTTTTGCGTGTAACGAGAGAAATGGTATTATGGGAAGGCAATAAATATGAAGGAAAAAGAACAGAAAAAAGATAAAAAGAAACAATCCGCAGTTTCAGTACAAGAGGAAAAAACCCTTGCGTTTTGGCGGGAGCACGATGTTTTTGCGAAATCACTCGGTAAGAACAAGGAGGGCGATGAACGATTTGTTTTCTACGATGGTCCGCCATTTGCGACCGGTCTGCCTCATTATGGACACATCATCGCCAGCATCATAAAAGATGCGATTCCTCGTTATGAAACAATGCGCGGTAAGTACGTGCGTCGTATATGGGGGTGGGATTGTCATGGCTTACCGATTGAGAATCTGATCGAGAAAGAGCTTGGACTCGAACGTAAGAGTGATATCGAAAAAATGGGTATCGGAAAGTTCAATACTGCGGCGTGTGCAAGCGTGATGCGCTACGATAATGAGTGGAAAAAAATAATACCGCGCATCGGGCGATGGGTTGATATGGAGCATGGTTACAAGACAATGGATTGGACCTATACCGAGTCGATCTGGTGGGCGTTTAAAACACTCTCCGATAAAGGGCTTATTTATCAAGGATACAAATCGATGCACATTTGTCCGCGGTGCGGGACAACACTTGCCAACGCGGAAGTTGCGCAGGGTTATAAAGACATCACTGATATTTCAGTGACCGCAAAATTTGAACTGGCGGATGAGCCGGGGACATATGTCCTTGCTTGGACAACAACGCCGTGGACATTACCGGGGAATGTCGCACTCGCGGTGGGGGAGGATATTGACTATGTGGAGATCGCTCCAAAGAAAGAAGAGGGCACTCACTACATTCTCGCGAAAGATCGGCTCGATGTTTTTAGTGATGAGTATGATGTCGCGCGGGAGTTCAAAGGAAAAGAGCTTGTGGGGAAATTATACAAACCGTTGTTTGATTACTATGCAAAGAGCGCATCGCTCAAGAACCAGCAAAACGGATGGAAGATCTATCCTGCTGATTTTGTGACGATCGAGAGCGGGACAGGGGTCGTTCACATCGCGCCCGCGTTCGGTGAGGATGACATGGAGCTCGGGAAGACGTTTAATCTGCCTTTTGTTCAGCATGTCGGCATGGACGGGGTCTTTACTCCCGAGGTTGTGGATTTCGCAGGAGCTTCAGTAAAACCAAAAGATGATCACCAAAAGACCGATATCGCAATTCTCAAATTTCTCGCGGGGAAAGGTGCACTGTTTTCAAAGGAAAAGATCACGCACTCCTATCCGCATTGCTGGCGATGTGATACGCCACTTCTGAACTATGCGGCATCGTCGTGGTTTGTGAAGGTTACTGCGCTCAAAGACGAACTGCTGAAAGCGAATAATGAGGTGCGCTGGATTCCCGATTCGATCAAGGAGGGACGTTTTGGTAAATGGCTCGAGGGTGCGCGTGATTGGGCAATTTCACGAACACGATACTGGGGGGCGCCACTTCCGGTATGGGAGTGTAACAAGTGTAAACAGCAAAAGGTTATCGGCTCGATTGATGATATCAAGAAAGAGTTTGGCGTACGGAACAATTTTTTTGTTATGCGACATGGGCAAGCGGAGAGTAACGTAGCAAAAGTGGTAAGCTCTCAACTTGGCAGTGATCGGGGGCTCACGGAGAAGGGGCGAGCGCAAGCAAGCGAGGCGGGAAAAATGATCAAAGAAAAGAATATTGATCTCATTATTGCGTCACCGTTCTTGCGGACAAAAGAAACGGCGGAACTCGTTGCGCAGGCGGTTGGAATTGATCCTCAAAAAATTATTTTTGATGAACGACTTAGAGAGGTCAACACAGGGAAGTTTGATGGGCAATCTGTTGATGCGTATCGATCATTTTTTTCCACACCGGAAGAGCGGTTTACGAAAACACCGCCGGAGGGCGAAAATCTCATTGATCTCAAGCGGCGTGTTACGGCATTTCTCTATGAGGTAAATGAAAAATACGATGGCAAGAATATTCTTTTTGTGACACACGAGTATGTGGCATGGATGCTCTTTATTGGTGCGTGTGGAGAAGGGAATAATTTTGCGCTGCAAGAAAAAGACCGCCGAGGAGAGGATTTTTTAACAAACGCCGAGATCATGGATCTGCCGTTTGCTCCGTTCCCGCATAATGAAAATTATGAGATCGATCTGCATAAGCCATACATTGATGCTGTAAAGTTGCCGTGTGTGTGTGGTGGCGAGATGGCGCGCGTGACGGAAGTGTTTGACTGTTGGTTTGAATCCGGCTCGATGCCGTATGCTCAATTCCATTATCCGTTCGAGAATAAAGATGAGTTCAAACGTAATTTTCCCGCTGATTTTATCGCCGAGGGGTTGGATCAAACACGCGGGTGGTTCTACAGTATGCTGGTGCTCTCGGTCGGACTGTTCGGGAAGAGCGCGTTCAAGAATGTGATCGTCAATGGTATGATCCTTGCCGAAGATGGACAAAAGATGAGTAAACGTCTCCAGAACTATCCCGAGGTTATGAGCGTTGTCGATCGATATAGCGCGGATGCCCTGCGCGCATACTTGCTTTCCTCGCCGGTGTCTCACGGAGAAGAGCTTAATTTCTCAGAACGAGGGGTTGATGAGGTGCAAAAAAAGATCATTCTGCGCCTCTTGAATGTTCTCTCCTTCTTTGAGCTTTTTCGCGACGATACGGTCGTATCGTCTGATGCGAGCGATAATATTCTTGACCGATGGATTATTGTCCGTACGAATGAATTGCTTGCTTCTGTCGACGATGCCTTCAATACCTATTTACTCGATCGGGCGATCCGCAGTGTGGGCGAGTTTGTTGATGATCTCTCAACATGGTATTTGCGTCGCTCACGCTTACGGTTTAAGAGTGATGACGTGAAAGAAAAGGAAGCAGCTCTCGCGACGCTTCAATTTGTACTTGTTGAGACGGCGAAGATAATCGCGCCACTCATGCCATTTGTGGCCGAGGAGCTTTATACCCGGGTCGGGGGATCGGCTGAAAGTGTGCACCTTGAAAATTGGCCGCAACAGCGTGCCGTTGATAAGGAAGTGCTCTCGCTCATGAGTGAAGTGCGAATTTTTGCCTCTCTCGCCCTCATGCAGCGTGCAGAAGCGGGGATCAAGGTTCGTCAACCACTGCAAAAACTTTCTATTTTTTATGAGGGTGGCGAGCCGAAAGGGTGGGATAGTGCTCGCGGTGTTCTCGCTGATGAAATAAATGTAAAAGAAATAGTTTTTGTGAAAAATACCGGGCATGATAAACCGAGAGTGGAACTCGACACGGTGATCACTCCCAAGCTCAAAAGAGAGGGGATGTTTCGTGATCTGACACGTATCATTCAAGAAGAACGCAAACGGAAAAAGTTTATTCCATCCGACCGGGCGATTCTTACGGTCGCGACCAATGATGCGGGGAGGGAATTTGTCACAGAATTTACGGACGAATTGAAACGAGCGAGCGGGATCAAGGATATTCATTATTCCAATGATGACCAAGAGCAATCTATTGATCTTGGCGGAATACCACTTGGTGTTTCTCTTCGCACGGAACACGAGTAGTTACGAAGGACGATCGAACGTGTCATATCATATTTATACAACTCCGGCGATCATTCTCGAGAGTTTTGCGGTTGGTGAATCGAGTCGCCTTTTCCGTCTCTTTACCAAAGAGTTTGGTATTTTATTCGCGCGCGCGCAAGGAGTACGGGAACTGCGTTCAAAACAGCGCTATCACTTGAGTGACCTTTCGTTGGTACGTATTGAGCTGATACGAGGGAAAGAGATCTGGAGAATCACAAGCGCCGAGGCGGCGGTATCATTCCCGAGGATTATGACCAATGAATTAAAGCGAAAGACGATCGTCGCGGTGCTTATTTTGTTGAAAAAGCTATTTGTTGGCGAGAGTGCGCCGAATGGAATTTTTGATGACATGGTAGAGGGAATGGTATTTCTTGAGGCGAACGATCTTTCAAAAGATAATTTGCGTGACCTTGAGATCCTTTTTGTCGCAAAGATATTGTATCATCTCGGTTACTGGGAGGCGCATTCGTCTGATGATCATTTTTTCACCGGTGATGTATGGCGTGAGGACACTCTTGCGTTCATACATCCGCTTCGGCGGGAATTGGTAGCGCGGATCAATCAGGCGATCAACGCGGCGCACCTTTAAGTTCTAGAGAGGCGTGTTATAATAAATGGCATGAAAGAGGAGAAGGACAAAAAAAATAAAAAACAATCTCCCGGCAGTGTCCCAAAGGATAAAAAAGAGATCGAAGATAAGGTACAGAGGCTAAAGGAAGACCTGTACGCCAAGGGTTTTAAAGACCGTTCAGTTTTAACGGGTAAGCTGAGTCGCAGAAATTACGACACAGCGAATGATTGGGATGTGTCGCCGTCCGCGTCTTCGGCGACGAAGGGCGCAAAGCCACGGAAAAATAAATATGGTATACCTAAGATATTACTCGGGTTTTCCTTTCTGTTCTTTGTGGCTGCGATCGCTTTTGCCTTTTTTAGTTTCTACAGTGGTCGCAACACTATCTCTGCAGATAAAGTCATTCTTTCGATCGATGGTCCGATATCAATGAAGGCGGGTGAGGATTTTTCTGTGACGGTAAAAGTTACTAATGAGAACGATGGTGATATTGATAGTGCCGACCTTCTTGTTACCCTCCCAAAAGGATCGTATGCTTTACGTGGCTCACAAGAAGAACTTGGCGAAGTGAAAGAGCATTTTGATGGGATTAAAGCGCATGAATCCGTTCAAAAAACGATTACCGGTGTTATTTTTGGTGAAGAAAACAGTAAGGTGGACATTTTAGCGTCGCTTGAGTTTCGGTTTGCCGGATCGAACGCGATCCAGGATGTGCAGGAGTCATATGAAATAGGGATTACCTCATCGCCGCTCAATGTGTTTTTTGATGTTCCCAAACAAGTAAGTCAGGATCAGGAATTTGCAATCACGGTCAATGTTGAGTCGAACTCACTCGACGATATTAATAATCTGTATCTTATACTTGAGTATCCGTCAGGGTTTAAATTTAAATCGGCAGTTCCCACTCCCGGTAATGAGAATAACAACATCTGGAAGATTGGTGATCTCCCGTCGGCAGGGAAACGAAACATAACAATAAAAGGGTCACTTGATGGGTACGAGGGTGAAAAGAATGAATTTCGTGCACAGGTAGGTATTGGCAACACTGACGGTTCCCCGGGTATTGGCATCGTCTATAATTCAATCTCTGAGAACGTTACCATTAGTAAGCCATTCATAGGGCTCAACATAACGCTTGGTGATACAAACTCAAAAGGGGAGTATGTTGCGTCGGGGGGTTCTTTGATCACCGGTACGGCACATTGGCAAAATAATACTTCGAATGCAATTACGGATGCGCAAATAAAGGTATGGATATCAGGCGATACACTCAATCAGCTCTCCATAAACCCCCGCGATGGTGGTTACTTTGATTCCGCGAACAATGTTCTTCTTTGGAATAAGTTCAGTAACAAAGAGTTCGCAATCATCAAACCGGGCGCGGAGGGTTCAGTATCGTTTTCTTTTCGGTCGGTACCATTGTTGAGCAAAGATGGTTCAGTATTCGTAAATCCGATAATCAATGTTAACGCATCGGTAGAAGGATCACAAATAGCTGACGTCGATATTCCTAAAAAGTTGAGCACAAACGCAAGTGAAAAAGTAAAGTTTCAATCCAATGTTCATCTTGTTGCTCGCAGCGTCTATTCCGTTGGTCCACTCGCGAACACCGGTCCAATCCCTCCTAAAGCTAATCAGCGAACAACCTATACGGTCATTTGGACACTTACCAATGTTTCGAATGATGTTTCGTCTGGGGTTGTTCACGCGTTTCTACCGATATATGCCGATTGGGTCGGGTTGACATCGCCGTATAACGAGGATATTTCTTTCGATGAGTCGACCAAAGAAGTGACGTGGAATGTTGGGAAAATAAAAGCGGGAACAGGGTTTGCCACACAACCGCGCGAGGTGGCGTTTCAGGTTAGTATTGTGCCGAGCGTTACCCATATTGGGAATGAGCTGAATCTTACTTCCCCGGCGACCTACTCGGGAAATGATGATTTTACCGACATACCTATGACGAGCCAGAGTAAGGAGGTAACGACAAAGATCAGTACCGATCCGATCTACACTTCAAAAATATCGAAAGTCACCCGGTAAAATATGTCCACTTTTAAGAAAAAAGTTCTTGCGAACGGCATGACAGTCATCCTCGTGCCACTCAAGGGGGTGCTGACCGCGACCGCTCTTGTTTTGGTTCGTACGGGATCAAAATATGAAACGAAAGATATTAATGGTATATCGCATTTTCTTGAGCACCTTTGTTTCAAGGGAACATCGAAGCGACCTCGTCCGATCGATATAGCCAAAGAGCTTGATGGTATTGGCGCGCAATACAACGCATTTACCGGCCAAGAGTATACCGGGTATTTTGCGAAGTCGCATTTTCGGTATTTAGGAAAGATACTTGATGTTGTCTCTGATATTTATCTCAACCCAACTTTCCCTGCAGATGAGATTGAAAAAGAAAAAGGGGTTATTGTTGAAGAGATCAATATGTACGAAGATATGCCACAGCGACACGTGCAAGATCTTCTTATGAAGCTTCTTTACGGTGATCAGCCGGCAGGATGGAATATCGCCGGCAATAAAAAGAATGTAATGCGTTTCAAGCGAGACCAGTTTGTTCGGTATCGGTCACGGCACTACGTCGCGTCGGCAACAACAGTGATCGTTGCCGGCAATTTTAACGAGAAACGTGCCCATGCGTTGATCGAGAAAAAATTCAAAATGATCTCGACTTTGAAAAAACACTCAAAACAAAAGACCAAGGAGCAACAAAAAAAGCCCGGGGTGCTGATCAAGAGAAAGGCGACCGACCAATCGCATCTTGTACTCGGCTTTCGGTCGTATGGAATAATGCATCGCGATAATCCGATCATTGAAGTGATGGCGGCATTGCTCGGTGGCGGCATGAGTTCGCGCTTGTTTCAGCGTATCCGTGAGGAAATGGGAGTTGGCTATTATATTCGCGCTTACAATGATTCGTACACCGACCATGGCGTTTTCCAAATCTCTGCCGGTGTCGATAGTCGTCGGCTTGACGAAGTGGTTGTGGCGATCCTCGATGAAGTAAAGAAGCTAAAAAATACCATGATCGAACCGGAAGAGCTCAAGAAGGTCAAAGATCATATTGCCGGGAATATATCGCTCGATCTTGAGTCAAGCGATGCCACTGCAACCTTTTATGGTATACAAGAGATTATGAAGCACTCTGTCCTTACTCCGGAACAGATGATCAAAAAGATACGAAAAGTAACACCGCGTCAGATCAAGCGAGTCGCTGGTCGCCTATTTGTGAACAATCGGCTAAATCTCGCGATCATCGGTCCGGGGGGTGACACGAAGAAGATCACACGGATAGTAAAGGTTTAGTGCACTGTTTTCGGTAGGCATCCGTATAGGTGCTCGATTTCAT
>Ga0114931_10001467_pt1 | contig 30195 bp, 31 predicted proteins | sample 2SBtaG_FD_89579 | JGI IMG/M metagenome (GOLD analysis project Ga0114931, IMG submission 89579) | Deep subsurface microbial communities from Kolumbo volcano to uncover new lineages of life (NeLLi) - 2SBTROV14_V59a metaG | ecosystem: Environmental > Aquatic > Marine > Volcanic | place: Kolumbo... | reverse complement strand
GGTGGATGGGCTTTGCGGCGCGGCCCACGGCGAGCGGAACGCGGCGCGGACCAACCACCGCAACGGCTATCGCGCCCGCGCCTGGGAGACCCGGGCGGGCGCCATCACCCTCCCCGTGCCGAAGCTCCGTCAGGGCAGCTACCCGCCGTTCTTCCTGGAACCGCGCCGGACCGCCGAGAAGGCCCTGGTGGCGGTGATCCAGGAGGCCGACATCCAGGGCATCTCGACCCGCTCGGTGGACGACCCGGTCAAGGCCATGGGCATGACGGGCATCTCCAAGAGCCAAGTGTCGCGGCTCCATGAAGGGTCCACCCAGGGCGCAAGCAGCTTGTGGGGAAGGGTTCGCCGCCGTGCTTGGGCGGTTCTCGAGAGCGGTTTCGATGGGCTTGACCTTGACGTTACGTCAGACTCTAGGCTCCACGGATGGCCGATCGATTGTCCGTGTCATCGATGCGACCGCGCGGGGGACGTTTGTGTTTTGCGGTGCTTGGCGCCGTGACCCTGGGCGCAGGTCTGCTATGGGCAACGACGGTCGCGGCCCAGGTCGCTGACGCGGGATGGACGCTCGACGAGCTGGTCGGGGTGGCGTTGGACCGCAATCCCAACTTGGCGGCGACGCGGACCCGGATCACGGTCGCCACCGAGGACGTCGCCACCGCCCGTGGTGCGTTGTTTCCGCGCCTGGACGCAGTCGGTCGAGGAGAGTTTTTTCCACGCCGTGAGCGGCTTTTGATCTTCCGCCACGGCTTTCGGCGCGACGACAACCCCTTTGAGAACGCGATCCTCGACTATGGGCTCGAGGCCACGCTGCCGCTCTATACGGGCGGCCGCCTGGAACGGGGCGTCTCGCTGGCCGAGGCGCGCGTCAACGCGGCCCGCTCGCGGGTCCGGCTGACCCGGAACGAACTGATCTTCAACGTCGCCAGTGCTTACTACACGGGTCTTCGCCTGCAACAGGTTATCGCGGCCCAGGAAGTGGCCTTGGCGTCGCTCGAGGAGGCCTTGCGGATCGCCGAGCTGCAACGCGAGGTCGGTCGTATCGCGCCCATCGACCTGCTGCGCATTCAGACCCGCAAATCCCAGGCGGAGCGTGACCTCGCCGGGGCTCGGAACGACCATGCGCAGACTATCGAGGTTCTCAAGGACCTGATCAACGTGCCGGCTGAGGTCGCCATCGATATCGCTGGCGCGTTGACTCCGGCGCCAACCAACGTCGACATCGAAAGCTTGCGTGAATCCGCGCTCAAACGACGCCCCGACCTCGTCGCGCTACGCCACGAAACACAGGCCCTGCGCGAGGCGGTCGGCATCGCCGCCGCGCGGCTAGGGCCCAACCTTGACGTGAAGGCGAGCTATCGCGGGGTGACCGGGCTCGATGACGGCACCACCAGGGACGACGCGATCCTGGGCCTGGAGCTCCGTATCCCACTCTATTCCGGCGGAGTGCTGCAATCACAAAAACGCAAGGCGCTGGCCCAGCTCAAGGAGAAGGAACTTCGCCTGCAAGCGGCCGAACGGCGCGCCCTGGCCGAGCTCGAGCGGGCGGCGTTGGAAATCAAGACGTCGGGACCGCGTATCGCGGCGGCGCGGCGAGCGGTCGACCAGGGCCAGGAAAGCCTGCGGATCGAGCGGGAGAAATTCAGCCAGGGCCGCGGTACGAGTAATGATCTCCTGCTCGCCGAGGAGGCCCTTCTGCTTGCCCGAACCCAACTCGCGGCCGCCCTTGCCGATAACCAGGTCGCGCGCGCGGCACTGCGCTTCGCGGTCGGCGAGGACCCGGTCGCGGTCACCGTGGATACCACGCCCTCCGTGGCGGGTGGAAACTGATGGAAACGTTCCTTGGCTGGCTTGACCCGGCGCGTTGGTTGACATGGGCCGAGGCCAATCCGTGGCTGGTCCTGGCGATCGGCGTGCCGCTCGCGGCGCTGGTGATTTGGCGCCTGATCAAGGGTGGGCTGGGGTTCCGCCGGGCAATCGTCAACGTCGTCGGCGTCGGGCTCGTGATATGGGGAACGCTCTGGTTCTCCGACTGGGTGCAACCGTCGCTGACGTCCGAGGATCTGTTCACGCCGCCGGTGATTGGGCCGCAAGCGGTCAAGGTCGCCTTCGTCGAGCAGGGGGTCCTTGAGCGGACGGCGACCTATACCGGGTCCGTCTTCGCTTATGAGCGGATTACGCTTCGCGCGCGGACTGACGGCTTCGTCGACAAGGTTGCGGCTTACCCCGGCGACCGCTTGAACAAGGGCCAGGTCGTGGTCCGTCAGGAAACCGCCGAGTTTCAGCCGCGCCTGGAAAAGGCGCGCGCCGAACGCCGCTTTCTGCGGGCCGAACTCAAACGCGACGAGCGGCTATTCAAGGGTGGTGCGATTCCGGCATCGGCGCTCGAGCTCTCGCGCAGCAAGGAACGGGTCGCCGCCGCCACCGTCGACCTGCTCGAAACCGAGATCGGCTTCGCCACCATTCGCGCGCCTTCCGACGGCTGGGTCAGCAAGCGCGTGGTCGATCCCGGTCAATACGTCCGCCGGGGCGATCATCTGTTGGCCTATGATCGCTTGGCGCGGGTACGGATCAGGTTCGACGTCGCGGTCGAGGACCTGGTTCGGATCGCGCCCGGAACCGATGTGGTTTTAGAGTTCCCCGAGATCCCAGCCGATCGCCTCGCCGGCACGATGCTCGCCGACAAACAGGACGACGGCTATGCCAGCGCGGCGATCCGGGCGAAGGTCACGTCGGTATTCCCGCGCGCCAACGAACGGTCGCGGCTCGGCACGGTCGAAGTGGTCGTCGCCAATCCCGATCTCCTGCTCAAGCCCAACACTTATGTCATCGGTCATTTCGTCACCGATCGGGTCGAGGACGCCTGGGTGGTTCCCGCGCGCGCCTTGACGCCGATGCCCGATGGCAAGACCGTCGTCTTCGTCGCCCCGGCCTTCTCCGATCAGGGCGAGGCGGAGATGGTCGAGGTGACCGTTGGCCTTCGCAGTGGCACGGAAGCGCAAATCGTCGAAGGCATCGACGAGCCCGTCTTCGTGGTCGTCGCCGGCAATCGCAACCTGACCGAGGGCGAGACGGTCACCGTCATCGCCCGCGAGGGCGGGTTCTAACCGGGCCAATGAGCACCATGCCCCCGAACGATCGATCCAAGCGGCGGCTCAGCCTGGCGCGGCTGGCGTTGCGCTTTCCGCACCTGACGATCGTTCTGTCGCTGCTCATGGTCGGGCTCGGCGTTTACTCCTTCCTCACCATTCCCCAGCGCATGATTCCCCGAATCCCGACCCCCAATATCGGGGTGGTGACCAAGTTTCCCGGTATGTCGGCCGAGGACATGGAGCGCTACATCACCCGTCCGCTGGAAAAGCGGCTGCAAATCGCCGGTGGCGTTCAATACGTTCTCGGCGTGTCGCAGGCGGGCTATTCAAAGATCGTCGTCTATTTCCGCTACGACGTGGAACTCGACGAGAAGCGGCAGGAGATCGCCAATCTTCTCAACGTGGTCGCCAACGAATTACCGCGCGCCGGCGCCAACCAGACTGTCCCCCGGGTCATCCGGGTCGATCGCCAAAACGTGCCGCTGGTCCAGTTCGCGGTACGCCGCGACGGCTTCGATCGAAGGCGGCTCAGGGAGCTTCTTGACAACGTCATCCTGACCCAGTTCCAGAAAATTCCCGGGGTGCTGGCCGCATGGACCTTCGGCGGCCCCGACCGCCAGCTTCAAATCATCGCCGATCGTGACCGGTTGGCGGCCTACGACCTGTCCATCCTCGACCTTCGAAAGGCGATCGACGCCGCTAATTTCGATCGCGGCGGCGGGCCACTGCTCGACGGTAACCGCGAGATCCAGGTCCGCATTCCCAACGAGTTCCGAGAGGAAACGGTACTCGCGCGCCTGCCGAACCTGCCCGTGAAGATGATCGATGGACGAGTCATCTACCTCAGGGACGTGGCGGAGGTGCGCGACACGGTGGCGACCCAGCGCGGTGATTTCTTCTACAACGGTGAACCCGCGATCTGGCTCGGTGTCCAGTCCGAACCGACCCGCGACTATCAGGAAGTCGCCAAGAAGGCCAAAGATCTCGCGCGTCTATTGGAGAACGAGTATCCGGGCCTGCGCTTCGACGTGGTCTTCGACAAGACCTTCTACATGGACCTCAACGACGGGAACGCACTGGAGGAGTTCCTGATCGCGGTTTCCCTGGCCGGCCTGGTCATGCTGCTGTTCCTGGGCGAGATCAGCGGCACCCTGATCGCCGCCGCGATCCTACCCTCGGCCATCGCCTTCGGCTTCTTCGTCATCCACATGCTGGGGTTTCAGAAGGACTTCGGCATCACCTTGGGCCTGGTCTTCGTGGTCGGCAAGCTGCTCGACGATTCGATCATCGTCATCGAGGTCATCCGCCGTAATATCGAGCGCGGCGAGGACCCGCGCGACGCCGCCATCCTGGGTACCGAGGAGGTCCAGAACGCGGTCGCCGCCGCCACCTTCACGTTCGTCGTCATGCTCATCCCCATGACCCAGATGACCGGCGACATGGGTGCCGGTTTTCGCAGCATGACCATGCCCATGATAACCGCCGTTATCGCGTCCTACGTGCTCGCGATGACGCTCACGCCGCTGATGGCGGCCTATCTTTTCAAGCCGGCGCGCGGGACCGGCGTGGTGGAACACGCGACCGACGACGAGGGGCCGGAGCTAATTCCGTCGGCGGAGATTCCACCCGGTCGGCTCGGTTGGGTTCTCCATCACCTTTTCCTCAAACATTTTCACCGTCTTGAGCGCGCCTTCGGCTGGCTAGTGGACCAGGCAGTCACCTATCGCTGGGTGGTCGTCGCCTTCACCGTCGGGACCCTTTACATCACCCTGACCCTGTTCGATCAGCTCGATCAGGAACAGATGCCGCTGACCGACACCTCGCTCGCGCTCGGCTATCTGCGGGCCGAGCCCGGAACCAGCTTCGAACGCATGCGCGAGATCGTCACCGCGATCGAGCGGATCGCGCTCAAGCAGGAGAACGTCCGGGATGTCTCGGCGCTTGCCGGCCAATCGCCGGCATGGGGGCAATACTTCACCGGCTATGGCGTCAATCGGGTGAACGAGGCCAGGGTCATCATGAACCTGACCATCGCGGATCAGCGCGAGGAAACCCTCTGGGACATCATCCAGAAGATCGAGGCCGAGGCGCGGGCGACTATCCCAGAGCTTCAGGTTGTGTTCTTCCAGCCGCAGGCCCCAACCCCGGTCGCCGCCGCCCGGGCGCCGGTCGAGGTATTGGTCAAGGGACCCGATCTCGATCAGGTCTACGCCTACGGGCGCCAGATCAGAGAGATGGCCGACACCCAGTCGCGTGGGCTGCATAGTCCCTATCTCGACAAGTCTTATGGCGTGCCGCAGCTTCGCGTCGATGTCGACGAGGCACGGGCGCGGGGACTGGGGCTGACGGTCGCCGATATCGTCGGGCAGGTCTACTACGCGATCAACGGCGGCTTTACGTCCACCTTCTTCAACCCCGAGCCGATGCTGGTTCATAGCCGCCTGCTAATCCGCTACCGGGAAAGCCAGCGAGCGACGGCGGCAAATCTCGAAGACCTCAAGATAAAGACGCCGGCCGGCGCGCTCGTTCCCCTCAAGGCAGTGGCCAGGATCAGCGAGGCCGTCGGTTACGACCGCATCCACACCTTTGACACCCTCTATGCGGCGAGTGTCCTCGGCTACTACCGGGAGCTCGGGCTCAAGGAAACGACCATGAGCCTGCTGATACCGGCCAAGATGCAATTCAGCCTCCCCAAGGGCTATTCGATCGGCCCGGCGGGACTCATGGGGACCATGTTGCAGGCCTTCAACGAACTTCAGGTGGGCCTCAAGATCGCGCTGGTCGCGGTCTATCTCCTGCTCGTCGTCCAATTCCGTTCCTTCGCCATCGCCATCGTCCTGATGCTCGCCATACCCCTGCAAGGGCTGGGCAGCATCGGCGCCCTGTGGTTGCGCGACATGGCATGGTCGCCGCCGGTGCTATGGGGCATGGTCGTGCTGGCCGGGATCGTGCTCTCCAACTCGATCCTGATCGTCGACAAGATCCTTCATTTGCGCGCTCAGGGCATCGACCGGCACCGCGCCATCGTCGCCGCCAGCACCCTGCGCCTGCGGCCGGTGTTGATGACCGCGCTCGCCGCCGGCGCGGCGATGTTCCCGATCGCCATCAACCCGCCGCCGGCGACCGAGCAGTTCCGCAATATCGCCACTGGGATCAGCGGCGGGCTGATCACCTCGACCTTGATGACCCTGATCGTCATCCCGGTGGCGTATTCGCTGATGGACGACTTCCTGGTCCTGCTCAAGCGATTCTATTTGGGGCGCCCCGACGCGGTCGCGCCCCTCTCCGACCCGACGGCGGCCGACCCTTTGCGCGCGCAAGCGGCAAAGCGGCGGGAGGTGGAGGTTCCCCACACCGCCATCGATGAGCCCGCCGACGAAGCCGCCACTCGGGTCCGCGTAGGGCATCGGTGGAACGGTTGATGCAAGACGGTCACCGCCGTTCGCCCCGCGTGGTCACGTTACTCAAACACAAACTCTAGGAGACTAGCCATGAGCCGACCTATGGTCAAAATCGCGACGATTTTCCTCCCCATCATGATGCTCGCCTGGGGCACGAGCCTCGGCGTCGCCTCGAACGCGCGCGCGGCCGAAGATGTCGTTAAGGTCACGGTCGCCGGCAAGTTCGACAAGGTCGTGACCCAGCTCAAGCGGGAGATCACCGGGCAAAAGCTGGTGATCATCAAGGAGATACCGTTTCAGAAGATGTTGCGAATGGTGGGCCTCAAGACCGAGAAGATGGTCGGCTTCGAGATTTTCCATCCCCGCTTCGGCAAGATCATCTACGAGACCGATCCCTCAGCCTTCAAGGACGTGCCGCTGCGGATCGTGGTCAAGGCGGTGGATAACAAGGTAAGCCTAGAGTATCGCAAGCCCTCGGTGGTGTTCGCACCCTATCCTGGGCTCGCCAAGCTCGGCCAGCAGCTCGATGGCGTCTTCGCCGCCATCGCTGCGAGCTTGGCAAAATAGACCGCCGAACGATCCGCAGTTGCCGGGTGACGCGGACGGCGGTGGTCCGGCGGTCGCGGCTCGGGCCGTGACCGGGCCAGCGCGCGGCCCTGTCGCCGCGATCCTCGGATTGGGCGTTGCCTCGGGCGCCATCGCGCTCGCCTACGAGGTGCTGTGGACCCGGGAACTCCTGAACGTTCTCGGGTCCACCAGCCGCGCGAGCGCAATCGTGCTGGCTGCTTTCATGGCCGGGCTCGCGCTCGGCGCCTGGGCCGCCGGCGCCTGGTCGGCGCGGACCGCGCGGCCGCTCTGGGCCTATGTGCTCGCCGAGGCGGTACTGGCCGTCATCGGGCTCTCGTTCGCACCCGTCCTCGCCGCTTTCGGATCCTCATTTTCCGACGCTACCCTGGCGGCCGGCTCGCTCGTCGTTATCTTGCTGGTACCGGCGATTCTCATGGGCGTGGCGCTGCCGGTGCTCGCCGCCGCACTCGAAGCGGCCGCGCCGCCGACAGGCCGGCGCGGCGTGGGTTCGCGCGACATCGCCTGGCTCTATGGCCTCAATACCGCCGGCGGCGCGGTCGCGGCGTTCGTGGTCGGGTTCGGCGTCCTGCCGGCGATCGGGTTGGCGGCCTCCACCCGGGGCGTGGCGGCGATCGGCCTCGCCGTAGCTACCGGCGCCGCTCTCATCGCTTGGCGCTCACCGATTGCCGGGCCCGTCGCGACGCCGACCGGGGGGCCGAAGCCGGCGCGCGCTGGGCCCGCCCAGGCGGCAATCATCGCGGCCCTCGTCCTCAGCGGTATCGCCGCGCTCGGCTACGAAATTCTGTGGACCCGCATCCTCGTCCTGGTGGTTGGCTCGTCTAGCAACGCCTTCACCTTGATGCTTGGTCTTTATCTGTTCGGGATCGCCCTCGGCGCGCTATGGATCGGCCGTCACCTTCGTCGCGACCGGCGGCCGCGACGGATGTTCGGGCGATTACAACTCGCGACCGCCGTGACGGCGTTGATCGGCATGGCGGCGTTCCCCCTGCTCCCCGGGGCCGCGCTATATGGCTATGCGTGGTTTGGAACGACGCCGGCCGGCGTCGCCGTGATCGCCGGCCTGATCGCCAGCGCCGTCATGCTGCCGCCAACGATCGCGATCGGCGCCGCGCTTCCGGTCGCGGCGCGGCTGATGGAACGCGCGACGCCGCGACGTGGTTACGCTCTCGGCGTCGCCCTCGCCCTGGTCACCGCCGGCAACGTCGCCGGGGTGTTGGTAACGGCATTGGTGCTGATTCCCGCTGTCGGACTGCAAAAAGGCGTCGCGGTGCTCGCTGGGGTCAATCTCGTCGCCGCGGCGGTGCCGTGGATCGCCAACGCGCGGCGGCCGGTCCGGCGCACGGTCGCGGCGGGCGCGGCGGCGGCGGTCGCATTTGTCGCCGTGGTGTCGGTCCCGCCGTGGGATGGCGCCGTCATGTCGAGTGGCGTGTTTCGCCAAGCACCGGCCTATCTCGCGTTGTTGGGTGGCGCCGGCGGGCTCGACCGCGCCTTCGCCGCCTATCGAACGCGCTTTTACCGCGAGGGCTCCGAGGCGGTGGTCGCGGTCTTCGACCGTCCGACCCTCGACGGCGCGCCGCATCGGGTCTTGACGATAGACGGCAAGGTCGATGCCTCGAGCGGCGCCGATATGGCAACTCAGGTCCTTTCGGGCCATCTTCCGTTCGTTTTCAGACCCGACGCCGCGCGCGTACTGGTGATCGGCTTGGCCAGCGGCGTGACGGTGGGAGCCATCGCTCGCCACCCGGTTGTCGGGATCGACGTGGTCGAGATCGAACCCGCCGTGATCGACGCCTCGCGCGTTTTCGACGACTTGAGCTCATCGCCACTGAAGGACCCCAGGGTGAGGGTGGTGATCGACGATGGTCGCCGCTACCTCGCCACCAGCGCGCGCGTCTATGACGTAATCGTTTCCGAGCCATCTAACCCCTGGATGTCAATGTCGGCGCGCTTGTTCACACGGGAGTTCTTCGGCCGCGTCAAGGGACGGCTGGCGCCCGGCGGCCTGTTCGTTCAGTGGCTTCCGCTCTATGGCCTGAGCACGCCCTTGTTCAAAACTCTCCTGCGAACGCTCCGCGACTCGTTCTCCAATCTCACCCTCTACCGCGTCGCCGAGGGTGATCTGGTGGCGATCGCGAGCGCCGAGCCGCTTGCGCCCCGCCCCTCGGCGCTGGCGCGGCTCTTCAACGGTCCGGCGCGCACGATGCTGGAGCGCGTCGGCGTCCACGAGGCCGCCGACCTGATGGCGATGGAGATCGCCGACACCCCGGGGCTCGGGCAAGCCCCGGGCGCCGGTCCCCTCAACACCGACGACAACGGTATGCTCGAGTTCGCGAGCCCTTGGTACGTGATGAGCGATACCATCGCCGGAAACCTCGCGCTCCTCGACCGAGCGGCCGCCGCTGCGCGCTTCGTCGACCGGTGGGTGCCGGCGTGGCTGCCGCGCGAGGGCGGTATCGAGCTGCTTCAAGCGGTTGCCGGACGCCAGATCAAGAGTGGCCGGATCGCTCTCGCCGATCGCTTGGCCGAGGCCCTCGACGCCCGTGGGCGGCGAGCGGCGGCCGATCTCCTATTGGGGGATATTGCGGCGGCAACCGGCCGGTCGAGCGAGGCGGCGGTAGCCTGGGGCCGCCACGATACGGCCGCCTTTCGGGTCAGGCGGGGACGGCTGGCCGCGCGCAACGGCGAGGTCCTCGCCACGGCGCAGCTCCTGGCCAGCGTCCCCTCCGCCGCCCGGTCGGCCGAGGACAATGTCGTCCTGGCCTTGGCACTCGCCGCGACAGGCAGTGACGAGCGGGCGCTCGAAACTCTCGGCGAAGCCTCGGCCCGTTCCACCGCCGCGATCCTGACGCCGTTCGTGCGGGCGATTCTGCTTGACCGCGCCGGTCGCGAGACCGAGGCGAAGGCTTGGCGGCGCGAGGTCGCGGTTCGGCTCGACGATCTGCGTCGCTGTCTGGAGACCGATGGCTGCCGCGATGCCATGGATTCGCTCCTCGCCTGGTCTCGCGACACTCCACCGGGGGTTTCATCGGCGGCGTGGCAAGACTTGCAACAGACGCTCTACCTCCGGGTGACCCGACCGCTGCCGCTTTACTGGCGTGGCGTGACCCGGCTTTGGCTCGGCGAGGACGCGGCCGCGCGCGCGGCTCTCGGGACCTATCTCAAGCTGCTGCCCGAACCCGATCCCCGATCACGCGCCCACCGCCTCATGGCCGCCGGCCAGGGATCATCATGACCGACGAGCGCCGCGGTCGCGAACGGTTCACCGCCGCCGTCGGTTCGAGGTCGGCGCGGCCGCGAGCGTGAAGAGCTCGACCGGATCGGCGATGCCTCTGAGCGCGAAACGCCCTAGCGGCACCACCCGATCGCGCCCGTAGCGCGCGACGAACTCTCGCGTGAATACGTAGCTGGCGCCGAGCTCCTTGGCCTTGTCGACGCCACGCGCGGCCATGTTGACGGCCTCGCCGATGATGGTGAAATCGAGCCGCTCGCTCGACCCGACGTTGCCGTAGAGCACCCGTCCGAAATGTCCGCAAAGGGCGTGTGTCAGAGGTGGCTCGCGGGCCGCGCGGCGGACTTGGTTGAGCGCGCCGAGGCGGGCGCATATCGCCATCACCGCTTTCATCGGCCTTGGTGGTGGGGCCCCTTCGATCAGCGGGAAAAAGGCCAGCACCGCGTCGCCGATGAACTTCAGCACGTAGCCGCCGTTGTCCTCGATCGGATCGACGAGACAGTCGAAATAGGTATTGAGCAGGCGCACGGTTTGAACCGCGTCGAGACGGGTCGCGTGCTCGGTGAATCCATCAAGATCGGCGAAGAGGATGGCGGCGTCGGTCTGCTCGCCGTGACCTGAGCGGATGCGACCGCTTAAGACGCGACCCGCGGCGCTGCGACCGAGGTAGGTATCGAGCGTGGCGTTCAGAGTCTCCAGTGCCGCGTAGCGCTCGAAGGCGATCACGAAGATGTCGGTGAGCGCGCGGAAGCGGTTCACGGCTCTGGCATCGAAACCGCGCCGGCGCTTGGTCGCGAAAGCGATCGTGTTGATGGTGCCGTCGCTGAACGCAAGCGGCCGCATCAAATAATCGCTATAGCCTTCCAGCTTGAGCGCGCCATAAAGGGCGCAGGGGTGATCGGTAATATCCCCGAGGTTCCGGACCCTCAGTTCGGTCCCCGAGCGATGAACCTCGAAGTCCGGCGAGGCGTAATAGCCGGGACGGTTCTTGAGACCGTGCGGCCAGTCGACCACCTCCACCGCCGTGGCATTCCGTCGCCACAGATAGGTGCGCGCGCGAAATGCCGGATGAAGCGTCTGAAGACTGACGAAGAGCCGATCGACACCGAGGTGCGCCCGCCAAAGGATCGCTCCCGCACGGGAGACGAAGGCCTCGATGGAATGCGCTCGAGCCGCCGCCTCGGCAAGTCGTTCGGCCAGCGGTGATCGAGGACCCCGAAGCCCTTCGCCATGAGGTGAGGTCATTCGGGCCGGTCGTCCGTTGCGCCCGCCGTGCGAATCGGCGCTGTTCCTTGCCACAAGGGCTTGCTCATGGTTTCGGTGAACGACGAGAACATGATGTTGAAGCTCAGGCTGACTCGTTCATGGCGACCGCGGTTGACGGGCACGGAATGGCTCAACCATGCCGGAAAGATGATCAAGCGGCCCTCCTTGGCCTCAAGCGTGACCTTGTTGCCGTTGAAGCGGTTCCAACGCTTCACCGGTGGGAAGATTACCGCGGCCTGGGGCCTCGGATCGGCGAATTCGATTCGTCCCGTGCCTTTCGGGACCGAGACATAATAGACCCCGCTCAGAAAGTTGTTGGGATGGCAATGGTTCGAATTGAGCGCTCCGGTCGGATTGATGTTGGCCCAGCAGCCGGTGATCTCGAACGCGCCGGCGTCGAGATCGAGAAAGGCGATGATGCCTTGCGCCGCCTCACAGACGATGGACGTGAACTCCCGGAACCCATCGAGGGTATGAAGAACCGGATCGCTCTGCCAGGTACTCCCGATGGGAATGGGCTGTCGCGGCGAGATGAGCTCTTCAATAGTGGATAGAAGAGAGGCATTGAGCGGCTCGTGAACTCTCCGCCGCAAATCGACGACCCATACCGGCGTCGGGAAAATCTCCTTCACGGCCATGTTTTCAAACACGTGACGGTCCCTCTCGCGGTGGTCGCGTCAAGCCGGCGTCGCTATGGCTCGACCAGGGGCGGCGCGATCGACGGTGATGTCGAGAATTCGCGACAGCCGCGTCAGGGGAATCGGTTCAGGCGCCGGGGCCGTCTCGGCCAGCCCGGCATTCATCCAGATCGTCGCGGCGACCCACGTTCCGACCAACGTCTGAACGGTATGTTTCGAACCAGCCATCACATCAGGCTAGACCCTGCCCCGGTGTCAAGGTCAACGGCCGCGCCACCGCATGCGAACTGGATCGCGGTCAGTGGCGCCGACTAAGAAAATCGAGCACCGCGCAATCGGGCAGTTCTTGACGCGTACAGTTCGAGACAATACCGCCCAGCGTCCGTCGCACATCGACCAGGCTTTGCAATTTGGCGTCGACGAGCCCGAGATGGTGGCGGGCAAGGTCGGCGACCTGGGCGCAGGTGTGGTTGGGATCGTCCATCACCTCGACCAACTCGGCGATCTCGGTGATCGAAAAGCCGAGCGAGCGGCACTTGGCGATGAATCGGAGCCGTTCCACGGAGTCGGCATCGAACAGCCGATAGTTGGCCTCGCTGCGGCGCGGCGCGGCGACCAGGCCGAGCCGCTCATAGTACCGTATCGCCCGCGGCGTCAGGCTGGTCCTGCGCGAAAGCTCTCCGATCGTCAATAGGGCGGCGCGCATGTCGTCTTCTCCGCGACGGCCCGGCTTGGCGGTTCCATCACCCCCACCATCCGACGCCGCTTGCCGCGAGCCGAGGCCAGCGCGCGACGCGCCGCCGCCGAAAACCCGGCCGAGCCGGCGCCGACGACGATCAGATCGGGACCGCTACACATGGCGCCGCCGTCGGCGTTCATTCGACGCCGCATTCCGCAGTCGCGTGGCGGGCGGCGCCGGTCTTGAGAAGTCCCTTGTCGGTCATTCCTATGGCCTCTCCAAGCTCGGTAAGAGAAGAAACACTCACCAGCATGGGCGCGAGCACGATGAAAGCATTACCAACCACCCCACGACCAACCCCGGAGCCGCCATGGTCGTGCGTATCGAAATGACGCGGTCTAGTTCGTATCCGCGTTCGTTTCCGCCAGCACCGCCGGGAAACCCACTTCGGCCGTTGCTTCGGTCAGTGCCGAGAGATCGGTGCGCGCGTCGTCGTACGTAACCACCGCGGTCTGGCGATCATAGGAGACGTCGACAATGGTTACGCCCGCCACCGCCTCAAGGCTGCGCTTAACGATATAAGGGCAAGTCGGGCACCACAATCTTGACGTTGAGCGTCACCGTCCGGGACGCCGCCCAGACCGGCGCCACGCCAGAGCCGAGGGTCACGACGATGATGAGCGATGCAGCGAGACGTCTGATCATTATCCACCCCGTCATGGTCACGAATCGGTCGATCTCTTCATGGTTCGATCCCGCGTCAGTCAAGCAGGTAGGGGACGGCATAAGGAAACGCCAGCGCCGCCACGGTAAGCCCGCTCGCCGCCCATAGTAGCGTCCGGTTGAGGCGTTCCGAGAGCGGCAGCGCGCAGGCGCCATCGCGCGCGCAGGCCGCCGCTCGGGGCTTGCGGTACGTCATGTAGAAGCCACCGGCCAGAAATATCGCGGTAATGACGAAGAAGTAGGGCTTGTAAGGGTATAGCGCGGTGAGATTGCCGATCCATGCTCCCGTCACCCCGAGGCTGAACAGCACCAGGGGCACGATGCAGCACGACGACATGGCGACCGCGCCGAGCACGCTGCCACCGGCGAAAAGCCGCTTCTTGGCCTCCTCGTCGAGCGATTTGCCCGTCTCGATCCCCGTTCCCGAACTCAAATCCGACATTCTTGCTTCTCGCGCTCTCTCATTCTGCGGGTCACGAGGGGACTCTAACCCCTGTATCTACTACAGGCTCAAGAGGTTTTTTTGACCCGCTCCGCGCCGTCCAACGGCGCTCGGTTCGTGCTGAACTTGTGGCGCATCACTATTCCCGAGACAACCACGGCAATCCCGACCAGCAGCCACGTCTCCCACGTCAGAACCTCGATCGCATCGCCCATCACCACCATCAGTGTGGTCATGGGCAGGATGCCGATGCCGGTCGCCCAGGCGAAGGTCCACCACGAAATACGAGTCAGTCCGGCGGCGTAGTTGATCAAGTTGAAGGCGATCATCGGAATGAACCGGCTGAAGAGAAGAAGCCGCCCTCCATGGGACGCGGCCCATTCATCGAGCACATGCCAATGCTCGCGGGCGATCATCGCCTCGGCGAACGGCCGCCCGAGCGCGCGGGCCAAGCCGAAGGCGAGGAAACCACCCAGCATCGCTCCGGTCCAGGTAATGACCACGCCCCACACCGGGCCATAGATCATGCCGTTGGCGACGGCCAGAAACTCGGCTGGAAAGGGCACGAACGAATGCACGACCATCAGTCCGATCGAGGCCGCGACGCTCCATGCGCCCCACGACCGGATCGTCCGTTCGATCACGTCGATCGAAAATCCGTCGCTCAAGCCAAGATAAAGGACACCGCCGACCGTCGCGAGAACCACCGCCAACAGCACCATGATCGCAAGACGAGAAGCACGCGGCGATGCTCGGTCTCGGCCAAAATATGAGCCTGTTCCCACAGCCCGGATCCCCCTCCACCCGCCACGCTAATCCCTGTACCCACTACAGGATCAAGTCACGTTTTCGATCATCGGTGTTACGCCCGAATAACGACGAGGGCCTCGCGGCCAATATTGACCGCTATTGACGCCGCGTCGTGGTGGAACCGGGTCCAAACATATCGACGAGGCGGGAAATCCATCAATGAACGACCGTCACGAAAACGATCCAGAGACCTCCCGTGACTGGTGCCAACGGCATCCCGAGAGCAAACAGGCTTGATCGCCCAGGGATCTACTTCGCCTTCCCGCCGAACTTCTCTGCCGTCCGCATGGCGCCGAGGCCGAGCAGCGACAGGAGCACGGTGACCAGGGTGACCGTCCCGGACAGCGCCGGCAACTCCGTGACCCGCGGGAAGAAGTTGAACGTCACCCAGGTGAGCAGATCGAACAGGATGAAGTGCCAGGCCAGCGCGAGCCCACAGACCCAGCCGATGAACGGCCGCCAGCTGGCGACGAATATGCTCCGATGTCCGGCCTCGATCTTGTTGAGCTCGATCCGAGCCAGGCTCGGCTTCAACATCAACCTGGCCTTGATGAGCCCGGCGGCGCGCTTCGCCGGGCTCGATCACGCAAGGACAAAGTGCGCCGCTTCTTCCAGACCAGCCACCAAGCCAAAAGCTGGTCGCGAGAACGCACCGTCATCGCCCGCGTCGAAGCCACCGCGAAGGGCGCCGACGTCCGTTTTATCGTCACCAACCCGAGCGGCAAGGCCAAGGTGCTCTACGGACGTGTCTATTGCGCCTGCGGCGGAATGGAAAACATGATCAAGGAGCACGAGCTCTACACCCGGTCCGACCGCACCTCGCGCCACCGCTGGGAAGCCAACCAGTTCCGGCTGTTCCCGCACAGCGGCGCCTATTGGCTGCTGCATCAGCTTCGCCAGGCCGCGCCGCGCCGCTCGCCGTGGCGCAAGGCGACGGTCGAAACCATCCGCCGCGCCTTCCTCAAGATCGCCGTGCGCATCGAGGCGCTCAAGTCCCGCGTGCGCGTCGCCCTGCCCGCGGCTTATCCATATCGCAAGACCATGATCGCAATGGCGGGCTGCATCGCCGCCCAAGGCCCTTGATCCAGGCGGCCAGTGCCGTCGGATGAACCCCGAACATCAACCCCTAAACCGCCTTGAAAACCTGTCTACGAAAACAGCCGTCAACCCGGCCAACACCGCTCGCCCCGTCCAAATCCGCAGGCTGTCATGAATAATTGCGGCTAGCAGTCTGTCGGACTTTGGGACGGGTTTCTTGTAGGATCACGGCATGAGTAAATTTGTCGACTTCGATCGGGAGCAAGCCTTCTTGCTTCCGATTTTTGGCGCCAACCCGCCTTTCCCGAAAGCTGGACCAGGACAAGAATTTCTGACGTGTTTACACAAGAATTACACTGGCGCTGAAGGCATACCCGGCGTTGCGCCTGCTACATCATTGAAAAGTATGGTGCCCAGGGACAGAATCGAACTGCCGACACGAGGATTTTCAGTCCTCTGCTCTACCAACTGAGCTACCTGGGCGTCGCGCGGGACAAGGGCTTATACCGGATCGAGCGGCGCCCTGTCCACACGCGCTCGCGGGGGACGCGGCGGCGGCGCTCAATCCTCGTTCCAGTCTTCGTCGGCCACATCGTCCAGGCCGGCGACGACGGCGAGAGGCGGTCCGGGAATCGCGTAAACGCCGTCGATCCAGCGGGCCAGATCGCGATCGGCGCAGCGGGCCGAACAGAACGGCGCGAAGCGTTGCGTGGCCGCCGCGCGGCAAATCGGGCAGCGCGCGCCCGGGCCTCTACGCGGCGACGATGTCATGGCTTTCGCGCGCGCGGGCGGGGTCGGGGCGCAGCGTCACGTCGCTACCGAGCGCCGCCCGCAGGGCCGAGGCCAGGGGCTCGGCGGTGAGCGCGGCGATCACCTCGGGCGCGGCCATGACGGCCAGCGCGGCGGGGCGCGCGCGGACCAGATCGCGGGCGATGGCCAGGGCCACGCTTTCGGCCGAGAGCGACCGCCGGGCGCCGTCGCCGGGCCGGCGCGGGCCGCAGAGAACGTCGGCCAGCGGCGGGCGGTCGCGGCGCCGGGTCATCTCGACCAAGCCAAGGGGGGTGAAGCCGGTCGGCGCCACCGCCGCGCGATCGTCGGCCAGCGCCTGGGCCAGCGCCGCCAGCACCCGCCGGCGGTCGCCTCGCGTGGCCATGGTCGCGAAATCGATTACCATCAGGCCGCCGATGGCGCGCAGACGCAGGGACGAGGCGATCGCCTCGGCCGCCTCGAGGTTGGCGCGCCGCGCCGCGCCGGAGGCGCTTTGCCCTTCGCCGCGACCGAGATCGACGTCGATCGCACAGAGCGCCTCGCCCGGCTCGATCGTTACCCGGCCGCCCGAGGGCAGCGCCAGGCACGGCTCGCGCGCCGCCGCCAGCGCCGCCTCGACGCCGAGGTCGGCGAAGGGCGTCGCCCGGGGGCCGGCGATCTCGATCCGCTCGCCGAGGTCGAGCCCCAGCTCGGCCAGTCGCCGGCTGGCCTCGGCGGCGGCGCGGGCGTCGTTGGCGATCACCCGGCGGGGTCCGGGGCCGACGACGTCGCGCAGTGTCCGGGCCAAGGGGCCGAGATCACGATGCAGGAGGGCCGGCGCGCTGGCGTCGCGGCGGCGGGCCTCGATCCGCGCCCAGATCGCGCGCAGGCCGGCAAGCTCGTGGGCGAGGGCGTCGGCGTCGGCGCCGCGCGCCCGCTCGCTGGCGATCACGCGCCCGGCCGCGGCGCTCTCGATCAGGGCCTTGAGCCGCGCCCGTTCGGCGTCGTCGGCGATGCGTCGCGAGACCGCCGCGCCGCGCCCGCCCGGGGTCAACGCCAAGCGCGGGCCGCGCAGGGTCGGCCGGGCGGTGAGCCGCGCGCCCTTGGTCGCCGTCGGGTCGCGATCGACCTGGACAAGAACCGCCTCGCCCTCGCAACAGTGCCCGGCGGCGGCGTTGAGGAAGCCGACGCGGCCGCCACCGAGATCGACGAAGGCGGCGTCGAGCGTCGGCGCGACCCGGGTGATACGACCGAGATGGATGTCGCCGACCAGGCTTTCGGCGCCGGCGCGGTGGTGGAAGACCTCGACCACCCGCTCGCCGGCAAGCAGCGCCACCCGGGTCTCGCCGGGGGCGCTCTCGGCGATAATGGTGTCGATCATGTCGCGCCGAGGCCGGCGGCGGCGAGCAGCGTGGCGGTCTCGTGGAGCGGCAGGCCGACGACCGTGCCGTAGCCGCCGTTGATCCATGGGATCAAGGCCCCGGCGCGGCCCTGAATGGCGTAGCCGCCGGCCTTGCCGCGCCATTCGTCGCTGGCCAGATAGTTAGCGATCTCTTGGGCGTCGAGACGCTTGAAGCGAACCTTGGTCGCCGCCACGCGACAGCGTTCGCGGCCGTCGCCGTCGATCACCGCGATCGCCGTATGAACGGTGTGGCGGCGGCCCGAGAGCAGCTCCAGGCAGCGCCGGGCCTGGGCCTCGTCGGCGGCCTTGGGCAGCACCCGGCGGCCGAGCGCGACCACGGTATCGGCGCCCAGGATTACGCGGCCCGGGTAATCGGTCGCGACCCGACGCGCCTTGTCGCCGGCGAGGCGCGCCGCGAGGGCGCGGGGAAGCTCGCCCCGGCGCGGGCTTTCGTCGACCGTCGCCGGGACCATCAGGTCGGGTTCGAAGCCGATCTGGCGCAACAAATCGAGCCGCCTCGGCGACGCCGAGGCGAGAACGAAGCGCGGCCGGCCCGGATGCGCCATCGCCGCCGAGACTTACTTGTAGCGGAAGGTGATGCGGCCCTTGGTCAGGTCGTAAGGGGTCATCTCCACCGTCACGCGATCGCCGGCGAGAACCCTGATCCGGTTCTTGCGCATCTTGCCCGAGGTATGGGCAAGCACCTCGTGGTCGTTGTCGAGTTTCACCCGAAACATCGCGTTGGGCAGGATTTCGGTCACCATGCCCGGCATTTCGATCGCGTCTTCCTTGGCCATGTAGTTCCTTTGGCGCGTCCCGATGGTGGCGCAAAAATGATTGGAAATCCGGTCCCCGTCAAGCCCGACGCGGGAGGGCGCTCGCCGCGATCAGACCACGGGCGGCGGCGGCGGCGGAAAGCGGGCGCGAATTCGTTCCGTCAGGCGGTCGCGAACCTCGCGGTAGGCGGCCAGGCGGGTCTCGCGGTTGCCCTCGACGATCGAGGGATCGAAGGTGTTCCAGAACTCGACCTCGCAGGCCATGGTCCGGGTCATCTCGACCGCGCGATGCTGGGCCTCGGGCGAGAGGGTGACCACCAGATCGAAGGAATCGTCCTCGATGTCGTCGAAGGATTTGGGGTGGTGGCGGGCGAGGTCGATGCCGATTTCGTCCATCACCGCGACCGCGAAGGGATCGAGCGCGGCCACCCGCACGCCGACCGAATCGACATAGACCACGTGGCCATAGTGGAACTTCATGATCGCCTCGGCCATCGGCGAGCGCACGGCGTTCATCGAACACGCGAACAATACCGCCCCGGGAAGGCCGACCATCGCCCCGTCTAGCCGCGGATGTGGAGGACGCAGATCAGGGTGAACAGCCGCCGCGCGGTGTCGATGTCGATGTCGATGCGATCGGCAAGGCGGTCGCGGAGCACTTCCGAGCCTTCGTTGTGCAGGCCGCGCCGGCCCATGTCGATGGCCTCGATCCGCGACGGCGAGGCCCGTTTGATGGCGTCGAAATAGCTCTCGCAAACATGGAAATAATCCTTGATCAGCCGCCGCAGCGGGCTGACCGGAAACACCACCCGGGCGAGCGCGCTCTCGTCCTCGGCGCGGATGTCGAGGACCAGGCGGTTGTCCTCGATAGCGAGGTGCAGGTGATAGGGTCCGGGGGCGACGCCGAGCGGGTCGAAGTGGTTCTCCTCGAGCAGATCGAAGATCGCTACCCGCCGCTCGTGCTCGATCTCGGGGCTGCGCCGCAGGATGGTGTGTTCATCGAGCGCGATGTCGGTGATGCGCTGGTTGTCGCGCTGTTTCACGGCGCCCCGGTTCACGATACCCGCTCTCCCGTCTCGGCGGCGACCGCCGCGCGCCAGCGCTCGATCCAACCGCCGATGGTCTCGGCGCGGGTCTTGAGCGCCGCCCGATTGACGATCAGATGGGCGCTGATGGCGGCGATACGCTCGACCTCGACCAGGCCGTTGGCGGCCAGGGTATCGCCGGTCGAGACCAGGTCGACGATTCGCCGGCACAGCCCCAGCGCCGGCGCTAATTCGACCGCGCCCGACAGCTTGATGCATTCGGCCTGGACCCCGCGAGCCGCGAAATGGCGGCGGGTGAGGGCCGGGTACTTGGTCGCCACCCGCAAGTGGCTCCAGCGCGCCGGGTCGTCGCCCGGCGCCATCTCGGCCGGCTCGGCGACGACCAGGCGGCAGCGACCGACGCCGAGGTCGAGCGGCGCGTAGATCTCGGGATAGTCGAATTCCATCAGCACGTCGTTGCCGGCGACGCCGATGTCGGCGGCGCCGAAGGCGACGAAGGTGGCGACGTCGAAGCTGCGCACGCGGACGATCGAGATGCCCTCGCGGTCGGTGGCGAAGCGCAGCCGTCGCGAGGCGGGATCGTCGAAGGCCGCCTCGGGAACGACGCCGCCGCGGCGCAGAAGCGGCATCACCTCGCCGAGGATGCGCCCCTTGGGCAAGGCGATGACCAGTTCGCGGTCCAGGCGCACCGCCCCGTCACTCCTTGATCCGGGCGATGTCGGCGCCGCAGGCGGCGAGCTTTTCCTCGAGCCGTTCGTAGCCGCGATCGAGGTGGTAGACGCGCCCGACCACGGTTTCGCCCGTGGCCGCGAGCCCGGCCAGCACCAGCGATACCGAGGCCCGCAGATCGGTCGCCATGACCGGCGCGCCGACCAGTCCGCCAACCCCGCGAACCAGCGCCGAGGCCCCGTGGACGGTGATGTCGGCGCCCATGCGGGCGAGTTCGGGAACGTGCATGAAGCGGTTCTCGAACACCGATTCGGTGATCATCGCGGCGCCGTCGGCGATCGTCATCAGGGCCATCATCTGGGCCTGGAGGTCGGTCGGAAACCCGGGGTAGGGGCCGGTCATCACGTCGACCCCGGCGATCCCCCCGTTGGCGCGGCGGACGCGCAACCCGCGCGTCGTCGGCGTGATTTCGACCCCAGCCGCGACCAGCGCCTCGACCACCGCGCCGAGCGCGTGGATGTCGGCGCCGACGAGTTCGATGTCGCCGCCGGTGATCGCCGCCGCCACCGCGTAAGTGCCGGCCTCGATGCGGTCGGGCAGCACGTCGTGGCTGGCGCCGCCGAGGCGCTCGACCCCGGTGATCGTCAACTCGTCGCTGTCGATGCACTCGATCCTGGCCCCCATCGCCACCAGGCAGCGGGCGAGGTCGGCGATCTCGGGCTCGCGCGCGGCGTTGGCCAACACGGTCTCGCCCCGGGCCAACGAAGCGGCCATCATCAGGTTCTCGGTGGCGCCGACCGAAACCGCCGGGAATTGGATATGGGCGCCGTGGAGACCGTCCGGCGCCCGGGCCACGACGTAGCCGTTTTCGAGCTCGATCTCGGCGCCCAACTGTTGCAGGCCCTTGAGATGCAGATCGACCGGTCGGGTGCCGATGGCGCAGCCGCCGGGAAGCGATACCGTGGCCTGGCCGCGGCGCGCCAAGAGCGGTCCCAGCACCAGGATCGAGGCGCGCATGCGGCGCACTAGATCGTAGGCGGCGGTGGTGTCGGTGATCGCCCGCGCGGTCAGCGTCAGCGCCCGCCCGGCATGGCCGCCGTTGCCGGCGTGGCCGTCGAGCGTCAGCGTCACCCCGAGCGCTTGCAGGAGGTTGGCGAGGGTGGCGATATCGGCCACATGGGGTAGGTTGCCGAGCGTCAGCGGCGCATCGGTGAGCAGGCAGGCGGTCATCAGCGGCAGGGCCGCGTTCTTGGCCCCGCCGATGGCGATCGCGCCCTTGAGCGGATGCCCGCCGCGAACCCGGATTCTATCCATCGCCCGCGACCCGACGCGGATACCCGCCAGCGGCGGCGCGCGGCGGCAACGGGCGGCGGCGGAGACGAAGAGCGTCCTCGGCCATCGGTGGTATCGGGTCCGGGATGTGGGTAGGGGCCGGCGCCGTTTTACGCCAAGGAGAAGCGCCGCTCAAGCGTCGCGCTCGTCGCGTTCGGCGATCATGTCGCGGGCGCGGCTCTGCGCCTTGCGCCGGCGCAGGTTCTCGCGCAGGGCGGCGGCGCGCCGCGCCGCCCGATCGACCGCCGCCCCGCCCCCGGTCGCGGGCGTCGCATCGGGCGATTCCCGCGCCCCCGGCTTGGCGCCGCCGCCGTCGTTCGCGGGCTTGTTCATGCGCGTCTCGATCTTGCTTAGCCAAGGCCACTGTGGCATGGTGCGCCGCGCCTCTCAAGGCCGCCGTAGCTCAGTGGTAGAGCGCATCCTTGGTAAGGATGAGGTCCTCAGTTCGATCCTGAGCGGCGGCACCACCAAAAGTCCGGATTAGATCGGCTCTCGTCGCCCGTCGCGGGAGCGTGCGTCGATCGCGGAGCGCGCTTGATCCGCCTTGCGACGTGTCATCCGGTCGCCCCCGTCACGCGCGGCGCAGCTCGGCCAGGGCCATGCGTTTATAGACCGCGACCAGCGCGTCGCCCTCGGCGCGCGCGACCGATATGGCGAGGCGCATGGTCGCCTCGCCGAGATGCATGATCAAGAAGGCGGAGACGGACAGTTCGCGTGGATCGCGGCCGGGCCGGACGCGCCGGAGCGCCGCGGCCAGCAGGGCGCCGTTGGCCCGGCTGTCGGCGAGTTCGATATCCCTGAGCGCCTTGTCGGCCTGGGCGCCCGAGTGGATATCGCGCATGACGGGTTCGGCGATGAATATCGCGTAATAGGTGTCAACGAGTTTGCCGAAGGCCGCGCATAGCGCGTCTATCGTCGTCGCCTGGGCGAGCCCCTCCTCGATGCAGTGGCGGCCTTCGGCGTTGTAGCGCTCGGCCAGTGTGCGGACGATCGCGCTCTTGTCGGGGAAGTATTGATAGAGCGAGCCGATCGAGACTCCGGCCAGCCGCGCCACCTCGCTCATGCGCAGGGCGTCGCTGCCCTTCTCGGCGATCACCTCGGCGGCGCATCCCAGGATGCGTTCCACCCGCTCGCGGCTGCGGCGCTGGCTCGGCCTGCGGCGAAGGGTGGTCTTCGCGTCCGAGATGGGTGGTGGGTCGGGCGGTGGGCTCGTCATCGGGTCGTCTCCAAAACGCGAATGCGCGAATTTCGTTGACTCCAATAATATGAGCAGTTATCACATTACGCAACATGAGCATCACTCATATTTGGAGAAGTCAATGGACATCATGCAGGATACACGACCGATCCTCGTTCTTGGCGGCACCGGCAAGACGGGTCGCCGAGTGGCGCAAGGGCTTCGGGATCGCGGCCTTGCTGTGCGCATCGGCTCGCGCTCGGCCGAGCCGGGGTTCGACTGGAACGACGCCGCCACCTGGGCGCCCGCGTTGCAAGGCGTGGGCGCGGTGTACATCGCCTATCAGCCCGATCTGGCGGTCCCGGGGGCGGTCGCGGCCGTCAGCGAATTCGCCGAGACGGCGCTGGCGGCCGGAGCCCGGCGGATGGTTTTGCTGTCGGGGCGCGGCGAGGCTGAAGCGGAACGCGCCGAGCGGGCGTTGCGGGAGACCGATGCCGACTGGACCATCGTGCGGGCGAGCTGGTTCGCGCAGAATTTCAGCGAGAGCTTTCTGCTCGACGCCGTGCGCGCCGGCGAGGTCGCCTTGTCGGCGGGCGCCACGCGGGAGCCGTTCATAGACGTGGACGACATCACCGACGTGGTGGTGGCGGCGCTGACCGACCCGGTGCATATCGGCCATCTCTATGAAGTGACCGGGCCGCGCCTGATGACCTTCGCCGAAGCGGTCGGAGAGATCGCCGAGGCCGGCGGCGGGCCGGTCCGCTACACGGAAATCCCGGCCGAGGACTACGCGGCGTTGCTGGGCAAGCACGGGGTTCCCGCCGAATTCGTCTCGCTGGTGATGTATCTCTTCACGACCGTCCTCGATGGCCGCAACGCGCGGCTCGCGGACGGCGTGCGCCGCGCGCTCGGCCGCGCGCCGCGCGATTTCGCCGCCTATGCCCGGGATACCGCCGCGACCGGCGTTTGGGCGGCCCGCTGATGTCCGGCCCATGGATCGGTCCGGTCGTCGTCTCGACGGCGCTGGGCGCCGCCCTGGTCGGCGGCATCTTCTTCGCCTTCTCGACCTTCGTCATGACGGCCCTCGGCCGCCTGCCGCCCGAGCAAGGGATCGCGGCCATGCGGTCGATCAACGTGACTGTGCTCAACCCCTGGTTCTTCGCCGCCTTTTTCGGAACGGCGCTGGGCGCGGCGGCGCTGGCCCTGTTCGGATTCCTTAACTGGGACGCGCCGGGGGCGGCTTATCTGGTCGCCGGCGGCCTCTTCTACGTGATCGGCTCGATCCTGGTCACCGCCGCTTTCAACGTCCCGCTCAACGATGCCCTGGCCGCCGCGCAAGCGGGCGTCGACATCTGGCCCCGCTACCTCGCCACCTGGACGACGTGGAACCACGTTCAAACAATTGCGTCGCTTGGCGCCGCTGTGTCGTTCATCATGGCCAGTCGATAGGCCCGCTCTGCCCGGACGACGGGGTCTATGTCTTTTTTCTTGGAGGCGCGCCATGGGCGAGACCGTCGAGATTGCGCTTGAGCGGCTGACGAGCGAGGCGTTCGCTCCTTTCGGCCAGGTGATCCATCCGCCGGCCGGAGCGCCCGACTTCGCGGGGCCGCATATCGCCTCGTGGCGGATGGATTTCAGCGCCGACGGCGCGATCGAGTTGATGGTCACGCGCTACCGCCATCTGCCCTTCGCGCTCACGCTGATGGAGCGACATTTCACCGTGACCCAGGGCTTCGTGGCGCTCGGCGGGGCGTCCTCGGTGATGGTGGTGGCGGGTCCCACCGCCATCGACGGCCGGTCGCCAACGCCCGAGCCCGACTCGCTGCGCGCCTTTTACGTCGACGGGTCGTCCGGCGTCATGCTGTGGCGAGGCGCTTGGCATGCGTTGACGCGCTTTCCGGCGCGGCCGCCGGGGGCGGCGTTCGCGTTGATCACCGCGCGCGAGACGCAGCGCGAACTCGAGCGCGAGAAACGCGACGGGACGCCGCCGAAACTCACGCAGGTCGCGGATTTCGAAAAGTCGCGTGGGATCGACTTCCGGGTGGTCGATCCTCGGGGCCTCTTGGACGGCGGCTAGAGCGATTTCCGGTCACCTTTACGCGGTAAAGGCGACCTGCGTTCAAGCGCCACGCAGGCTCCCGCCGCGCGAGCGGCGGCCCGCGCTTGCGGGCTGGCGCGATCCGGGTGGTTCCACCTGTTCGGATTGCGCTCTAAGAGTCGCCGCGCACCCGGGCCAAGCCCTCGGCGGCGAGGGCGTCGGCGCGTTCGTTGCCGGGGTCGCCGGCGTGGCCCTTGACCCATATCCAGTCGACCCGGTGGCGGGCCAGGGCCTGGTCGAGCCGGGTCCAGAGATCGGCGTTCTTGACCGGCTTGCGCTTGGCGGCCTTCCAGCCGTTGGTTTTCCAGCGGTGGATCCAGCGGGTGATGCCATCCTTGACGTAGGTCGAATCGGTATGGATGCGCGCCGTCACCGGCCGCGACAGCGCTTCCAGCGCCTGGATGGTGGCCATCAGTTCCATGCGGTTGTTGGTGGTCTCGGGCTCGCCGCCGCAGAGCTCGCGGGTGACGCCGCGATAGCGCAACACCGCGCCCCAGCCGCCCGGCCCCGGGTTTCCCGAGCAGGCGCCGTCGGTATGGATCTCGACCGTCTCGGTCATGCCCGCGCCTAGCCGAGCCCGTAGGCGGCGGCGCTTTTCACCCCTTGGTGAAAGCGCAGCTTGGCGAAATATTCAAGCGGGTCCTTGGGCTTGACCAGGGCGCCGTCGACCTGGTTGAGCCAATCGTAGAGCCGGGTCAGCAGGAAGCGCAGCGCCGCGCCCCGGGCGAGCAGCGGCAGGGCCGCGAGTTCGGCCTCGGTACAGGGCCGGACCCGGCCATAGGCGTTCAATAGCCGCCGCGCCTTGGTCACGTTGAACTCGCCGCCGCGCTCGAAGCACCAGGCGTTGAGACAGACCGCCAGGTCGTAGGCGAAGACGTCGTTACAGGCGAAATAGAAATCGATCAGCCCGCTCAAGCGGTGGCCCTCGAAGAAGACGTTGTCGGGGAACAGATCGGCGTGGATGACCCCGGCCGGAAGATCGCGCGGCCAATGCCCTTCCAGCACCTCAAGCTCGCCGGCGATGGCGGCGGCGAGCCCCGGGGCGACTTCGTCGGCGCGCGCGGCGCTGGCCTCGAACAGCGGTCGCCAGCCGGCCACCGACAGCGCGTTGGGGCGCTGGAGCGCGAAATCGGCCCCGGCCAGGTGAAGCCCGGCCAGCGCCGCGCCCAGGGCCGCGCAATGCGCGGGCTGGATGCGCCGGGGCCAGACCCCCTTGAGAAAGCTGATTATGGCCGCCGGCCGCCCGGCGAGTTGGCGTAGCGCCACCCCGTCGCGGTCCCGGATCGGCGTCGGACAGGGCACGCCGGCGGCCGCCAGATGCTCCATCAGGCCGAGAAAGAAGGGCAGATCGTCGGGCGCCACCCGCTTTTCGTAAAGGGTGACGATGTAGGGGTCGCGGTCGGTCAGCACCAGGTAATTGCTGTTCTCGACCCCTTCGGCGATGCCCTTGAAGGAGACCAGCGCGCCGACCGCGTAGGCGGCGAGAAAGCGCGCCATGTCCTCGTCGGAAACCTCGGTGTAGACCGCCATCGCGAACCGCCGTCGTTGGGGATATCAGGATCGATCGCCGGCCCCGCGGATGACCCGCCGCGCCGCCGCCGTCAAGAGGGGATTCGACTTGCCCGCCCTGTGACGCCGCGCCGGAACGCCGCCGCTGGAGAGGCCGACGGTCGAAAGATAGCTTGAAAACATCCAACAAAATCCGTAACAACTCAAGCCGACTCGTCGTCGCGCCGACGCTTGACCGGCCAGCGCGCGGGGCCGCGAGTGGAGATAAAAATTTGGAGAGGGGAGGGACGAGGCCGTGTCCAGGCCCATTTTGCGCGTCGAGGGCTTGTCGAAATCCTTCCGTGGATTGCAGGCGGTCTCCGGCTATCATCTGGTCCTGAACGAGGGCGAGATTCTCGGCATCATCGGCCCCAACGGCGCCGGCAAGACGACCATTTTCCACCTGCTGACCGGGTTTCTGAAACCCACCACTGGGCGCATCCAATTCGGCGATCACGACATTACCGACGCGCCGCCTTCCCGGGTCGCTCGGCTCGGTCTCGCGCGGACGTTTCAAAACATCCGCCTGTTCGACAATCTGACCGTTTTGGAAAACGTCACCGTCGCGGCCCAGCTCCACACCCGCTACAATCTGGCCGAGGTGGTCGCTGGCTGGCCGTCGTTCACGCGCAAGGAGCGGCGGGTCCGCGATCAATCGCTCGATCTTCTCGACCTGCTCGGACTTTCCGATCTGCGCGACCGCAAGGTCGATGGGCTGGCCTATGGCGACAAGCGCCGCCTCGAGATCGCCCGCGCGCTCGCCACCGAGCCCAAGCTGCTGCTACTCGACGAGCCCGCCGCCGGCATGAACCCGAGCGAAAGCGATGAGTTGCACCAGTTGATCCTCTCATTACGTCGGGATTTCGATCTCACCGTCGTCCTGGTCGAGCACGACATGCGCCTGGTGATGAACCTTTGCGAGCGCCTGCAAGCCTTGAGCTATGGCTCGGTGATCGCCGAGGGGACCGCCGAGGAGGTCCGCCAGAATCCGAGCGTGATCGAATCCTATCTCGGCCGAGCGAGCGTCAAGCTCGCGGCGGGGGCGTGAGCCGATGCTCGACGTTCGAAATCTCGAAGTCTATTACGGCGGCATCCGCGCCCTCGACGGGATATCCCTTCATGTCGCCGAAGGCGAACTGGTGACCTTGATCGGCTCGAACGGCGCCGGCAAGACGACCACGCTCCGCGCCATCTCGGGGCTGATGCGTCCGCGAAGCGGGGAGATCATCTACGACGGCGCTCCGATCCATGCGTTGTCGCCCTATCAGATCGTGCGCCGCGGCATTTCCCACTGCCCCGAGGGGCGCCATATCTTCACCAACCTCACGGTCGACGACAACCTGCGCTTGGGCGCGGTGCAACGCCGCGACGCGGCCGGGGTCAGGCGCGACCGCGATTGGGTCTACAGCCTGTTTCCCGTGCTCGAGGAGCGGCTCGGACAGCTCGGTGGAACCTTGAGCGGCGGCGAGCAGCAGATGCTGGCGATCGCCCGCTCGTTGATGAGCCAGCCGCGCCTGCTCCTGCTCGACGAGCCCTCGCTGGGGCTGGCCCCGATCCTCGTCGATACGATTTTCGCCGTCCTGCGCGAGATCAAGAAAAGCGGCCGGACGATCCTGCTGGTCGAACAAAACGCCTATCTCGCGCTCGAGGTCGCCGATCGCGGCTACGTACTCGAGACCGGGCGTCTCATTCTTCACGATACCGCCCAGGCGCTGCGGACCAACGCCCAGGTCGAGCGATCATATCTGGGGGGTTGAGACCATGTCGCTAACCGAATATGGCCTTCAACAACTGGTCAACGCACTCAGCATCGGCAGCCTTTACGCGCTGATGGCGATCGGTCTGGCGATGGTGTTCGGTATCCTGCGCCTGATCAACTTCGCCCATGGCGACCTGATGATGGTGGCGAGCTATTCGGCGCTCGGCCTGTTGTTTTTCGGCTGGCCGTATTGGATCGTGGTGCCGGCCGTGGTGGTGATCACCGCCCTCGCCGGTATCCTGATGGAGCGGATCGCCTACCGGCCGATCCGGGGCGCGCCCGACGTCGCCATGCTGCTGACGTCCTTCGCCGTGACCATCATCTTGGAGAACGGCGCCGTCATGCTGGTCGGTGCCCGGTCGCGCGCCTTTCCGATCCCCGATTTCCTGCGCACGGTGTATCACCTCGGCAATCTCACGGTCGCCAGCGTCAACGTGGTCGCCATCCTCGCGACGGCGGTCCTGCTGGTTTTCTTGACGCTGTTCGTGACCCGTACCGATATCGGCATCTCGATGCGCGCGGCGGCCGACGACATGACGGCCGCGCAGCTTATGGGGATCCCCATCAACCGGGTGATCGCGGCGGCCTTCGCCATCGGCTCGGGGTTGGCCGCCGTCGCCGGGCTTCTGTGGACCGTGAAGGTCGGCAAGGTCGATCCCTACATGGGCTTCTTCCCGGTTCTCAAGGCCTTCGTCGCGGCCGTGATCGGCGGCTTCGGCACGATCCCGGGGGCGGTTGTCGGCGGCTTCGTGCTCGGCTTCCTGGAGATCATGTTCCAGGCGCTCTTGCCCGGCGAATGGAGCGCTTATCGGGACGCGTTGGTGTTCGGTATTCTGATCGTCGTCCTGCTGGTCCGCCCCAACGGCATCGTCGGGGCCCGGGTGCGGGAGGAAATCTAGGCATGCGGCGCTCCGAAACGCGGCCCGAGACCGGTGCCACGGCCATCGATTGGCGGCGTCATGCCGGCATGACCGTGCCGGTGGCGCTGATCCTGCTGCTGCCGCTGTTCGCCAGCTTCGGCGCCAGCGCTTATGAGCACCGGGTGATCGTGGTCCTGGGCATCGACATCATCCTGGTGCTCAGCCTCAATCTGTTCAGTGGCTTCACCGGGGTCTTTTCGCTCGGCCACATCGGCTTCATGGCGCTCGGCGCCTATGCCTCGGCGATCCTCGACATGCCGGTGGCGAGCAAGGCCATCAACCTGCCCGATCTGCCGTCCTGGCTGGCCGGCGTCGAGCTCGGCTTCCTGCCGGCGACGCTGGTGGCGGGCCTGTTGGCCGCCCTGGTGGCGCTGGTGATCGGCCTCGCCGTGCTACGGCTCAGCGGCCACTATGTCGCCGTGGCGACGCTCTCGTTCCTGGTCATCGTCCGGGTGGTGCTGATCAACGCGGTGCCCTTCACGCGGGGCTCGCGGACTTTCTTCGGCACCCCGGCCTACACCACGGTCTGGTGGGTCTATGCCTGGGTCCTGATCACCGTTTATATCGCTTGGCGACTGTTGCGCTCGCCTTACGGTCGGGCGATGCTGGCGCAGCGCGAGGATCGGATCGCCGCCCAGGGGGTTGGCATCCAGGTGCTGCGCAGCCGCCTCTGGCCCTTCGCCTTGAGCGCCTTTCTCACCGCCGTGGCGGGGGCGCTGTGGGGGCACTACATCGTCGCTTTTTCGCCCAACGCCTTCTATTTCACCGAAACCTTCACGATCATCACCATGCTGGTGGTGGGCGGCATGGGCAGCATC
>Ga0114931_10001466_pt1 | contig 30206 bp, 36 predicted proteins | sample 2SBtaG_FD_89579 | JGI IMG/M metagenome (GOLD analysis project Ga0114931, IMG submission 89579) | Deep subsurface microbial communities from Kolumbo volcano to uncover new lineages of life (NeLLi) - 2SBTROV14_V59a metaG | ecosystem: Environmental > Aquatic > Marine > Volcanic | place: Kolumbo... | reverse complement strand
CACCCCCCCCACGTCCGATAGGAAAAAACCGATAGGAAAACTACCAAAAAGTAATAAAAAACCAACAATCCAACCAAAAAAAGATATATGAATTTAATTTCATAAGAAAAAGTATCAAAAAATATATAAAAGGGAAGGGTGTTGCTGTACCCTCTGTCAGTAAGGGTGTCAATCAGCCCTTTCTAAAGAATTATCTATTGCTTTTAAAGGTTATGTATTGCTTATCTTTTCTGTTCCTCAGTTGTTTGGTTTAGTCTTTTATTTATTAGTGGAATATATTCTGAAGATAATTCAATTCCTACAAATCTCCTGTTTAGTTTCTTCGCCACCCATAAGGTAGTTCCGCTTCCAGCAAAAATATCCAAAACTATATCTCCCTCACGAGTTCCTGCTTTTATACATCTTTCAGGCAATTCTTCTGGGAATACAGCAAAATGTGCTTCAGGATAAGGGTGCGTGTTAAAACTCCAAACTGCTCTGCAATTTCTTCCATTTTTATCTGGTCTCATATCCCTTCCAGCACGAGCAAGAGAGTTAGCATTTGCTTTGTTATTTGGATCAATCTTCTCGTTTTTTGCTCTCTTCTTATAATAACCACCCCACCTATTTAATGGTTTGTCATAAGGTTCTTTTATTGCATTGTTATTATAATAATACTTCTCTGATTTTGAAAGCAAAAATATAAATTCATAATTAGTAACAGGCCTATCTTTTACACTTGATGGCATAGCATTTGGCTTATGCCAAATTATTGCTTGTCGCAAATACAATCTTAATTTTTCTTGCAGAGCAAACGCAACACGCCAAGGTATTCCCACTAAATCTTTTGCTTTAAGGAACTTGTGAGGTCTTGTTTGTGGTTCTTTAAACTCTCCATTTCTTCCTTTTAGATATTTTGGGTCTGGATACCCTTTATATCTAGAAGCACTGCCTTTGGAATAATATGTATCTCCAAGATTTAACCATATTGTTCCATCATCTTTAAGGATACGCTTAACTTCTGAAAAAACTTTAACTAAATCATCAACATATTTTTCAGGAGTTTCTTCTAGCCCTATCTGCTTTGCGTGACCGTAATCTCTCAGCCCCCAGTAGGGTGGCGAAGTTACAACACATTGAATTGAATTATCTTCCATCTTTTTCATTTGTTCTATACAATCTTTGTTATAAATTACGTTTGTTTTCATTTTATCTTTTATTCCTCTTTTTATTAAAATTCCTCACCAAAGTTTCTCAAAACAATCTTACCTCTTCTAGTCTCCCCAGATTTTATCCCTCCCAACTTTTGTGGGGATAACTCTCTCAATTTTCTTTGGGCCTCTTCTCTTTCCTTTCTTAATTCTGCCTCTTTAAATCTTTTCTTTTCTTCTTCTGCCTCCCCCTCCAACACCTGTACTCTTTGATTAACTAATCCTAAAGCCTCACTTCTTAAATCATCAAAATAAATATCATTTGCTTCCTCTTCAAACTTCTTAAATTCTCTTAAATTTTTTGCTCTTTTTACATTATTTTTTATATCTTCAAAAGAAATTAATTCATCTCTTACCCTTACTCCTGCCTTAGTATAATCATTTGCCCCTCTTGAAGGCCTTTCAAAAGAGCTAAGCCAAGCTAATTTTGCAGTATCTGTAATAAATTTCCTCTCTGCCCTCTCGTATATTTCTTCAAGATAACCCATTATGTACTCGCTGTTTTATAGTCACTCAACCAAAGTGTTTTAAATCCATCTGGTGAGAGATATTTAATTTTAGGTACATTATCATACATTTTATGCAAAAAGTCCAAGTGTGCTGAGCTAATGGGCTGTTTATAAGATTTATCTACATCTCCTACAATACATTTAAATATTGGTGCTCCTTTACTACCTTTTGGCTTATTTCTTAAAATATGTGATTTAAACCTGTATATTTTAGCAATATGCTTATGCATTTGATCACAAGTTGTTTCCTCCTGAATATCAAATACCTCTTTAAATTTCTTTTTTGTTAAACAAACACAATTATAATTCCCATATTCTTCACCATTACAATCAATCTTTGACTCTGTTTCAAAGACATAAAAAGGAGATAAATCAAATCTTTCCATTAAAAATTCTAACTGAGTTTTTACCTGCCAGAATAATGAATTATCAAAATCAAGAAATATTACAAACTTAAAATCTTCTGTACGATTAGACCATCCTCCTGTTGGCATATTTGGAATTTTAACAGCATTAATAATAACTGAATAATCCATCTTTTTTGTCTTTGATTTGTATTCCAATTCCTTTGCTAATTTCGTTACTTTTTTGAAGAAATCTTTATATCTTGGTCTATCAAGATTTATGTTTATCTGAAACTGATCGTTTTCTTTATTTTTTATTTTCATTTTCACCCAGTGGAATCTACCACCATAACTAAATTTGCTTAATCTCTAAATTCTTTCGCACTATCTTTCTCAATTTAGGCAACCAATAAAATGCTGTTTGTTTTAATCTAAACTTTTCTATAACTTTTCCATTTTCATCTACAACTGCCCAATTACTCATTTTTGTTAAGACACGATTACTCATCTTTAAAAGGAAAGAACAAACACCTAATCTTAACAGGAATTATCCCAGCAACCTATAAGACTAGGTGTTGCCTTACCCAACTGCCAACCTTCTGTTTTATTTAAATTTTTCCCTCTAAGCCAAATTCCTATATTTAATTAAGAGGAACGTTCTTTATCTCGTTTTTCTAGCCAATAAAGCTTTGTATCTATCTTGTCTAGTTTCTGCAAAAGCTTCTCTATTCCTTCAATAATTATTCCATTGCCAGAAACTTTGAGACCTTGATCTGTTACTAAGCTATCAACAATTTTTTTTATTTCTTCATCCATTTAAACTCCCTTCTATTAAATTTACATAGTAAATTAATTTATTTATGTGCCATCTCTTTGAAAGAGCATAAAAAGCAAGGTAAATTGAATAGTCATAACCTGAATGTGCTAAATTCAAACAGCTCTCTACCAAAAATCTTTCATTTATAGCTGGATTAAGTTTTATTTGATTTTTCAATTTAACTCCCTGGAGCATGATTATCCACACGGACAGGCATGTACCCTTATTTGTTATCCTCCCCTGCCGTATTTCGTGACTCCAGATATATCTCATTTGGGCTGTCGGATATATCCTTTTTTTGCCCCAGAGAGTATACTTTTTCTTTGTACCATCTGTTATGATCTCCTGCTATATAAATAATTCTTAATTGAATTACAAAAGCCAATATCAAAAAACCTAATGAAACTGTAATTTTGTTGTTCGGAACAAAAAATAAAGATCCTCCAGATAATAAGATTAGTAATATCATTATTCTCTTTGGTTTAAATAAATCTTTCATCTCTTCAAGTGAGTCTTTCAAAAAACCACTAGGATAAATGACATATTTAGTTAACCTATTTAGACTTCTCATTTTTTACCCTCTCTATTTGTTTTTTTCTAAATTCTGGATCTTGTTGATACCTCTTTCTCATATAATCCCTTCTATAATCTCTTGTTTTTTCAAGAATTTTTTCTTTGTTTTTTCTATAATATTCTTTATAATTTTCTTTATTTTTTGTTTTAACTTTCTCTCTATATTTTTCATTCAGATAATATTGAACAGAACTATAATTAATGCCTAATCTTAAAGAGATTTGATTATTATTTAATCCCTCTTTTTTTAGTTCATCCATATGCTTTTTTTGTTCATCTGTTAATTTCATTACTAAATAAAACAAATGAACTATTTAAACCTTTCGGTGTTAAATTAATACCTTCCTAGAATCATTCCATCAGTATATCTTTTCCTTATATGGCCTCTTCTCCCAGAACTTCCCTTTACAAGAATAAAATCTTTTTTTACTCTCCTAATGCCTGTCTTATCCCCCTTTCCTTTAACTCTCTTTCTACCCTTCATCAATCCATTTTTTTTACTCTGGATATATCTTGTATTATAAACTCTTTGTTTTGTTACGTAAGGAGATCCATCTGGCATCTTGTAAACAATCGCTACTTTTCCCATGTTAAATATAGGTTTCTTCATTATTTAAAACTTTTGTTTTAGCTTATACTTCTTCTTTTTATAAAAAAACCCAACAATATTATCAAAAAAGATAAGCACAGCTACAAAAGCTGAAAAAATCAATAAGCCTAGCTCTGGATTGTTTGGAGATATTTTCTCTGCACAAAACATCCATGCCTGTTCTATATCAGAATAGTATTCTCCAATCAAAAGCAATACAACCAAAAGAAGAACTAACTTATAGTTTACCATCTTGATTTTATCTTCTTATTTTTCCTTGATTTAATTACTATGAAGGTTGGAGTTAAAGCAATAAGCACAATCAAGAGCAATAAGGCATTTTTAACTACTGTTGTATTTTAGGAGAAAGTTTTCCTGCAACTTCATTCAAAAAGTTATTTATATTAATAATAATCTTCCCGCCATTCTTCTTAAAGGAATTACATTCTTCCAAAGTATTTGAATATCCTGGAGGACAAACTCCAGAGGTATAATAAACTTCACAAGTATAATCTGGATTTAGATAATAACAACTATTGTGCCCTGTTCCACCAACATTACCTCCTAGCGTAGGGTATCCTCCAGAAGAAGTAAGCAGATTAATTGAGAAAATTAATTGATTAACAATATTCTTGAATAAATTTGTTGTTCTGCCGATTAAAAAATTCATGTTTATTTGATTATTAATTACTCTTACATACAATTGGTCTATAAACGTGCCCAGATTAAAATTAATCGTATTATCAACAGCCCTAGAATAAACATTCCCTATTGCTTCATACAAACTCGAAACCACATCATTAAAAGAAATATCATTGTTTAGAATTCTGTTTAATAATATTAACCTTGTTGATTCTTCACCAAAATTAATAGAACTTTCATTTAGCCTTTTCAAATTAGCATTTCTTATTGAATCAATTCCAAAGAGAATATCCTCTGTTGGATTTTTTATGGTATAAATTAAACGATTCAATGTATCTTCTAAGTTTATTGAATCGGCCATTAACTTAAAAATATTTGATTCTCTTAAAGGCAAAATATTTAATCCAATTATTGTTTTTGGATTTCTTATTAATTTTCCTGCAACTTCAATAGCATCTGTAAAGGAAAATGTTTCGGAAACAAGACGAGAAAATATTCCTCCATAACTAAAAACATTTGTTTCACTATCTATTCTATTTACATTGTCTATTGTGTAATTTGCATTTAATATTAAATCATATAATCCTGTGGTTTCTGTTGGAACTGTACAATTTACTTCCCATAAAGTATCATAATGTAGATTATCTATTGAATCACAATCATCTCCACCAATAGTTATACTTGTAACATTCACATTGCTTGTTATTGGATTTCCAAATTTTGTAAAATTAAATTTAATGGTAACATTATCTCCTGAAAGAACACTTTTCTGAGAACCTACAGCTGGATCAACTATATCTAACAAATATAAATTATTGGTTGAATTTAAAGTATCATTAACAGTTATAATATTTGAATTTAATCTTTGCCCAAAAAAGAATCTATTTATAATATCATTGAGATTTATAAAATTTAAACTACTTCTGGACCCAAAAAGTAATCTATTTACAAAACTGTCAAAAGTTATTTGATTTGCCCCACTTCTTCTCCCAACAAAAATCCTACTCATAACACTATCTAAAGTTACTTGATTTGTATTTGTTTTAGATCCTAAGAATAATCTACTTGCGAAATTATTAACTGAAATAGAATTACTGCCTAGTCCATTTCCAACAAAAATTCTTTTTACAGAATCTAAAAAAGACATTGGATTTGCTAAAGACCTAAACCCCTCAAAAACAGTATTATCTGTAATTCCCAAGTTTACAGAATTTGAATTTGTTTTAGATCCAAAAAAGAATCTATTTATGGCGTCACTAATTGAAAGAGAAATGCTACTTATTCTGTTTTCAGCAAAAATCCTTCTTATAGAATCTAAAAAAGACATTGGATTTGTCAAATATCTAAATCCACTAAAGGTACTGCCCTCTGTATCTCCTAGATTTATAGAATTTGTATTTGTTTTAGTTCCAAAAAAGAATTTATTAATGAAATCATTTAAACTAAAAGGATCAGAAATAACTTTTATTAATTTCCAATTTTTTACTAATGAATCACTAAAAAAAGCATTATCAGTAAGTGCTTTCTTTATATTTCCCAATCTTCCTAGAATACTATTTAAAGAAAAAGAATCAGCAGTGTACCTAGAAAGTATTTGCCCATATGAAATTGCATTATTAAGTATGACTGAAATATCTCCAGAAGTGCTTGTGTTAGCATAGTACTTCAAGTCATAATAATGACCACTAACTAAATTTGGAGTTGTACAGTTTTGTTCCCAGTGATCAGTTTCGTAAGTTGTACTACCTTGTAATGTACACACAGTTCCATTAATAGTTATGTTTTTTACTCCAACCCCACTTACGATATTTGTACCCTCTTCAGTAAAATCAAACTTAATAGTAATATTTGTTTCATTAGCTGTTGCTAAAGGAGATGTTTCTGTTGGATCAACTGGGGTAATATAGGAACCTCCAGTAACAACCCACACCTGAGCAAAATCATGATTATTGTCCATTGTTGAAGCCCCATCAGTATTCTTATAAACTTTTTTATAAAATCTAAAATATACTTTATTTAGTGAACTAACAGCATAACTAATATCAGTTTGATCACTTAAACTTTTAAAGAACATTGCTTCTGTTGGTCCCTTTCTTCCTGGAAAATACCATCCATAACCTCCCGCTCCTGGTTTATTAGTATAAATATCGTAAGATACAGATTGATTAGATAGTGCTGAACCACTTTCTGAATATACCCCCCCAACAAAAAACACAAGGTATTTTATTGCTGATTTATCTTCATTAATTGTTAAAGCATAATTATTCTGAAAGATTGTCCATTCTGGATTTGTAGATGAACCACTAGCAGTTACTGAAAAAGTAGTATAGTTTTGATCATAATTAGTTAAATTATCTTTTTGTGCTTGAGAAAATATATTTGATAAGACATTAGTCCATAACTTGGGTGATGGTTCTGTTGCTGAAGAATTTGTTTCATAAGAATCGTAAAATGCAGAACTATTTCCATAATATTTGTGAATGGTTCCCCAGTCATAAGGATCCCATCCATCTTTCCCATTGTTATATTCATAATAATCTGAAAAACCATCTTTATCTGTATCTACATCATATGGATTAGTGTATGTTACAAATAATTCCTTAAAATCACTTAGTCCATCACTATCCGAATCCATTGTTTTAAGGGTGTCATTGCTTGGCAAATTAATCAGACACCAGCTCTTCAAATTTTTGTAACTTAAAATCTGGATATTTTGTCCTGCAATTTTATAAGATAAATTCCAAAAATCATTTTGAGTTAAGAAACTGTAATTCCAAGTTTGATAATTGATACGAAGATGATAATAGTTGGCAGAACCAGGATTGGCAAATAAATTAGAATCATATACACTGCCACCTGGGATAAAAGTAAATGCATCATACATATCATTTGTTGAATTACCTGCAAATCCCTGATTTGAATTACTATTAATAGAGTAATCCCACATATGACAATAATAATTTTCTATTTTTCCTTCTGAAATATTAGGTTCATCAAAATAAATCTGACCCCATGCACCACAATGCCTTTCTTCATCAACTTGAGAAGCATTATCTCCATTGTTGTCTGTTGTACTATTTCTCCAAAACTCTCCAACATCCTGACCATTACCCAAAGTTGGCCTTCCATATCTTCTCGCATAGCTAACTCCACTTTCTTTTATTGAATCATTAACAGGTGCTCTTATTATCCATAATCCATCAATTGTTTTATTTGTATAATATAATTGTGTCCAATTTAGTGTTGTTGTATAATTTATTCCTCCAATGTCTGCAATTCTCATCAAAGTTACATTTTCTCCTCCACCACTAACTAAGTTATAATCATAATGACATTCTGAACCACTAGCAGTTCCTGTGTAATTTGTATTGTTAATTTCAATGTAACAATTGCTGATAGTAGCCCCTTCTTTATCTTCCCAATAAAATGTCCAATCAGTTCCTTGAAGAAATTTGTTTATTGCAAGATTACTTTTTGTGTTATTCCATACTATGTTATAATTAGCGCTAGATATAGTTATTGTTCTAACATCTGTTGTATTGTAATTATTTGAATTATCCAAAGCATTTACTGAATAAGTGTAAGTTCCATCAGCAAGTCCTGAAGTTGCATTTTTACTTTGATTTATGTAAAAAGTATAATTTGTTGAATCTGTCTTTTCAAAATTAGAAAAGTACATTTCTTCAATTTCTTTTGTAGTTAATGAGCGGTTTATTAAAATAAAATTATCAATTGTTCCATTAAAACTTCTTCCTAATGCTGGGTGCCAACCAAGATAAATCGGAACTTGTGGATCTGTTAAACTTGAAATTAATGTGTCTGTGTTTTCTAAAACACCATTTAGATAAATTCTTCTCGTTGTAGAATTTGTAGTAAAAACAACATTGTACCAAGTGTCTGCTACAAGAGTTGTTGTGCCTGTTAAATCATGCCCATCATAAGCATTTATATTTTTTGCAGTTCCATCAAAATCTAAATTTCTAATATCTCCAAAATCCACTAATTGATTTACCCCAGAATTAAAAGCATTAATCTTAAACCATAAACTCATTGCAAAATTATTATTTGTAAATATTGAAGAATCATAAGAGATGTTTACTGTTGCATTTGTTTTTGTGAAATCATATGCTTTTCCATATCTTCCATTTACAACAGTTGTATTTATTCCTGTTCCATTATTTTGGTATTTTGAAATATCCTTTACTATTGTTGCATTTTCTCCTAAACTTGAAAGATTATTAAAATTTAAATAAATAAGTGTTTTGTTACTAAACAGTGTATAATTAGTTCCATTCCAATTAAATTTTACTTTGTTTAAGTTTAATTCTTTTATTGAAGTATTAACCTCAACATGATTAGTTGAAATTGTTGAAGCATTTGAATTTGTTGGAGAAACAAAACTAATTAATGGATTTGTTGTATCACTTGTGATTACTGTTAAAGTAAAATTACTTGCAGTTGTTGATTGACTGCCATTATCTACAACAATTACATTCCATTTGTAAGTATCTGGAATAAAGTTTGAAACATTAATTAAATAATTTATATTTGTTCCAGTTGTTGTATTAACTGTTGAATTAAAAAGTCCTGTTGAATTAAATATTTGTAATGTTACATTGTCTATTTGCCTATCATCTGTTGCAGTAAAATTAAAAATATAACTTGTATTTGAACTTGTTGTTGTATCTGGAGGAGAATTCAAAGTTATTGCTGGAGGATTATCTGTTCCTCCTCCACTAGGGGTATAACTAATAAATAACATTGGTCTTTGACCATTGGTCCCCTCTCTTGAAGGAAAAGTATAAGAAGCACCAGAAAAGAGATTTCCATTTCCTAGCTTAAATGTTGTTACATTATTTTCACCAGTAAGAGTTCCAAGTAAATAATCTGGATCTTCTATTCTAACTGTCATATAATTATCGTTTCTTTCACATGCAGATTTTAATTGTGTTAATATACTTAAATTTGTATATGTCGAGGCAGTTGTACTACTTAAAGTACCACTAGTTGTTTCATTATATTTTGTGAAAGCATCAATCTGAGAGAAATTATTATCCTCTGTCCATGTTTGATTTCTTATGTACCATGCCCTAAAATCGCTGTCTGGTGTACTTGCTTTTCCAGAAATATATAATTGAAGTTTTGCTGAATTAATATCATCACAAGAAGATACTTCTGAATTTAATTTGCTAATATTCCATTTAGATAAAAAACCAATATTACTTTGTGGAAAAATTCCATCTCCAATAAGTAAATCAGCAAGATCATTATTTGAATAAAGAACACAATTTCCTCCAGTGCAGGTATCGTTTTCTGTATAAATAGCATAAACACTAAGACGTAAAGAACTTGATCCTGCCCCAGATAAAGTTGAAGGGTCATTAAAATCAGTGTCATCTAAATATTTTGAATCACCATATGCCCCATCATCATAATAAATTCTATTACTATATGTTGTTGATTCATTACGAGATACTGAAATCATGTAAGTAGTGCCTCCATTTAAAGTTCCACTGATAGATAAATTATACCAAATTGGACCCTCTGGCACAAGACCTATTTCTGATTCGTAAGCTAAATTAGAATTATCTACGGTATCTCCTTTAGTCCATATCTGAGCTCTTGTATAATCATCACTATCTGGTCCAAATATACTATCACCATAAACTGAAATATTTTGTAATTCACCAACTCCAGTGTCTAAACCATAAATCCAACTTACCAAGTACCTATAAGGAGTTGCTGTTCCCTGACCTGCCCCAGCAGTTGTATAACCAAAAGTGGGATCTATTGTAACTGGATAAACAGCAGTATTTAAATAACTTTGAGGAACCTCTATTTTCATTTTTCCAGTTGTTTCATTTATTGTTATGTTTGCCCAGATTAAGTTTCCTGCAGAATCATTAACATATGGTCGGTAAATATGAAATAGTTTTCCTGTTTTATATTCATTATTTTTTAATGTTTTAGAATAAACAGCGTAAGAGCCAACAACATTTTCTGGTCTGTGTGCCATGTTAATTCCATTTGAATCAACACAATCAGTAGCATTACAACTAGATGCTCCAGGATAACCCACAACATTTAAAGGATGTTGATAATAAAAATCTAATCCTGCTGTGTCAATATCAAAATTTATCCAATTTCTTGGAGGAATAGAATTAAGTTTTATTTCAAATTCAAATGAATTATTATTTTTTGGATATTGAATAATTTCATAACCAGGATAGGCATTTTTAAAACTATTATTTTCCCAAACCAACCCTTCCGAAGAATTTCCTAAATTAATTTTAAATCTAGATTTCCTATTCCATTTGTATAAATTTAAATTATCTTTATCAATCTCAACATCCATTCCTTTATCGTAACCAATAAATTTTGCACTTATATTAAGATTTTTATTATTTAAATGCTCAAAAGAATTATCAATATTAATTTCCCCATTTGCTACAGCATTTCTAACATCATTATAAATTATATAACTTTTATTAATTGTAACATTTATTCCATTCTTTGCAGGATTTTTAAAATTTAAAACTGCATCTTTTAAAACAATTACAGAATAATTATATCCATCCCCTTCTCTTTCAACTTTCTTAACATCACTCCAACCTATGTTTCCTTCAACACTATGAAGTTTAAAATAAAATCCTTTAACGTTATTTTTAACCAATACTGGAAGATTTGAAACATCAATACTCATGTTCCAAGTAATTAAATTTCTCAAAGTTTTTTTATTTAATTTGCTTTCCACACTTGGATAATTTAATAAAATCCATGCACTATCCCTATAAACACCATTTGTTTGAATTATTCCCCAATCCAATGTAACATTAAAATCAGAACCAATTATTTTTATAAATCTTCCATCTCTTTGTAAATTATAAACTTGATAAAAGGGTTTATACTCTCCTTTGTAATAAACATTTGAAACACCATTAATCATAACAGATCTTCCGTCTGTGAAAGTTCTATTTTCCCAATTTTTACCATAAGTTACTGAATTGGTTGTGCTTGTTGTACCGTCAGCATAAACATAAATAGAACTAATTAAAAGCAAACAAAAAACTAGAAGAAGTATCCCAAATTCTTTTTTGTAGAGTATATTTGACATATCATATTAAATTACATTAAGTTTTTATACCTTTTTAACTAGCGGTAATTGTTATATTAACAGTTAATTGATCATTTGTCTGAAGTGTCGCCAAGGTAAAACTATTTGTTGCCAATAATGTTCCACCAGTTGCTTGATTATACAATCCCGTAACATTTGTTTCTAAACTATCTGCTGTTGCAGTAAATGTTTTTGAAATTGTCCAATTTCCATTTGCATTATCATAATATGTCCCAACTGCCCTTGTTAAACCAGCAGTAGTATATTCATTATCGATTGTAGTATCTGTTACAGATGGAGTTGTACAACCAGCAGTAGCATTACATAATCCTATATAATTAAAAGCACCAAAAGCAGTATTCTGACCTAAAATATCTTCAATGGCTTCAGCACCAGCATTAGTAAGAACATTGTGTAATTTCAACATTTCTTGAACACCAGCATCTGTTAAAGAATCAGTATAACAACCAAGATCTTAATGAGAACCATCTGCTTTATTTACGGACAAACAAACATTAGAAGAATAAATTTGATTAACTCCAATATCTTGAGAACTTATTTGAGAAGAGTGCATAGCAAGAACACCAATGGATAAAACTATTCCTAAGAAAATTGGTATAAAATAAATTACCTTTTTCATGATTTAACCAGATATTTAGACTTTATAAATTTTTCTATCTCTGCTTTCTAATTAAATAATATAAAACTGCTACCACAATTGCTATCCCTACTGAACCAAGAAAAACATCTGCAACAAAAGCCCCAATCAAAACAAGAAAAACTTCCCATCCAAGCTTCATGTATAAATTACCTCCTTATTTCTTTCTTTATATTTTTTGTAAATAAAATAAGCCACGAGGACAACTAATCCAATGATCAGTAGGTAAGAATGGTTTGTATTGGCCCTTACAATTCCAATAGAAACACTATCCCCCATATTTAATTGTGTCATTTAGTTATTAAATAATTATACTTTATAAATTTTATCTTCTTTTATACTTCTTTTTATTCCCAATAAATATAATTCTTTGCGTTCCTTTTCTTGTTGGTTCTAATTTAAATAATGTGAAAAATAAAAAGATCATTGCCCCAAATACAAATAGGGCAATCCATCCAGGATTAGAAGTCCAAAAACATTCAGTTTCTTTTGATTTATCATCCAAACAGTTAAATAAAACACCGTCGAGAATTCCACTTAAATCTTTTACGTTGGAACAATCACTTGGGCAAGTCCAATAACTTTCTCCTCTGTCCTTCTTACAAACTCCATCCCCACAAAATCCAACATCTTCTTTATTTTCTTCTACAACTACTGTACTTGATCCACCTGAAGGATTTGTGGTCCCAGCAGAACACCCCGCATTATCCGTATCAACATAAATTAATCTTGTTGTTGTATTTCTATTTCCTGCTTTATCAATTGCAACCAAAGTTAAAATTTGAACAGAATTATCATAGAGCACACTAAAACTTGTATTTGAACAATCGGAAATTATTGTGTTTGGCGAGGAAACTTCACCACCAGAAGTTACATTAAATTCACAATGATCAAGATTACTGTCATTGGCTGTATAGTTTAACCAAATAATAGCCACTGAACATTGATAAACTGGAGAAGCCTCTGGTTTATCTAAAACAAGAGTTGGATTAATTGTATCAATATAAAAAGTATAGTTTTCTGTTTGATTTGTTAAATATCCGTCTGAAACATTTACATAGAAATAATTTGTTGCACCATTTGTATAGTTAAATCCTGTTAAATTTAATTCTCCTGAAGTAGTATAATTAAATAAGCTAAAAGATAAACTTTGATTTGCATAATAAAGAGAATAATTTAGAGTGTCTAAATCATCATCAGTTGCAGTAAATGTTACATCCAAATAATCTGTATTTATGTAAGATTCATTTGGGGGAGAAACAATTACTAAATCGTAAGGATTTCTATTTGTTACTACTATACTTAACAAACTTGAAGAATTAATATTACTTGCTGAATCATTTGCCCACCATCTCCAAGAAATATTTTCACGATTAGATATTTCTGAACTATCAAGAGTATAATTATATTTATCTCCAACTTTATTTACTATGGTGATATTTTGATAACTTCCTGAATAATTAATTTGTAACCAAACAGTGTCTAAATGGCTATCTGTTGCATTTCCAAAAATTGTTAAATTCAAATTATTATAAAGAGTTGATGGGGAATAAGAATCTTGAACTACATTGGGGCTAGTTTCATCCACTTGAAATGTTTTGTTATTTGAAAATCCAGAATTACCAACGGTATCATTACACCAAACCCCATATTTATAAATTCCTTCTGCTAAATTTCTATCCACTGTTTCTTCATTTCCAGAAGTTGGAGAATTCCACGTATAATTTAAATGCCAACCAGACCAATTTCCCCATAATTGACAAATACTTAATCCATCAGAATCTGTTGCTGTAAAATTGAAATCAATATTTGTTCCTGAAGAAAGATATTGATTATTTGTTGGGTGATCTAAAATTATTGCTGGGGCATTTGTTGAAATATCAAAATTTACTACATCACTTCCAAGATTATTTAAGCTATCATTAGAATAAATAACATAGGTGTAAGATCCATCTGGCAAAGCCTGAGTAAAATTAGCCCCACAAGTAATTGAATGATTTTCTGCTCCAGAATCATTGGTCCACCAACAAGAATCTAAACCAATTAAATTATCTGAAACAGTGTAATTTATCCAAATTGGATTATCATTATAAGCATCTAGATTTATTGGATAAATTATATTCACGGAGGGAGCAGTATCATCTATTGTTATTTTTCTGGTTTCTGTTGAATTTGAATTTGTTGCTTTATCTCTTATTGTAACATTATAATAATATGTTCCATCTGATAAACTTGTAAAATTATGGTAAGCTGTTCCTATAGTGTTAGTACTACTTTGAATTGGTGAAAATGTTTCATCAAACAGATAAAAAGAAATATTTTTAAAATTTGTTTCAGTATAAGAAGTATTTATATAAATCCAATTTCTTGAAAAATTTGTGTCATTATTTTCTGTATTAATTCCATAGGAAATCAAGGGGTTAGTAGTATCTATATTTAAAGTCCAATTAGAACTATTCCACACGCATGAATTTTTATCATCACAAACATAAACATTCCATTCGTATGACCCTTCCCCAACAAACCCAAAATTTGTCCAAGTTGTTGAATTTGTTGCACCAGTAATAGATTTAGTATTATGTGATTCTTCTGCTCCATTTATCCAAGTATAAATTGTGGCATTTGCTAAATTTCCGTCGCTATCTGTCTGATTTGAAATGAAAGTGTTTAATAGAGAATTACTCCAAGAATTATTTGATGGATAATAAAGTATTGATGTTGGGGGATCATTTGTATCTTGTAAAGTTACTATATGATTTACATTTTGTTCTGTTGTTAAATTATACACTGTTGAATTTGTAATGTAACCTGTTTTTGAAATATTTATTGTATGTGGAGTTTTAAATGTTTTGGTTCCTGCATTATCAATATATTCTGTTATTTCTTGCCTATTTATTTGCCCGTTTGCATCGGTGAATTCACTTGCTAATAAATTATTATCTTTGTCATAAATATCTACTTGAGCATTCTGTAAATATCCAGATGAATCATTTACTTGTGTTTCAAAATACCATTTACGTATAAGAGTTATATCTGAGTTTTCCAAAGAATAAGATACATTTAAAGCAGTTAAATCTCCTTCTTCAGAAGTTTGTCGTATATCATAAATTCCAGAATTTAAAATTTTTCCATTTGTAAGATTTGTTGTACCAGATTTAGACCAAATCCCATACTCTCCAGAATTATTAATTGTAAAATTAGAAATTGAAAAATAATTAGCAGATTGGGTATCTATTCCGCTACTACTACAACTTTCTAAAAATATATTCCTTGCTGTTATTCCAGCCCCACTAACACTATCAATACAATCCATAAATGAAGAAATTGTTATATTCTCTATTGTATAATTAATATTGGTAGAAAAACCATCTATTCCATTTCCAGTGCTATCACTTGATAGATTATAATTATTTCCATTCAAAGTTATATTATTTGAATAAATATTAAAACAATTTCCAGAGGTTGTAATATTATTTAATAATTCATATTCCCTATTAGCAACAGTCAAATCTCTACAAACAGTAACATTAACTGAATCAACATCAAAAGAAACAGGATCAGAAGTTCTCCAGGTTCCATCACTTGATTGATTACACCAAAAAATAACTGTGTGGGGGCCATCAACCATTGAAGTATTTGTTAGACTATAATTAAATGTTGAAATCTTTGTTAAAGTATGATTAATGCCTCCAGGATCTTCACTCCAATAACAAGTATCCATTTCAACTGCTGTATCTAATTCAAATTTTGTTGTTGGAACATCCTCTGTAAATATTTGTGATGGGGAGGGGGATATTACATCTATATATGGATAATATCTAATTTCAATTTTTGGCCTTAGAGAAATATCACCTGTATATTCTTTTGAATCAAAATATACTGTCCAACTATCTATTGTTGTAGAATTTCTCAACGAAAAAGTAATATTTTTTTTCCCAGATTGTAAAGAATCATTTAAATAAGAAGTTATATCAAAATTTATCCACTGATCATTTGAAGAATGGCCTTGGGGAGTAACTCTTATAGATGTATCTTCACAAGTAGTTTGAGATTCATAATTAGTTCCATTTATTGTTGTTTCTCCAAAAACATTAGAACAATTATATAATGCTATGTCTTGCTCTGTTCCAACAAGAGGTCTTGAAGTAGAATAAAGCATCATTCTAGCAGTTGTTAAATTTGATAAAATATCACTTGTAATACTAGAAATATTAAAGGATATAAAAGAATAAGAAATCTCCCCTGATGTTTCTTCATCACCTATTCCTAAAAAAGTATCTGTCCCCCCATTATAATCAGGAGAAACAACTAATGAAATCCAAGCATCTGCCAAATTCTCAGTGTTAGCATCTTGTAAGGTAATTGTTGGATCTAAAGTAACACTTGCTCCTTTTGGAAAATTTCCATTATTTTTTGTAACTCCAACAGCCAAAATCCATGTTCCATCAGCCCCAACAACTGAACCATCCCCAATATAAATGTCAGTTATATTAAATCCATTTTCAATTAAATCTCTATAATTGAAAACATAATAATCAGGAAAAATTACATTAGGCAAAATTTTGTCATAATTTCCTTCTAAGTGATGTGTTGAACCCAAAGAATATGTGTGCCCATTCCATGTAACATTCTCACTTTGATTAACTGTTTGAATATACCAAAATTTTCCATTAGTTATATCAGCAACATTATTTTCCACATAATTTTCTATTTTCATATTTTTTTCAGGATATAAATGATATTTTTGAACCCAATGGAAATTGTTATTATTATCTCCTTCAAAATAAGCCTCTGTTTCGTTAATCTTTTTGTTCCAAGTCCAATCATAACTCAAAGAAGAAACTTCATAATTTTGCCCACCAATAGTTCCTGTAATAGCAAAACCAAAAGAGGACATATAATTACCATGCCTGTCATAAACATTAACAAATTTTTTGTTATCACTTAAATTATAAATAAATCCTGTATTGTCCTGAAAACCTTTACTTGAATTTCCAAAAAATTCACTTCTTTGTTTGTAATGAGGATTTCTTCTATCTTCACTGTCTAAATTAATTATTCCTTGCCCAATTGTCTTAGTATATTCTCCTGTCTGAAGATTTTTATAAATATTTGCTGTTGCAGTTCTTTTCCATAAAAAATGTGTTGAACTACATGATTGTGAATTTCCATCATAATCCATCTTGGTACATTGGGGTCCATCCCCAGAAATAAGAGATATAAAAACAATAGACAAAATTAATACAAAAAATATCCCAATAAATAAAACCTTTTTCATGTGTTTTTAAAGTTTTTGGTATTTAAAAAATCTTCTGTCTAATCTAAAAGCTGATACTTTCCAAACCTTAAATCAAACAAATCTTTTATGTAGGTAACAACTAGAAAGATTATTGTAAACTGCCAAAACTCTGATAATTTAGCTAAACCAAAATAAGTTTCAATTGGATTTTCTAAGACATAAAAAACCAAAAGTGATGAAAGAAAAATTTTTAGATAATCCCAGAAATTAGGAATTATTTTCTTTTTATTAAATCTAAATTTTAATTTCATCTTCCCCTCAGTATTCTAAGAAAAAAAGCTAATGCCCCAAAAGCCCCAATCAAAATAGGCAAAGTAAATTTAATTCCGTTCCAAGTAAAAAATACTTTCTCCCAAATTAATTCTTCCGAACTAGAATTATCTGGAATGTCTACACAAGTGCTATTAGAACAAAATTGATTTTGGCTACAATTTTCAACTAATTTTTCTGTATCATTTCTACTGCATAAATTATTATCACAAGAATAAGTTCTGTACTTTCTGTAAACATCTCCATTTTTACAGTATGAATCATTTGTGTATCCATTTTCTTCTCCCACCAATACATTGCATTGTTGATCTGAAAAACATCCAAGACCACATTCACTATCAATAATTTCTAATGTTTTTTTCTCATCACAACAAGTTCCAGGAACATTTCCTAATATAAACCAATCATTATTCCTACATTCTTGTAAAAAATTACCAGAACAACTTTTTTCTCCTTCACTGCAAACTTGTTGTTCACAATGCCATGTTGTCCAATCACCAGAGTTATCACAAATCATATTTCCACCACAATCAGAATTATCAAAACATTCAACAGATTTTATATCAAAACAATTTCCAGATCCATCCCATCCATATTCAATAGTTCCAAATGCGTAAGCATTACCCTCATCATCTCTATCCCAAGAATAAAAAATGGGACAATCTGTATATTGATTCGTATATTGGTTTGTTAAATCATATTCCCAAACATTCTGTGAAGAAGAAGTCCAAACATTAAAATCACATCCATTACTATCACAATGATTATCTAAATAAGATTGTGCATCTCCAACATTTTTAGAAACATAAAATTTATCTCCTGTAAACTTAGCTTTTATTTTTGCATCTCCAACATAGAATCCACCCTTATAATTTCCAAGAATATTGCTTATTTCTACCTTTGGATGAGCAATAGCATCTCCACAAACAACTTTAAAACTGGCACAATAAGAATATCCTGCATCTGGGGTACAAGATTCATCATAACATTCACATTCTCCACAATGATAAGCACTTACTAAAAAAATTGAAGCAAATAAAATAACAAAAATCAATAAGAATTTTATGGATTTCATTGGAATCCTCCTCCTAAACTAGAAAAAGAAGACCCAGAAGGAGCTGATGCAGAAAAAACACCAGGAAGTTGAATAAAGCCCAAGCTATGCAAGACTACTAAAAGTAATAAAATACCAATTATCCAATAAATCAATTTATTTTTCATTCAATCTCCTATCTTCTTTTTCTTCTTTTTGTTGTTGTTTTTCTTCTCGTAGTTTTTCTCTTTGTTGTTTTTCGTTTTCTACGTGGCATTTTTAAAAACTCCTTATTTAATTAACTTTTAGATACTTTAATATCCAAAAGAATATTCCTGCTAATATCCAAAAATAAGCCCATCTTCCAGTTAAATCATTATAAAAAAATCCTAAGATTTTCTTTGCCCCCCATAATGAAATTAGCACTACAAAAATTATAAAGAGATTTTCTGGATTAACATTTGCTAAACCTCCTACAAATTCTGATGCCTTCATTATAAGGCCTCTCACCAATTCTATGGTAGGATAAATTTTTTCTATCATCTTAAAAATGCAACATTTCTTGGAATACCCAAGCTAAATATCCTACTCCCAAGACCAGGACATATTTCCAGGGGATAAACAATGCAGTTTCATTCAAGTTTATTCCAAATAAGCCAAGTAATCCACAGGCTATTAAAGCCATTACAGCAAACGAAACAAACTTATGTGTTCTCCAATTCATTCTCATTTTATTTTTCTCCTATTTAATTAAGAGCAGTGCAAAAATTGCTCCTCCGAGGATTAGCAACATTAATAAAGTAACTTCAAATCCTCCAATTGTAAATATTACTGAACTTAAACTTAAAGATGTTTCTGTTTGTTCTGCTTCTGGTGAGGTATATCCACATTGCCCATCAACCAACCCATTAGAAACCCATTCCCCACTTACACAACTATAAAAATATTGATTGATGCAAGTTGTGTTCCCAGGACTACATGATTCACTCGCAGTATTTTCATCTCCAGGATTATAAACACTGTACCCACATTTTCCATCAACTAATCCCATTGAACTCCATTCTCCATTAGGACAAGTGTAGAAATATTGATTGATGCAAGTCGTATCTCCATAAGTACATCTAGAATATCCACACAACCCATTGATATTTCCTTTGCTATCCCATTCTTCTCCTTTACAAATAAAATATTCTGTTCCCTGACATTTAGACTGGCCATTTGTACAAATTGGAACATAATTCTCACAATCTTCTGGGCAAGTTGCAAGTGTTTCCTGCCTCACATTATTTGTTTGACAAATATTATCTCCACATCTTCCATACTCAGAAGGATCACATTGGTTTCCTAAACCATCATTGTCAGTATCTGACTGGCTTGGATTCCAAACAAATTTACAATTATCCTCACTATCTTTAATTCCATCTGCGTCATAATCTGGAAAACCAATAACATCTCCCCAACAATTTTTTGCTCCTTCTATATTATAGGATTTTTTGAATATTTTATAAGCAGTTCCATCTGCATTACAAATAAAAATATCTTCTGCAACACCAAAATAATTTTTATAATAAATATCATCCCCAAATGAATTAAAATTATCTATTATTTTAGAATATCCTGATTCTTGTCCACCACCACATTCTGCAGTCCTAGATGTTTTTTCACCACTATCATAATAACCAAATAAATCTAATTTCCCATCACCATTTACATCAATAGAAATCCATGCACCATTATCAAATTCAGAATAAGAACTTTCAACATTTACATTAGATACAAATTCACAATCTCCATAAACACTATACTGCCCAGAAGGTAAAATAGAAAAAAGCCCTAATTTTGGACCAATCGCCATAAATAAAAGAATTCCTGCTAAAACAAGTAAAAATGCTTCACTTCGTCTAATTTTTCTTTTCATTTAAAACTTAAAAAACCAAAGTGTTAGAAGTATTCCTCCTAGCCCAATGATCATATCATTTAATTGAATATTCGCGTTCATCCATATTCTTATTGGTTCCACCAAGTAAAAGGTAAAAAATCCTAACAGAATAAATTTTCCCCTTCCCTCTATTTCACTTCTCGTTATTTTAAAACTCATCTTTGCCTCCCACTTATCAACAAAAAATAAGCAGACAAAAATAATGAACCAATAGAAACAAGGGAATATTTCATAATTAAATCTTGTATTTCTGAAATATTAAACATAAATCCAATTCCAATTAATAAAAGCAAAATTCCTAAAATTTTTTTAACCCAAATCATACTCCCTTGTCTCATAATTCTAAAACCTCCTCGGTGATTAAATTTTTTAATAAATTCATTTTTTCTTTTTAACTATTTTAGTTCCGTATTTTCTTTTCCATCTCTTATATATTTTTGGTTTTACTCTTTTCAAATAACTTCTTTGTTTTTTTGATCTGAATGGCATTATATCTCTAACACCTCCTCGCTGATTAATCTTGATAAAAGTATTAAAATACTCACAGATAAAAATTCAATTATCATCCCTGTTCCCAATCCTAATTGTCTTGAAATAAATGAACCAAGCAAACCTTTGAATAACATAACTGAGAATACAATTACCCCTGTGCTAATCCAATATCTTCTATCTGTTATTTTTTTGAATATTCTCATTTTGTTCCTCCCAATTTATCAAACCCAAAAATTTTTGCCAACACGAAAGTTCCTAGTCCAATTGAATGCCTCTGCTTACCTGCTTCTCTAGCCAAAATTAAATCTTCTTCAAAACTTCTACCTCTAGATAATTTTGCTTTTAAATTTCTATTTTCTTCTTCTAATTGTTTTTTTGTTTTCATTTTTTATGTAGTAACCAGATTACAAAAAGGAATATTCCTAAAAAAATCAAAACTGGACTTCCTGAAGCACCTAAAAGAGCTCCTGTTCCCCCCAAAGTAACTAATAACCAAACAAAAGCTGTTCCTCCAACAATTGCACCAACTGTTGAGCCAAATCCTGCTCCTTTTTTATTCTTTAATAAATTCATTTTTTCTTTTTACCTCCAGATAACATAAATAAAACCAATAAACCTAAACCTCCCCAAAAGATAGGGGGCATATTTGAAAGTGTTTCATTTAAAATAAAGCTAGATGCTCCTCCTGCCAAAACCATAAATATTATTAAAACTACAATTCCTACTGCAACACCTGTGATAAGTCCAAATCCTCCCTTATCTTTTAATTTTATCATACAAACCTCCATAACATACTTACCAAAATCATTAAAATCAATATTGTGCTTACCAGAACATATTTTGCTGGAATTCCCATTCCTCCAACAGTATTTAATGTTCCTTCCCACAATCCACCATACCAAGTAGTTGATTCTGCTATACAAACCCCTGGATCTGTTCCAGAATAAACCTTACTAATAAAAGAAGTTAAACTAGAAAATCTTCCACAAGGATCAACTAAAATATTTGTTATCCCATGAATTAATCCACCAAACAAACCTCCAGAAAAAACCCAATTACTTGCAAAAGTGTTACATTGTTTCTTATGTCCTTCCCAAATCCTTTTTTCAATTCCTTTATTTTTCTTACAAGAAACTTTATAATCTTGTTTAGCAGAACAATCACTATCTGATGTACAAACAACACCTTCCTCAATTAAATCTAAATCAGATTTTGAGTAATATTCTGTCCAAGTCCAAGAAGGAGCAAGTGTTATTGAATTATTATCAGGAGTTACATAACCACATTGTCCCTCTGTAAATTGACCAGTAATTTCCCCACTATCACATACTAATAGTTCTTCACCATCACAATCTGTTTCTCCATCATTAAAAGTACATTGACCATTTTGCCAAGTACAACAATTTGAATCTCCAACAGCAACACATTGGCCATTATTACATTCAAAATCTAATCCATTATTATCTAAATTATCACAATTCTGATATATCTCACTAGGATTTCCACAAGAATCCTGCCCCCAGACATTTCCTTGATAACACATTTTATTATTAGTAGAATGACAATCTTCAACACACTGAGGTTCTCCTCCTGTCATATCACAAACCTGCTCACCAGCAATACAATCTTCAATTGTTTCTTCTAAATTTCCACAAGAATCCATCCACATAATTTTTCCACTTCCATCAGAATCTGAAATACATTTTTTATAACTATGTGAGACACAAGTAGAATGAGAATCCACTAAATCAAAATCTGTATAAGAAGGATTTGGATAGCCTGAATAAGATTGAAGATAATTTGACATAGAAACAATTGGGTAAGTTCCACATAACCATTCATCACTTAAAGTATAAGTTCCTGCCAACATTCCATCAGTATCTATATCTACAGAAATCATTCTTGATTCTCCTCCACTAGGCCCCAAATCTATTGTAGAAGAATCTATTGTAATTGATCCATATTTTAAAACAATTTTTACCCAAACATTATCACAGGCTCCATGATCAAAAAAAGAGTCAACATGAATATTCTCACCTACTTCATAAGAATTATCTACACCTATAACAAATAGATTATTAAAAAAATCAGAAATAGAATCAAAGAAACTAGGTTTATCATCAGTAATTGCAACAGAAAAAGTTCCTTCTGTTGAATCTTTATGATAACTTTGAGCCGAAACTAAAGTCATTCCTACTAAAACCATTACTAATAGTAATCCAATTCCTTTTTTCATTTTTAAAAAAAAAGGCAGGAGCAGAGCTAAATGTGACAAGCTCCGCCATGAACCTGCCACTTAAACTTTCTTCATCCATCCACCAATTAGCCCTGCCAAGTAAGACACTGCCAATATCCAAATAAGTGATCCAATAATTACTCCCATAGTCAATCCACTTGTAGTGAATCCAACTAAAACAAAGTAAACTACTAATCCACCCCAGAATATCGTAGATGCTAATTTCCCTGTCTTAGTCTTTCCTAAGAAACTCCATCCTATCTTAGATAAAAGAAAATTTCCTACCAAAAGTGTTGCAAATGCGGACAAGAACAACACAAGGATATTAGGGAGTGAAAAGTTCAAAGGAACTATTCCCGTCATAAAAGAAACTATCTTGTTACCAAGAGTTGGAGTGATTGTCTGGTAGACACTCACAGAAGAGAAAAGCTGACTTACACCAACATTCAACATTCCAAAGATGTAACTAACTGCATAGATAGCTAACATTACTGGAATGGTGAGCCAAAAGGTATTCTTCAAATCTTGCTTCATTTTTTCCTCGATTTAATTTAGTTATCCCGAAAGGATTATTTTGTTTTATCAACAAGTAAACCAATTAAAGTTCCGACAGCTATAATGAGTAAAGGTTGAGTAAACGATCCAAACCAATTCCAAGTGTATGGAAAAACTCCCACAAGAAAAGAATTAATCTTTGTGGATAGTGTTGGATATGCTACAATAGTACCAAGAATTCCTCCCATTACAGCCCCATCGTATTTTCCTACTGCCATATTAATTTTTTTTAAATTTACTTATTTAGAATTAAGACACGATTTGTATTGGGTAATTTTATAAGACTTATAGTCTTTATAAATGTTTCTAAGTGACTGCACTCCCGAATAAACTTATTGATGCTATAACATTAGCAAAAATATGAAGCAAAATTGCTATCCTACTTTCTTTATAAATAAATATTAAGAAACAAGAAATAAACGCCATTATACCGACGAGAAGTAATGCTGGTTCATTGTTTATTCCTTTAGCATTTACATGGAATAACAAAAATGCAATAGATAAAACTACAAATAAAATTCCTAATTTAAAAGAAAATTTTTTCAATGAAATATTAAAAACTGATGCAAACAAATCTATTGTTAGTGCAAAAATAATTAATGTTTCTACTATTGGAATTAGTATTGCAAAGACCATAAAATTTATTGATGAACTAGAAGAAAAAACTGGAGTAGAAGCACCCAACAAACTAAGAATTTGGGTTAGAGGAATTACTGAGGAAAGTGCTTGTGTAAAATAAGAAGACAAAATAAGGATTACATAAGAAATTCCAGCAATAAAAAATGCAGTTGGCCAACTAATCTTTTTATTTATTAATCTAATCTCTCGACGACCAAATGCATGGTCTGCAAGGATCATACCAATTCCCAATAAGGCTAAACCTTAATAAATCCCTCCAAGAGTAGGATTAACATTCGTACTTACAAAAAACAAAATCAGACTAATAGCAGAGATTAATCCGACTTCCTTAAGTGATTCTTTGTCCATGAATATGAAATGAAAAAAAAAGAAAAAATAAATTTTTTTGTGAAGGAATTACTTTTACGCAATCATCCAATCGTAGTCAAAAGTATCCTCGTACTCAGTTGCTCCGTCGTTGTTTTCAATACCGTATACAAAAGTTCCATCAGTATCTACAAACCATTGCTTTGAGTAACAAGTGAAGTAGATTCCAGTTCCGTCGATAGTCTGGCCACTTTCAGGTGAAATCTTCAAGTTGTAAGTCTTAGAAGCTCCATCTACAAGAGCTGGAATTTCATAAGCCTCAGCAACAGAACCAGCACCAGCAACGCTATAGAACTCAGGTACGCTAACCTTAGTTGCTCCAGATAAAATCATCCTATCAACTTGCGAGGTATTTGTAGCTTCGATAACACATACTAAATCACCAGAAGTTTGATCAGCATTTGCTATAATCTTCACTTCTTGATCAATTACTGTGCTTGAAGCACTCTGATTAGTTGCCCCACCAGCGATATTATCTATTACAACATCACCAATATCGTTGAAAACTTTGATAGTTGAAGCATCAGTTGCATACAATTTTCCATTAAGTACATTCACACCACAACCAAGTGGACCAAAAGAATACTTCTGATCAATGTAGTTGGGAGCACTAAAAATTGCTTCACCCTCATCACCATAAGCCAAGGTAGAAGGCATAGAACTTCCTCTATAAATTCCGTTTACCCTTGTATATGTGCTTGAAGGAGATACAGAAGTCCCCGTGTTTATACCATCAACAACAACACTTGAGACAGTAGGAGCCAATTGACAACTACCATCAGCCGAAGGGGTAATTCCACTAGAACCTGCTGGAAGCTTAATGTATCCTAAAGCAAAAAGAGCAACAACACCAATAATAACTATCCACAACCAAGACATATTGGACTTGCCGTTTTTGTTCATCGTTTTTGTTTCCTTAATCTAACTATACATAAATTAAGGTAAATTTAATTATCCCCCTGACATTTAAGAAATTTAGTTAGAATTAAGTATTCCCAATTATAGTCAAAGTTCACGTTTGTATAGTGTATAAAAGTAAGAATCAAACTATTTAAAGTTTTCGTTCTTTCTGTCCTCTTTAATAATCTTGTCTGGAAAAACTAAATCTATATCTTTAATATCTTGTCCAGTAAATCCTTGTGGCATTTCAACCCAACCTTTGCATCTTCCCTCGAATGGATCCATCTGATAACAAATTTCATAAGGAGGAGAATCAGGTTCTGTTATTTTAAAACCAAGATTATATTTTAAGAGAAGTGGTACTGTTGGTTCTATTTTTACTTGGTCCTTGTAAAAACCTGTTGGAATAATTCTTGTTCCCAACGGAAAAACCCCGTCTGTTTTTATTTCTGAATTTAAATCATGTAGTGCTATTGATTGAGCCAAAGACCTAGATAATGCTTTTCTTTTTTCTCCTTGTTTAAACATAGAAATAATAAAAAGTGCTCCAAGAATTCCAAGAACAATCCAAACAAATTTTGATTGTGTTGATTTAACTATTTGGGTAGCAATAACAAACAAAATAATGAATAAAACATAATGCCAAGGTTTAGCATTTTCAAATATTTTAAATTGAAATTTTGAACTATTATTCTTTCTCTTTTCCCATTCATCATACTCATTCATCCTAACTCATCTTCATCCTCTTCTGTTGCCATTTCAAGAGGAGGAATTTTTTTTAATTTTATTTCCCATGCGTCTTTGAGCGTCCACCCATCATTTTGTTTTATTGCTTTTCTTTCCTGAGCTTCCACAAAAATTCCAGCCCATCTCAATCTCTTAATCAAAAAATCAGCAAAATCTTTTAGGCTTTCTCTTACTTGAATTATTATACAACTATTTTTATTATAAATTTTTGGAGCCATTTTGTAAACAATACTAGCAATATAAATAGGAGCTTTTTCTCTATCTGCAATAATCACCAAATTATTCATCTCTCTCTTTTCCATAAGTGCTTGATGCCAATTTAACAACCTCTGGCATTTTTAATTTTGGATTTTTTTTTCTAACTTTTCTTATATGATCAAACCACTTTTGCCTTCCATCTTCTTTACCAGAAGATTTTAGCTTCCACCCTTCTTCAGGATGTTCACCCTCTGTTTTATCTTCTGGCGTGTCCTTTGGACTATCAAAGAAACCATTTATTTCTTCTTATATTTTTTCTTTCTTTGGTGGTCTCCCAAGTTTTTTAATTGGTTTTTCTATTTCAATGGTTCTTTTTTTAAGCATATAGTATTTTTCAACTGTTTTCTTCATATTTAAAACAGTTTCATCAGCTATCTCGGTGTATTTTACTAAAATCAAAAATATTCTTTGGTAAACATCAAAAACATCTGCATACCTTTGTGCTATTGGAGATTCATCAAAAATATCTTTATCCAATAAATCTTTTAATCTTGTCATCTTTTTTTCAAGATATTCTTTCTCAGATTTTTCATCCCTCGTCAGTAATGAAACAACTTTTTTAAATTCCAGCAAAGGTTTTAGAATAGGATTATAATTAATATCTTCTAAAGAATCTGGAATACTTTTAAGTTCGTTTAATATATCAGTCATTTGGTTTTTTTGGTAGAAGTTTTTCGGCAGAAGTTAAAACGTCGGTCAGCATTGGTGAAATATGCTTGTTGAAATATCTTGGTAAATTAATTTCCATCAATTTCATTTTTTCTTCTGCAACAGCTCTTCTAAGCTTCTCTGTTTCTAATTTATTTTTTAGATCTTTAATTTGTTTTAATAATTCTACATTAAATAATTCTTTAATTGCTTGGGGAAAATTTCCATCATAATCTCCCAAATAAAACCATCTATTCCACGCTGGATCTGGATTGAGTTGTTTTACATGAGCATAAGGAATTTCTTTTCTAATAAGAATCTGACCATCATTTCTAGGAATAACTCCTGGAGCATTTTGTTTTATATTAAATGCTTTTATCATTTCATCACTTGGTCTGAGCACCATATTAAAAGTTGGTTGATTTTTTTGATCCGTTCCTGGTGTCATTTGCAAAATTTGGGCAGTATATCCATCACCAAATATTAAAAATCCATGTTTTGCAACTAAAGCAATATCTTCTGGTAATTTATCTGGCATTATCTATATGGAACATTGGATGGAAACTGTTCTGTTGGATCTCTTGGATTCTTTCTTCCCTGAATAATGGGCAATCCTTTCCAAATAAATAAAGCACCCAATAAAATTCCTCCAAGCAAAAAATACCATTTTTTAGTGTTCCAATCATTTAATTTTTGTGTGATCATTGATTTATCTGCAATACTTGATTGACAAGTTTGTTCTCTTAACTTACATTCAGTAAGATTAGTATTACAAGCTAAGTGATCTGAAAAACAAGTTGTTAAATTATTTAGCTCCTCTCTTATCCCAGAGATGTCTGAAAGATTTCCTAAGTCAGCAGTTTTGTATCCATATCTAAATTCACTACTTCCATTTTTCCATCTATCTGATCCAGTATCTATCTCAAAAAATAATCTATTTTCATCAACTCCATCTACTTTTAATTTTCCATAACAATTAGATGAGCAAGTTTGTTTTGTATAATTTATCTCGATAACTTTTGTTTGATTTGTTGTTTCATTAATCACCACAGTTCTATTTTCAAAAATTGTTTCGTTGTTACAAATACTATTTATACAATAGGGTTCGAAGGAAATATTTAAAGCATATTCTATATTTTTTGTTTCACCAGCAGATAATGAAACCAAATTTAAAATTAATAAAATCATAACTGCTCCTGTAAAAAATCCTATTTTCCAAAATCTCAATTTATTCATCTTGAACTTGCCTTCTTGTGATCAGCTAATGGCCCAATTATAGTTCCTTTAATTGGTTGTCTAACTTCATATCTATCCCCATCTTTATAACAAACAAATTTATCATTTGTCATAGCCAATACTTCAAATTTATTTAAGTTTAAAATTTTTTTCTTCTCAACCGTACTTAAATCAAAATCTGATCCAATCTCTCTAATAATTTCTGAATTTTTATGCTGAAAAGAAAAACAATAATTTAATTTTGCTCCCCTTATACTTGGAGGAATTTGATTATAAAATTGGGTACAATAAATAAGCCCAACATTATTAATTCTGCCTCTTGCCGAGACTAAACTCAAAGCTTTCGACGCTGATTCATCATCTCTTCTGTACACATCTTTTAACTCATCAAAACACATAAAAGTTTTTTCTCCTGGAAAATCTTTAAGATTATTTTCAAATATCTTATTTATAAAATAAGCAAGATACTCAGACTTATAATTTTTTGTGATTAAATCAGAAGTTATTAAACTAGGTATTACTTTTGCTTTCATTAGTGCTGTAAAAGGATTTCCAAAATAATTTCCATATTGTAGATAAGCTGGAGATTCTGGGTTTGTGATATTCAAAATTTGTTCTCTCATTAAAGATCCAAAAGCAGTAATTATTTTTATTCGCATTGCTTGAAAACTTTTTCCATTTGCTCCTGGAAGTTTTTCATCCAATAAATCTTTTACTTCAGACACACTCGAGCAATTAGCCAATTCAGGAATTTCTTTTACATACATTTCTGATTTTCCTAGAGAAAAATCTGGACTCACAGCTTTCAAAAATAAATTTAAATTATCAAATATTTCGCTGAAGGGTAAAGATATTTTGGTGTAACTTTTATGCTGGTTTTTCCCAAGAGATGGAGGAATAGATAAAGTATTTGTACTTGGAAAAAGAAAAGTCAAAGGAGTTCCAATAGGATTTTGATTCAAATACAAACGATTAAAATAACAAATCTTTTTAAAATCTGTACTCGCTGTTACATGGTATCTCTCAGGTATTTTCATTGGAAAAGTCCATTTGTAAGTTTCCTCAGAAACATCATTTAGAATAGATATATTAGAACCCCATTGATAAAATAATCTTGAGATTAAACTGTTTAATAAAACAGTTTTTCCAGTT
>Ga0114931_10001465_pt1 | contig 30209 bp, 31 predicted proteins | sample 2SBtaG_FD_89579 | JGI IMG/M metagenome (GOLD analysis project Ga0114931, IMG submission 89579) | Deep subsurface microbial communities from Kolumbo volcano to uncover new lineages of life (NeLLi) - 2SBTROV14_V59a metaG | ecosystem: Environmental > Aquatic > Marine > Volcanic | place: Kolumbo... | reverse complement strand
TCCATACCCAGCTCCTGTGCAGCTTCTGCTATTTTGGTAATCACTGCATCTTCGTTGTCCTTTCTCTTAGTCATTACAGGAATTAGCTGTACTTCTTATTCAATAAAAAGTACATCATCATCGGGATATTCAATCTCTACAAGATGATCCTCTAAGATCGAGCAAATAATTTTTTGATGTGTATCGGGATTGCTCAGATCATCATCTATCTCGGAGGCAATCAATTTGATATATTCGAAATTATGGATATAGTTTTTTAAACTGCCTTCTTCAAGAATATAGATTGAGGTATTTTTTGGTCCCTGATCGATCATAATATCCTTGTTATTTACAAGCTGCGTATAGATATGATTGTCAAAGATGACTTTCAAGAGCTGACAGCGAAAAGGAAGAATGAGTCTGTGGCCGATGTAGAAGCCTTTTTTACCTGATTTGATTGCATTTTGGATCGTCATCTTTTTACCTTTTTAAATGTGATTTCCGTTAGAGATTTTGCAAAAATAGCAAAAGCCGCATAGCCTTCGAATTCATAAAAAAACTACATGCAAGAGGATCCTGTGGAAAATTGAAAATGAGGGTGTTAGGCGTACCTTTATTTTTACCCATGCTAATTAGTGCGCAATGTACGAATACTTAAAGCAAAAAGATATTGCAACGCTTCTGGAAGAGCATTGTGTTTTTGCGCTTATATTTCACCTCTGGGGCGTCAATATTTTCAATCATCTCGAAAAATCATTTTACGAGATATGTTCGGAAAAAGAATTGGAAGCCGATCAGTTAATTGAAAATTATAAGCACCTCATGATTTCTCATAAGAAGCATATTTTGTATTTGGATAGAATCCCGCTGGAGGTGGTGATAGATTATGTAAAAACTCAACATGGAGTCATTCGTTTTCGTAAACTCCCCTTTTTGGATACGTTGATACAAAAGCTGAAGAATAAAAACCCGCATATGGAAATGGTGAAGGAGTTATTTCCTGCCTTTCGCGAAGGGCTGGAGGCACATATTGCCCAGGAAGAGCAGGAAATGTTGCCGCATATTGTCTTTTTGATGAACAATGCCATGCAGCACAACGGATTGTTCGAAGTCTACTCAATACTCGAAAATGAGTCGATGGATAAGTATATCGAGATGCACGAACAGGATGAGCGAGATGAACTCTTTCACCTGCTCGAAGCAGCTCGAAGAGCCCACGAAGCCATGTCGGATGATGTGCAACTCAAAATCCTGGTTAATGAACTAACCAATTTCAATCTGCTGCTGAAGGCGTTGGCTCGGATCGAAAATAGAATTCTGCTGCCAAAAGCCAAAAAGTTGGAAACAGCTATTACGGAAGAGTTGCAACAGATCGCCACTTTAAATTAAGCCGATTCACATTTCCTCTCTTTGCTTTTTCTGTTTTTTTAGCGGAAATCACATTATCTTTGCAGCCGCAAGCGCCCGTGTGGCGGAATTGGTAGACGCGCATGTTTCAGGGACATGTGACCGCAAGGTCGTGGGGGTTCGACTCCCTTCACGGGCACAGCAAAGCTCCTCGAGTAGAGGGGCTTTTTTTATGCGCTGAATCCTATTCTAATTTCCTAACTTTCGGGTATGAAAGAAGATTTCCTGCACTTTATATGGAAATTTAAAAAGCTGGATTTCACAATGTTGTACACTACTGCGGGTGAGAAAATTCATATAATCAAATCGGGGCGGCACAATCCCGATGCAGGCCCCGATTTCCTGGAATCGCGAATCCGTATTGATAATACTATCTGGGCCGGTCATGTTGAAATTCATTACAAAGCTTCGGACTGGAGAAAGCATGGCCACCATCAGGACAAAGCATATAACAATGTCATACTACATGTGGTATACATAGCGGATGAGACGACTGTCAACGAGGACGGTAGAGAAATTCCGGTTCTGGAAATACGGGAACACGTGAAAGGGGCCGGAATCAGGCAATTTGAGCGCCTTAAAAACGCCCCATCAAAGATTGCGTGTGCTTCAATGCTTGATAAAGTTCCATCACATGTGCTGGAGTCCTGGCTTTCGCGTCTGCTTATCGAAAGGCTGCAACGAAAAACGGAATTATTGCGTGATCTCATGCATCGAACCTGTGGAAACTGGGCCGACTCGCTCTATGTCTTATTGGCACGTTACTTCGGAATGAAGGTCAATGCTTTTCCTTTCGAAATGCTGGCCTTCTCACTCCCAATGAAGATATTAATGAAGCATCGCAATGAGCTGGTAGCGCTGGAAGCACTCCTTTTCGGGCAATCGGGCTTGCTCAATGCTTCTTTTCATGATGCCTATCCGGGGGAATTAAAAGGGCGGTATGAATTTCTTAAAAGCAAATACGATTTGACGCCTCTCAATCCTGAAAATTGGCGTTTTATGCGCATGCGGCCGGCCAACTTTCCTACTATCCGCCTGGCCCAGCTGGCAGCGCTCATCCATCAACACGATCAGCTGCAGAGTGCCCTGATTGAAGTGGAGAATTATAAGCAGTGCATTACCTTGTTTGAAGTGACAGCCAGCCAATATTGGACTACGCATTACCGTTTTGATAAAAATTCGAAAAGCCGGAAGAAAAGATTAGGAATGGCCATGGTCAACCATTTGATTATGAATGTTCAGTTACCCTACATGTTTTTCTACGGAGCGGAGAATGCCCGGCCGGACCTGCAGGAGCGTGCCTTGAGAATACTGGAAGAACTTCCTCCCGAGAAAAACACAAAGATCAATGAATGGCAAAAGCTCCTCCCTGATTTTTCTATCGAAAGTGCTTCGTGCACACAGGCGTTACTCACACTACGGGATTCTTATTGTGATCAGCGCAGGTGCTTGCATTGCGCCATCGGCCACGAAGTTTTAAAAGCGGGGGGTCACAATTAAAAGCAGAAGCATAATTTTTTTAAATTCGCAATAATTCGGCTATGCATAGAATTAGATATATATTTGAACCCATGGTGTTTGGGGTTTGCGAGTATTTGGGTGAGAAGATGCATATTCCATCCTATCATATTCGCCTCTTTTTTATTTACACTTCCTTTCTCACATTCGGGTCACCGGTTTTTGTTTATCTCGGCATGGCATTTATCCTTAATATCCGGGATTACATGAACCGGAATAGGCGAAGCAGCATCTGGGATTTATAAAGGTGCTCCCGACTGCAATAAATGTGGCTTTGAGCAGGTATTAACTACCGAATAGCCTTAATTTTGTTTTTATGCACAGGTTCCTCTTTTTTATATTCATCGTTTTAATTATTTCGGCCTCCTGCGGACAGCGCAATGCCAAAGAGGAGCCTGCCCCAAACGAGGAAAAGGTTCTTATTCAGAAAAAGAAGGCAGATACTTTATTTGGTTTTGCTAAAGATTCCTTTATCGTGAATGAAGGCAAGATACGAGAGGGAGAATTTTTAAGCAATATTCTCACCCGATATGGTGTGAGTTACTTAACCATTGACAAAGTGGCCCGGGCAGCCCGGCCGATATTTGATGTAAGGTATTTGCAGGAGGGCAAACCATATTATATTCTTCGCAATAAGGATTCGATTGCCTGCTGTTTTATTTATCAACCCACAGCTGTACAGTATGTGGTCTATAATTTTAGCAATCCCGACTCGGTGAGAGTTTATCAGGATGAAAAAAAGGTGAAGAGGGTGGAGCGTGAGGTAGCTGGAGTAATAAACTCGAGCCTCTATGAAACCATGCAGGAGATTGGGGTCAATGCGTTGCTGGCACTTAAACTGGCAGATATCTATGCATGGACCATTGATTTCTACAGGATTCAGAAAGGAGATCGCTTTAAAGTGATTTTCGAAGAAAAAATGGTGGATGGCGAGTTTGTGGGCATTGGGGATATCAAGGCAGCGGTATTTTATCACCGCAATGAGCCTTTTTATGCATTTTATTTTGATGATAGCAGTGCGGCGGGATATTATGATGAAAAAGGAGTTAGCGTGCGCAAGGCCTTCCTCAAGTCACCGGTGAAGTTTTCTACGCTGACCTCACGCTACAGCCTGAAGCGCTATCATCCGATTCTAAAAAGGGTAAAAGCTCATCTAGGTACCGATTATGCCGCACCTTATGGCACGCCCATCCTCTCTACCGCGGACGGTGTTGTAATTGCTGCATCGTACACACGAGGCAACGGGAATTATGTAAAAATCAGACATAACAGCACCTACACTACTCAATATCTGCATATGAAGAATTTTGCCAAGGGCGTTCGTCCGGGCAAAGTCGTAAAGCAGGGGGATGTAATCGGTTATGTGGGAAGTACAGGGCTTGCCACAGGCCCTCATGTTTGCTATCGATTTTGGAAAAACGGGCACCAGGTAGATCCGCTTCGGGAGAAATTTCCACCCTCAAAGCCACTACCGGAAGAAAAGAAAGGAGCTTTTGAAGTTCTCAAGTATAAATACATGAAGGCCCTGGATATGATGAAGTGGCCCGATAATTGGAATAGGGAAATGGCAATAAATTAACTTGAATTGCCATTAAGAATAATCTATGCGTTATCTGCTGTTGGTCTGTTTTATTTTTTTTCTTCAGAATTCCAAGGCACAGTCATTTGAGCTTATCCGAAGTGCAGATAATGCCGATTCCTCATTTTATGACATTTTCAGATTTGGCCATTCCAGATACTGGTTGGGGGGAGAGCATGGGGTGCTTTATGCGATGAATGCCGAAGGAGAATTGAAGGCAATTCATTATCCTTCTCTGGGCCTTGACATCTTGAAAATTGACACCCTTTCTGACGGACAACTCGTATTGGCTGCCGAAAAAGGTACTTTGTATTTCTATAACAGAAAGAAGGAAACATGGCGCATCAAGCGAGTGAAGGGTTATGAAGACAAAGTCTTCTATGAAATGACCAGGGGGGCCAATGGGGAGTTATATGTATGCGGTGGTAATTCAAAAATAGCGCAAAGCAGGGCACGCTTACCGAAAGGGTTTATTCTTCGCTCAGTGGATGGGGGCAATACCTGGGAGAAAATTTATTCCAATCCGTTAGCCATGGTTTGGGATGTAGATTTCGTGGAAGGGAAACTTCTAGCGGTCATTTACAATCCGCTTTCGCGTAAAAGATTGATATCATTAAACCAAAACGGCCATTGGCACACTATACTTCGCAATTGGGGCCTTCTTATTCACCAATACAATGAAGAAGATGCCCTCCTGGCCGGAACGCGGCAAATTCCCTTTAACCCTCAGGCACTTCATGGTCGGGTCGGAGGCCCGTGGCAGTCCATCTCCGAAGCCAGAATTTGTTGGAGTACCAAACGTTCGGGACCACTGCTTCTCTCTCTGGCATCGGCTGGCTTTTTGGAAATCGATAACGGAAATGGACGGAAGCTTTTTAAAGTAAGTAACTTTAATCTATATGAATCGGCAAGAAGTCCGGATGGAGGCTTTTTTATAGTGGGTAGCCATGGTTTGATTTTGCATATGTGGCCCGGAAGGGGAAATATGATGGTAAATAAGGAATATCTTGAAAGAAAATTGAAGCATTTAAACCTAAATTAGATGAGATGGTGCGTATGATTATTTCTATACTGTTATTTGCCGCGATTGCTTTTGGCTTGAGCTATTACTTCTTTGCACAGGTTGGAGATGGACAATTTATAAGTTTAAAGACTTTGTTCTTTGACCGGAATCTGGTGGGGGAATTTATATTAAAATTTGGCGGAACTGATCTTGAAGCCATTCGGACGAAGATTCTCATTTCAACGGGTATAGGGGCTGTGATTGGAGCCATCGCAGGTGCTTCTTCCCGAAGAAGATAATCAGAGGATACCTTTCATTTTGAGAATGGATGCCATTTCCTTCTGCAATTTCTTGGCCGCACGGCCTGCTGCTTCGGCATAGTTGTTACCTGCCGAGGCGTAGATAATCGATCTGGAAGAATTTACAATTAAACCGATATCATCGGTCATCGCCAGCTCACATACGCGTTTCAGATTCCCCCCCTGCGCACCTATGCCGGGGACAAGAAAAAAATGCAGTGGAGCAAGGCTGCGCACTGCTTTCAATTCTTCCTCTCGAGTGGCTCCTACTACAAACATCATATTGTTGGCTCCGCTCCACTGCAGGGCTTTTCTGATCACTGTTTTGTAAAGCGGGGCAGTAGGGCATTCCATCATTTGAATATCATGACTGCCAGGATTGCTGGTAAGTGCTAGAAGGATGGTCCATTTGCCGGGAAAATCGAGAAAAGGGGAGATGCTGTCATAGCCCATATAAGGAGCCACAGTGATTGCATCACATTGAAGATGCTCAAAAAAAGCATGGGCATATTGCCTCGAGGTGTTGCCAATGTCTCCCCGTTTGGCATCGGCAATTACCAGTTTATCATCTGGAATCAAGCGGATGCTTTCTTCTAAAACCTTCCATCCTTCTGATCCGAGGGCTTCGTAGAATGCCGTATTGGGTTTGTAAGCCACACAGTACTCCCTGGTAGCCTCTATAATAGCACGATTAAACTCGAGCATGCCTTCTGCATTGCGGGGAAGGGATGCCGGTAATCTTTGAAGATCGGTATCGAGTCCTACACAGAGAAAAGAAGCCCTGTCTTTGATATTTTCGATAAGCTCTTGGCGACCCATGTCACAAAAATAGAGTAATTCTTTTAGCGCAAAAGAATTACTTCACCTTTCACCTCAAATCGGAATTCGCTGCCTGGATATTGAAGCTGGGCCCGGAATACATACATACCGTCCGGGGCCGGACTCCCGCTGGCATAGCGACCGTCCCAGGGGCCTGAGCCCAGGTAGATAAGTTGCCCCCAACGGTTGTAGATTCGGATTGCATTTATTTCAACCGTGGGATGCTCAAAGAAAAAATCATTGATGCCGTCTCCGTTAGGCGAAAAGGCATTGGGCAGGCCCACCAAAAGGTTGGGCCGTATGTTTATAGTAATGGAGTCGTTGGCCATACAGCCATCGGAATTAATTGCCGTAAGAAAGTAGGTAATACTTTGATCGGGAGATGCTATTACAATTTCTGAAAAAGTGTCAGATAAGCCATAGCCCGGCCACCATATAAACTGATAATTGCCGGCAGGCGCTACAACTGGGGTGAGCATCACATCTGCTCCTGCATCAATAGTGGTGTCGGGTCCAAGCTCAACGCTAAATGAAGAAGAACTGCTTAAGGTAATATTGGTATCGGCCGTACATCCGTTGCTGTCGCTTACGGTAAGGGCATATTCACCTGCACCTAAGTTGTCTTGTGCGTTGCTTATCTCGCCATTGTTCCAGAGATAACTGTACGGCTTGCTGCCCCCTTGTACAAGAATCAGGATGCTGCCATCCATCTTGCCGGGACAACTTTCGTCTGTAGACTGAACAGTTAAGAAAAGCTGTGTATCGTATTGCAGGGATACGGTATCTAGATAGTTGCAACCATTGGCATCCCTGATATTCAGATAATATTGGCCCGCAGAAAGCCCGGTGAGGGTGTCGGAAGGTGGAAGGTTGCCTGACCATAAAATACTCAAGGGAGGACGCCCTCCTGAATATTCGAGAAATATGCTGCCATTATCTACTCCCGGGCAAGACGGATCATTGCTGATTATATTAACTCGTATGGAATCGGGATTACCGATGCTGATAAAAAAAGTATCGCGGCATTGATTGCTGTCACTGATATAGAGTTGATAACTGCCGGCAGGCAGCCCGCTAACCGTTTGGGTCTGGTCTTGATTGGGTGTGTTCCATTGATATCGATAGGGCGGAGTACCCCCACTGGGTATCACGGTTACCTCTCCATCACTTCTGCCGGGACAAGAAACATTGGACGCGATCACATTGACTTGTATTTCATTGGGTTGTGATATCTGTATATTCCGGATGATAGAGCAATTGCCGGCATCCGTGATGGTAACAGTATAAAATCCCGCTCCAAGCCCAGTGACAATGCTGTCTGTATCATTTCCGGGCGTGTTCCACTGAAAGATATACGGCTCCTGGCCTCCCCGAACATGGACGCTAACCTGTCCGTCCTTTCCATTAAAGCATGACACAGGTATCGTATCGAAGCTTATCTGATAATTGGCCGGTGGATCAATGGTGGCGGTGCCCGTCACCGGACAATTGTTTTTATCATATACCGTGACAATATAGGAGCCGGCAGGAAGATTTACGGCTGTATCTCCGTATTGATTCGGACTGCTGTTCCAAAAATATCTGTAAGGAGGTGTTCCGCCCGTCACCCGGGCAATGGCCATTCCGTTCTGGCCTCCTCCTATGCAGCTTTCGGGATAGGTGCTTATTTGCAGAAGGAGTGAATCGGGTTCATTTAGGGTGACCTTCTTCTCGGCCTGGCAGCCGTTGCTGTCACTGATTGTAAGGCTGTAGCTTCCGGGACCAAGGTCAAATATCCGGTCAGCTGTGCTTCCTGTACTCCATAGATAAGTAAAGGGAGGGGCATCACCACTCACATTGGCCTGGATGATGCCGTCATTATCACCGTGGCAGGTAATGCTGTCCACATTTAGGACAAGGATGATGTTTCCTGTATTTCGTATCAGAACGCCTCCGGTATCGATGCATCCGCTGCCATCATTCACAGTTACAGAATAGTAACCGGCCGTCAATGTATTGATATTGGCACTTTTGGAGCCATTGCTCCAAGTTATGTCATATGGCGGATTTCCGCTTAATATATTAACTTGTGCAGAGCCATCATTGCTTGCATTGCAACTTACATCCTGTCCGGTGACCTGTATACTAAGGGCATTGGCAGGCTGAGTAATTTCCACGGAATCGATATTGGTACAACCATTTCCATCTGTTACCGTTACCTGATACCAGCCCGGATCCAATCCAGTGGCCGTTGACGTATTTTGGGGCGGAGTAGTGCTCCATTGATAGGTGAATGGACCGGAATTGTTGTTCACCATGACTGTTACTTCTCCACTTTTTTGGCCCTTGCAGGCCGGGATGATATTTGTAAACTGAAGCAGAGGGAGAGGATTCACTTTTATATAGCTTGTATCCCGGACAACGGTTCCGCAGGCATCCGTGACCCTCAGGGTGGCAAAGGTGTCTGCAAAGACAGGGAAGGCACTTCCGTTCGGTGTGTTCACATTGTCGGGCGTCCAGAGATAAGCATAGGGCGGCACACCGTAGCTTGAGCGGGAGTTGAAACTGACCGTCTCACCAAAACATACTTCTACTGAATCGCCTTCGAAAATATAAGCCTCGAGTGTTCGTGCTTCAATGACTACCTTCCAGTCGCCCGGTAAAATCTGATGGCACTCTACACCACAGGTGGCACCTGCAGGACAGGAGCAGCTGTAGGTTCGCATTTCAAACGTAATTTGATGATCGGGGCAACTGAAGGGAGCGCAGTTGATATTATTGAAAAGGTCAATGCCGGCAAAAATATGATCAAATGCCGCGGAGTTGGGTGGTGAGTAAAAACTGTTAAACGGAACATAACGGTTATTGCAGGGGCCGTATATTCGAAAACCGGCTTTGACCGGATCGCAGCTTCCGTTGCATCCGCTATTAATGGTTCTTAGCCTTACACTGCTGCGGGCGGCTATCAACGTGCTTTTACCGGGAACGGTAATTGTAAGTGTATTGTTGCAGTAATCATTTGGGTCGAAACAGAAGCCCGAAGGCTCAAAGCCAATGCCTCCCTGGTTGCTGTCAACGGCCGAAACGAGGGTCGATACGAACAGGAAATTTACGATTGGGAGAGCGCAGCCAGTCAAGTGCTACGCGTAAGGTTAGCAGATATTCATTGCTATTTTCCCCTTTCTCAAAAAGGTAGCCGTAGTTTTCACTCATTACCTTGCCGGCTGCATCATAAATAAGAGGGGCAGCTATTTTAAGCAGGGCTTCTCCTTTCTCATCATATACAGCAAGCTGTCCTTTCCAAAGTTTTCCTTCCATGCTTCCACTTAGCGGTGCTATGTAACAGCCTTCGGGTAGAAGCATATGGCTCTGCCACGAGAAATAATCAAATATGCCGGGTATTTCCGATTGATCAGTCAATAAAATCGTTGATTTAATTCCTCCTTTTTCTGTCTGGTATTCAAGCAGCATGTCCATACCCTCTATCGGTGTTCGCATCCCATCTTCGCTAAATTCTGCCTTCACTGCAAGTGGGGTCAAAGTGAGAATACTGTCGGTCAAGCCGGAATAGATAATGCGGGTAGCCCTGTTGAATGCAATCCATTGTTCCTTGACTCGGATGCTCGATTCAAGTGTTTTCTGGTGTATGCGGGTAGGAAAGGGCTGGCGAAGGGCTTGCATATATATGCCATGTCGTCCGGGAGTGAAGTGGGGATTGATGTCTCTCCAATATCCGTTGCTATCAAGATAATTGAGAGGTCCATTGGCTTTCTCTATGAGCATGTGATTTCCTTTGCCATCACTCACCCGGTAGATTCTTTTCCGCGCTGTTCTTTCAGCAAGCATTTCTTCACAATCGGAGCAGGGGGCATCGTCCGGCAGAAGGCCTTGATCAGGATGCATTCTGTCCGGAATGAAGCCTATATTGTTTGCTAACTGAGCACGAAGCATCGATTGTGAAGAAATCATTAGTAAAATGAAGATAGCTCGCAGCATGAGGCCCGTTTCAGTTGATATTAACTATATAGCGTGAAATTAGTGCGAATCTTGCCTTCAGATACCGGTACTATCCACATTGATGGCTTCTACGCGCTGAAGACTGGGCAACACTTTTCGAAGGGTTTCTTCTACACCTGCCTTGATGGTCATAAAACTCATCGGACAGGCAATGCAATTCCCGAGCAAGCGTACCCGTACAATGTGATTGGGGGTCAGTTCCACCAATTCTATATCTCCACCGTCTTTTTGGAGATAGGGTCGGATACTTTCCAGTCCGGCTTCAATTTCTTTTATGATTTTATCTCTATTCATAATCTCACGGGGATAAATTAATTGCTGACTTCAACCGTTTTTGTAGCATCCTGATTAGCATTGCGCAGCGTGACTTGGCGAGCAAGATTTCGGGCGAGATCTTGGAAAGCCCGTTCCACCTCTTCGTGCTGTAAAGATGCAGGCATACCCTTGTCTCCGCCTTCACGAATGTTTTCTACCAGCGGGAGCTCGGCTAGGAGCGGAATATTAAACTGACCGGCCAGCAGGCTTCCACCACCTTTACCAAAGAGATAGTATTTTTTGCCTGGCAATTCGGGGGGTGTGAAATAAGACATGTTTTCGACCACTCCGAGAATGGGAACTTTAATCTGTGCCATCTTAAACATGGCCACCCCTTTGCGCGCATCAGCCATCGCAATTTCCTGAGGTGTGGTGACAATCAGCGCCCCGGTAACGGGCATGGTCTGCACTACCGTGAGGTGTATGTCTCCCGTTCCGGGCGGAAGATCAAGAATCAAATAATCGAGTTCTCCCCAATCTACATCGGTAACAAACTGCCGGAGTGCCGAGCTGGCCATAGGGCCACGCCATACCACAGCCTGCATTTCATCAATTAAAAGCCCGATAGAAAGCAACTTGACTCCGAAACGTTCAGTGGGAATAATGAGATGTTTATCACCCGATTGTTTTACCCTGGGTCGCTCACCTTTGATTCCAAACATGGTGGGCAGAGAAGGTCCATAGATATCGGCATCAAGCAAACCGACCCGGGCTCCATCCTGTGCAAGGGCTACTGCCAGGTTGGCGGCTACGGTGGATTTGCCTACACCGCCTTTGCCCGAAGCTACGGCAATGATATTCTTTACATCTGGAAGTAGGTTTAGGTCTTGCCGGAGGGTTGTGACGCGGCTCGAAAAATCCACCTCTACCTCTAACCCGGACGATACTTGCTCGTGAATGGCCTTGACACAATCGTTGCGTAATTGATCTTTCAGCGGGCAGGCTGGGGTAGTGAGCACGATGGTAAAGGAAACGTTCTGCCCTTGTATTTTGATGTTTTCTATCATCTTAAGGCTCACAAGGTCCTGTTTGAAGTCAGGATCCTCTACATGAGATAGTGCCTTTAAAATTTTATCTTTACTGATACTCATCGCATTTTTTTGATCGTTACAAAGTTACAATAAGCAATGAAAGAGCTCGCTTATAGATGATGCCTTAAAGTAATTGAAAAAGGCAGGTAAAAAAATTGATTTAATACTTTATCTGTGTTAAATTAACCTATCGTTAATCAAAATCGTTGTCTTATGGTCATAACATTTGAAGAACTGCGTAAAATCAAAGATCAGTTACCCGATGGAGCCATTCATCAAATAGCAGAAGAACTTAATCTTACTGAGGAGACGGTAAGAAACTATTTTGGGGGGTACAACTTCAAAAAGGGGGAACCTATGGGTGAACATTTCGAGAAGGGCTACCATGGGGGCTATGTAGAGATCGAGGATTCCAAGATACTAGAGGCTGCCAGGCGCATTTTGGACCAGGTAGTCACACACTGATTGAAGGAAATAAAAAAGCCATCCTATTGCAGGATGGCTTTTTCTTTAATCGCATCTATTTTCGCGGTTCCTACGCTTCGCTTTCTACATATTCGGCAATTAGTTTTTGCTGGACATCAGCGGGCACTGGAGCGTAGTCCACAAACTTGCGAGTATGCCGTGCTCTTCCTTGTGAGACTGATCGCAAAGCGGAACTGTATTTGAAAAGTTCGGAAAGTGGTACACGAGCTGTAATTTTTTGATAATGACCTTCGGCCTCCATACCCATTATCAGCGCTCTCCTTGTCTGCAAGTCGCTCATGACTTCTCCCATGACATCTTCCGGGGTGAGTACCATTACTTCATAGATGGGTTCCAGTAATTTGGGGTTTGCTTCTCTGAAGGCATTTCTGAAGGCCATCCTTCCGGCTGTCTTAAAAGCAGCATCATTGGAATCCACCGGGTGCATCTTTCCGTCATAAATGCTGATTTGTACATCTCTCACATAGCTGCCCGTCAGGGGTCCCTCTTCCATTTTCTCCATAATTCCTTTCAGTATGGAAGGCATAAAGCGGTTGTCTATGGCTCCACCGACTATGCAGTTGTAAAATACCAGTTTACCTCCCCAGGGTAACTCTATTTCTTCTTTCCCCCGTACTGTAAAATCAGAGGGTGGGGGTGTCACTCCTTCCTGATACGGCTCAACCCGCATATGTACTTCGGCAAACTGACCGGCTCCACCGGATTGTTTTTTGTGACGGTAGCTGGTATCCACTTTCTTTTGTATCGTTTCGCGGTAGGGTATTCGAGGTTCTTCAAATTCCACCTTTATATGATAAAGGTGTTCCATTTTCCACTGCAGGATATAAAATTGCAATTCACCCATTCCGTAAATCAGGGTCTGTTTGAGTTCCTGTGATTGTTCTACGCGTATTGTTGGATCTTCATCCTGCAGGTGATGCAGTGCTTGGGCCAATTTTTCTTCTTCTCCCTTATGGGCAGGTTTAATTGCCATCCTGATCTGTGGCTCCGGGTATTCAATGGGCTCAACCGTCACATTGAAGCCCTTCTCATGAAGTGTGTTGTTGGTATGTGTGTTTTTAAGTTTTACGGTAGCACCAATATCACCGGCATCCATGCTGTCAACCGCCTCCCGGGTATTGCCCTGCATAGCAAAGAGCTGATTGATGCGTTCCGAAGCTTTGCTTTGGCTGTTTTCAAGGTCTTTGGGTGTCGAAAGTACTCCGGACTCGACTTTGTAGAAAGACATTTCACCGAGATGAGGCTCGCTTATGGTCTTGAAAATAAAAATAGCTGTTTTCCCATTGGGATCGCAAGGTAGTTCTTTCCCGTTGCTCAGTTTTTCCGGAGGCATTTCATTGGCACTGGGAGCCACATTGTCGATAAAGCCCATCAAGCGACCACTGCCCATATTTTTCTTTGCCGAAAGGCAGAAGAGCGGAAATATATCGTGGTTGATCATGGCAGATTTAAGACCTTTCCTCATTTCATCTTCATCCAGTTCTCCTTTTTCAAAGTAGAGCTCCATCAGTCCTTCGTCATTCTCTGCAATGGCTTCTACCAACTCATTGTGCATTCGATTGGCACGTTCACGCTCACTATCAGGAATTGGAAATTTTTGAGGTTTCCCTCCTTCAGCAGGGAATTTATACATGGTCATTTTTAAGAGGTCGATGATGGTGTCAAACTCATCTCCTTGGTTGAGCGGGTATTGCACTACAGTTACTTTATTTCCAAATCGTTCTCTGGCCTGGTCAATGGTAAGATCGAAATCCGCTTTCTCCGTATCAAGGTGATTTACCGCTATGATGGTCGGTGTTTTGTATTTCTCTATATATTCCCACTGCAATTCGCTGCTTACTTCTACTCCAAACTGGGCATTAAGCAAGAGAACAGCCGTATCGGCTACACGAAGAGCCGAGACCACTTCTCCTACGAAATCATCTAGCCCCGGTGTGTCAATAATATTAATTTTAAATCCACGCCAATTGGCATGCATTACCGATGAAAAAAGCGAATTTTTACGCTCCTTTTCAATCTCGGTATAATCGGAAACCGTATTTCCTTCTTCTACACTTCCTCTTCTCTTAATCATTCCCGACTCGAAAAGCATGGTTTCGGCAAGCGTAGTCTTGCCGCTCCCCGAGTGGCCAACCAATGCAATATTTTTTATATGCTTCAGATCAAATTCTGCCATGACATATTTTTTTTGTGATGAATAAAATTTTTAAAAAGGACATTAAATATACTTTTTGCATGGCTGACGGCCAAAGGATTACCCCTTTGATTGAAGATGATTGATGTCACCATTCTTCTCATTATAAAGGTGCAGAAAATAGTACGGCATATTGCCATTAATCTTCCTGAAGAGAAGTGGCAATTGCTTCAGTATCCTGGTCCATCATACAGCGGAAATGATTCTTTGGGCACTTGCTATAGCCCAGTTTGCTGCAAGGGCGGCAAGGTAACGAGTTCACTTCAAAACGAAACTCCCGCCCCGGCCCATTGCCAAAATAGGGAGACATCCCAAAGGCCGGGATCGTATTGCCCCAGATAACAGATATCTTTTTTTGAAGTGCTGCGGCTATATGCATCATACCGGTGTCATTGCTTAGTACTTTATCCGCATTTTTTAAGAGCCAGGCCGACTGTTCCAGATTGTACTTTCCGCAGGCATTGAAAATTATTCCGGGCCGGGCTTTGAACAAATGTTCTCCCATTTCTCGTTCGGATGGGCCACCGATAAGCACTACTGGGTTATTTATGCGGTCAATGACGGATAACAATTTTTTTTCAGGAAACTGTTTGGTTGGATAGGTAGCTGCAATTACAACGGCTACATAATTCCCTTGGTGACTCACGGGTAGTTCGGTCAGTGAAAACCTATCTTCAGGAGGAATGAAGAAATCAAGACCTTCACCATCATTGCTGACCCCCAGTTTTTGTACGGCTTTAAAATATCGATCAACTACATGTTCTATCTGTAGATGATGCATTCCAAGGTGTATTAACAGAAATTTTCGAAAGTTTCGCTTCGGAAAACTGGCGGATCTTTTGCAGAGTACGCTCTTTATGAGAAAAGTGCGCAAGTTATGATGCAAGTCAACGATGAAATCAAAGTTCTCCTTTCTTAAATCTCCAATCAGTTTGGATAAGGAATCATTCAGAAGATGTACTTTGTCAATATTCGGGTTGTTTTTTGCGAGCGAGGCATAGGAGTGCTTTGTGGCATAATGAAGTTCGGAGTTTGGGAATTTTTTCCTTAGACAACGAACAATGGCACTTGTCAGCACAATATCGCCTATGGAACTGAACCGGAGGATCAGTATCTTTTTTGGGAAATGCATAGGCGACAAAGATAATCAGAAGAAAAACGCCCTTGTCAAATCAAATTCGTGGGATATGTTTGGAAAAGGCAGTAAAAAACTGCTGCCGGAAAACTCTACCAAAACCGACAGCAGCTATTCTTTCACTAACTATAACAAATTTATACGTTGTTCCTGTTTATTGTTTTTCCTTAAGGGACTCTTCCTTTCAGGTGTAATAAATTTGAAAAAAATGAATTGACAAATAGGAAAAAATGCGGAATTCTTATAGCAAAACTTCTCGGGCGAGAGGTTAAGGGTGTAAGCTTTTCGATTTTTTGCATTTTTTCCTATCACAATAGCAATTAGAGTCGAATTACTTCCGTTCATCGGTTAAAAATGATCATTTGCCGAATTAAATAGCAAAATATAAAGTATAGCTATAACATAGCTTCCACAAAAAGCTAAATTGATTTTTCATTACGTGGGGTATTTTGGAAAAGGTTGTCTAATACGGGCGACCTTTTCTATTTTTAGCTTTTCCGTAGAAACTTGAGATTTCTTTTAAGCCCTTTATAACCGGTTCTTTTTAGTGCAGATTTCCGGAAAAGTCCATTAAAAACGTCTTTAGTTATTTCAAACCATTCTTCCGCAGGCATCTCGAGCATACCTTCTGCGGCTTTAAAACGTGCTTCATTGTGGGGAGATGCAAATCGGTTCCACGGGCATACATCCTGGCAGATATCACAGCCGAAAGCCCAATTTTCCATCTGACCTTCAAAACTTTCAGGAATTTCCTTATCCCGCAGTTCGATGGTAAGGTAGGAAATACATCTGCGGGCATCTACTTTGTAGGCTTCATAAATAGCCCCCGTAGGGCAGGCATCCATGCAGCGGGTGCAAGTGCCGCAATAGTCTTTCACCGGTCCGTCAGCCTCGAGCTCCAGATCGATGATCAACTCTGCCAAAAATGAATAGGACCCTTTTCCTTTACGAAGGAGCAGGCTGTTTTTACCTATCCAGCCGGCTCCACTCTTTCGTGCCCAGGCTCTTTCCATCACAGGGGCTGAGTCTACAAAGGCCCTTCCCGATATGCTCCCGATTTTGCGTTCCAGAAAGTCCATGAGCATCCGAAGTTTGTCTTTGATTACGAAGTGATAATCCTCGCCATAGGCGTACTTCGCAATTTTGGGAGCTGCAGGATCATGTTGTTTCTCATCCGGATAATAGTTGTATAGGAGGGTTACTACCGAGCGGGCACCTTCCACCAGTTTGCGTGGATACAGGCGCTTGTCGAAGTGATTTTCCATGTATTTCATCTTTCCATGGCGCCCCTGCTGCAGCCATGTTTCGAGACTGGCGGCTTCTTCTTCAAGAAATTCGGCCTTTGAGATTCCCACATATTCAAACCCAAGGCGATAAGCCTCTTCTTTGAGAATGGCCGCATGGGCCGAGGCCTTTTTCATGACTTATAATTTGAGAAACCGTATTTAACAATGATCAAGCGATATTGTAACGTCCGGATTTTGCTCTTTTTCGTTTTACAAAAAGAGAACGGAGGGCATATCCCGTCCATCCCCAAAGTCCAGCTACCAGTCCTCCGGAAAATGCGGTGAGGAGAATAAGGATTGCAGTAGATCCTACCCCAAGCAATTCGGCAATCTTTATGCTCAAGATCCCGCCTGACTGATAGTAAATCATCAGCGAAAGAGTGCCCCAGAGAAGCGCAATGGCAAGAAATCCGGAGAAAAATGCAGTGCGCGCTTTGCCAGATAAAAATATTCCAACGAGAAATGGCATGATTGCAATGCTGTACCAGGGCAATGCCAATTGAAGAAAATAACTGCCAATACTTATTAAAAATAAACTAATTATAAATTTCATTTCGCTTTGAATTTTATCCTTTTAAAAGAAGATACATTGTTTTTGGGCGCTTCCTGCAAGAATTGTGTTTCGTAATATTGTCCATTGGCCCAGGTCTCTATTTGATCGCTGTAATACGGGCTGCCCGGATTTCCAGACTGGCCGCCCGGTATGACTGTCCAGGCACGGGTGGGGTTTTCCAGTGAAATAATCATGCGCCAACTGGGACCATGATTGTGAGAGCTGGCATTGACAATACCGTAGTTGCCTCCAATATGAATATGTGAAACCGAGAATGCTTCGAGTGCTGAAATCCAGTGTTCAACCGTTGTGTTTTTAAACTCTGCCCATGTGGGCCCTTGGCCATTCTCAGATTCCATTCTTTTTACTTCTTCGATTGTCTTTTCGAATGCCATTACAAAAAGGTCACTTACATTTTCTTTTTTGCTTGTAGAGTCCAGATCAAAGAGCCGATGTCCGGGATTTTTCTCTGCGAGCAAAATGACAACATATTTTTCCGGTTGGGGTAGGCGGACATGATTGCTTCGGCTTTTTTCATTCAGAAGATTTGAGAAATGCTTCCAGAAAATCTCGAAATAAACCGGTTCCCGGTCATCGGGCCCGTAATAATGATCCCAATAGCGAAAAGAGTTCAGAAGATCGTTTCCACGCTCTCCCCAGTTTTCTTTTTCGATTTCAGGAAGAGCCCGTTTGAGTATGGCTTCAGCATAGAGGCTTTTATTATCGTTATGCATACGCTGAAATGTTTCTTTGCTAATGCTATGTGAATCAGCTGCATAGAGCATGTTATTCACTCTTCTGTTTCTGAAGTATTCAAAATATCCATTGTAGTAAAATGGGTATGTGGAGTCTGTTGGGTGCTGATTGGCCGAGCTGACAAATCCGCGTGCGGGATTTACAATGTGTGGGTTGTCTTCCTGTGGAATTGCACCGGCCCATTCGTAGCGTGAGTCCGATCCGTCCATTACGAATTTGCCCTGTTCTTTCCATCGAAGAGGGAATTTGCCCTGCTGCCAAAGGGCGATGGTATCGTCTTGGGAGGCAAAAACAAAATTTTGTGCCGGCACCTCAAAATAGGAGATGGCCTTCTTATAATCGCTGTAACTACCTGCCCGGTTGAGAAGGAGGAAAGTTTTGATCTCATTACCCGACTCAAGGGCTTTCCATTTCATTGCCAGGCCTGTCCGCAGACTGTCACCGGAGTAGCCGTAATTCCGGTCATAAACTACCGGTCCGTAATGGCTGTATAGAATGGTATCATAAAAAGATGGCGCTCCTTTGATCTTTATTTCTTCGACTTCGAGATGAGTGGGCCGGGCTGCCCCGTCATACATATACGCTTTGCGGCTTTTATCCGTAAATTTTAATTTATACCAATCCTTTACATCCCGTCCGGCATTGGTGACTCCCCATGCAATCTTATCGTTGAACCCGATTACCACACCGGGTGTGCCGGGCAAACTGGCTCCGTACGCATTTTGATCAGGAGTATGCAGTTGGATTTCAAACCAAAACGAAGGCAGATGGAGTCCTAAGTGTGGGTCGTTGGCCAGCATGGCCACCCCATCTTTGCTTTTCCAGGGGGCAACCGCCCAGTTGTTTGAGCCATTATTACGGTTGGGCTGCATGCTCCGGTTCAGGGCTATCAGCTTCGTTGGGATGTAGTCGGAAGGGGCAGCGAGATGAAAGGTATTCTCAGGAAATGGGGTACCAACAGGTATGATTGGATCCAAAGAATCGGGAAAATCAGGATAGATTTCTTTAAATATTTTGCGACCGTAAAATTTCAACGCATTGGTCATTTCAAGATCTTCGTCCTTCCCGGTTAGATTATAGGACATCAGACGAAGCATGTAAATTATTTTTTCCGCAGTCCATGGCTCGGGTTTTACTCCAAGCAATTTGTATTCTACGGGATAGTCTTTGTATTGGAGTGCGCTGATATAAGCATTCACACCCTCCGTATAGGCAGCTAAGATATCCTTGGTCATGCGATCCTCCGGCAATTTCTTCATGGTTTCTTTTACCGATGGTCCAAAACCGATTCTACGGAAATAGCGGTCGATTCGCAACGCATCCGGCCCGAGTATCTCACTGAGCCTTCCACTTGCCACACGCACCATAAAATCCATTTGAAAGAGCCGCATACGAGCATGAAGGTATCCTTCGGCAAAATAAAGGTCATGATCATTCGAAGCGAAAATATGAGGAACTTTGCGCTCATCCATATAAATATTCACGTCCTCATTCACAGGAAAATCCAATGTCTGGATGTCCGGTGTTCGTCCTTCCCATTCGGCATTCTGCCAAAAACCCGAAAATGGATCCATAAATTTTCCCAGTGCAGGCATTTTGCCCATCGAATGATTTAAAAAATATGTGAGTGCCAAGGTGATGAGGAGTAGCAATAGAACACCTGCTTTCTTCATGTCTTAATTTTTGTATACAATATATTATGAATTCAGTAAAAAACGCTTTTTCTCCTGAGATCAAGGGAAGTGATATACATTAAACTTAAAAATAAGTAACTTTCTTTGCGTTACTTGGAGTAAATTGTATGTAGATTGTTGTATTTAGAATTTAGTCCACAAATATGGGGGTATTTGTGTGCAAGCGCTTGACTTAATATTAAATAAATTTATCTTTAGGCATTAAGCTGTGTTACATGGGGGAAGAAACAAAAAAACACAATCTGGTGATCGTGGTAGATGATGACGATATCAATAATTTTCTCTGCGAGAAGGTTATTATGTCGTCCAATGTCAGTGAAAAGATGCGCTCCTATCTGAATGGGCGCGTGGCAATGGACGATATCGAAAAGGCAATAAATGAAAAGCGTACGGAGGACATTCCGTCTGTTATCTTTTTAGATATCAATATGCCCGTTATGAATGGCTGGGAATTTCTGGATGAGCTTGAACCCCTCGTGGAAAAGCATCAAATTCCAACAAAGGTGGCGATTTTATCTTCATCGGTATTTCAAAAAGACAAAGAAAGAGCCGATAAATACAAGGTAGTAGTTGATTACATATCGAAACCACTATCCATAGCATCTGTAAAAGGCTTTTTTGAAAAACATTGTCAATAATTTCACCTCAGGTTTTACCATGGCCATTTAATTATTTAATAGTTTTATGACTGAATGAATGGCGAAGTAAAGAATGAGAAGGTAGTCCTTTTTGTGGATGATGATGAGATTAGCAATTTTGTCAGTGTGAAAACCTTGGAGGATGCGCGTATTGCAAATCGCATACTTTCAGTAACAGGGGCACGCGAAGCTTTGGATCTCATCAAAGTGGGAATTGATGGCAAGGGTCCCGTTCCCGATCTTATTTTTTTGGATATCAACATGCCGATCATGTCGGGATGGGATTTTCTAGAAGAATACAAGGAAATCAAAGACCAAGTAGGTAAAAAGATTTATATCATCATTCTCACATCATCTGTTTATAAGCATGATAAAGCTAAGGCTGCCACCTATGAGGATGTAGATGACTATACCTTAAAACCCCTGGATATATCCGATTTGATTGTTTTTAAAAGGAAGTATTTAAGCTGATTCATGCAGCATGACCAGAAAGTGTCCGTCATTATCTTCAAATACAATCTGCATTTCCCAACCCGTTTTTTTGCAAATCATACGCAATGGAGGAGCTGCTACGTATAGCCATTTGAAGGGGGGACCCTCTATGTTTCGCCACTGCATACGATATTTCACTGTACCGAAATATTCTTCCTCTTTATTCTTGTTTGCTGCATTCGGAATCTCCACACTCATATCTGTAGAGTCAAAGATCAAGCGTCCTCCGGGACGAATTAGGGTATGTGCATGCCTCAGAAAGCGCTCCAGTCCGTTTAAATCTTCCGTAAGTCCAATGCCGTTCATCAGCATCAGCAAGGTATCAAAACGTTGCTGTGTATAGTGAAAAATATTGGCCCGGATAACTTTTTTCAAGCCCTGTTGTTTCATCACCTCAATATTCAAAAGAGAAATATCCATGCTCGTCACATCAGCTCCTTCTTCCTGGAGAATTAACGAGTGACATCCGCTACCTGCCCCGATGTCAAGAATACTGCCTTGACACAAACTAAGTGCAAAGTTTTCAGCCTCGGGAAGCGCATCCCTGTCGCGAAAATAAATTGAAACCGGCACCTCAAAAGATCCGAAAATTGATTTATTGATGATTACTTCATCCTTGTTTCCATCCAGATAGGAAAGTAGGGCGAGGCCCATTGGTTCCCATGATTTTACCGTTCTTTCGATGGATAATGATTTCTTATTCACTTTGGCTTTTGATGCTAATTATTTCTCCACACGCAGCTCTTTAAAAATTTCATCATTATCAATCACTTCTACTGCTTTCTGAAAATCATGGCGAAAATTATTGAATACCTGGTAGTAAGCATTGACATCCCAGAGATCGCGGGCAATTAATGCTTTTAATTGTGTGTTAAGCAGTGTGTTTGATTTTTTAATTTGATCATCGTTTCGGTCGATGCCTTCTTTTTGGGCGAACTCAATAAATTTATTCAAAACACCATCAATCGGGAACTCACTCTTGAACTGATTTACGTCCGGAAATTGACTCAATAATTCTTCCCGATTTTTATTGACGTAGGTGAGTGCAAACTTATTTAACACGCCTTTGCGGGTGACATCGCGGAGGTAGTTCGAATTTTGGTTGGTATCCAGTGGTACAAAAATATCGGGCATGATGCCGCCTCCACCGTAAACCACCCTTTTGTTGGGCGTGTAATATCTCAGCGAATCCGGTAAGTGAAGACTGTCGGCATGGGTAAGTTCACCGTGTTCAAAACGTTTGTAGGTTTCTTTATAGTAATCCGACTTTTTCCCTTTTTTATAGGGTTTTTGTATGCAGCGTCCGGTAGGGGTAAAATATTTGGCAATGGTGAGGCGGATTTCGCTACCATCAGGAAGGCTATAAGGCTTCTGTACCAAGCCCTTTCCGAAGCTTCTGCGTCCGATTATCAGGCCACGGTCCCAGTCTTGAATGGCTCCCGAAACAATCTCACTGGCCGATGCCGAACCTTCATCAATCAGAACAATAAGTTTTCCGTTTTCAAATTCACCACGTGAAGAAGCACGAAGTGGACGCTTGGGTGAGTGCTCGCCCTCTGTATAAACAATCATTTTTCCCCAATCCAAAAATTCATCGGCCAGTTCAAAAGCCGTATAGAGATAACCACCTCCGTTGCCTGTAAGATCAAGGATGAGGTTTTCCATGCCCTGATCTTTCAGTTCCTGAAGCTTTTGCCTGAATTCCTTTGATGTGGAAGCTGCAAATCGATTTACTTTTATATAGCCCGTTTTTGGTGTAGCCATATAGCTGGCATCAATGCTGTATAGTGGTATTTTATCGCGTACAATGTCAAAGTAGAGCAAATCACTCACTCCGTTTCTTTTGATACCCACATTGACCACACTACCCGATTTGCCCAGAAGCCGTTTCCTTACTCCGTCATTAGATATATTCACTCCGGCCACATTCTCTTGGTCGATCTCTATTATTTGATCACCTGCCATGATGCCCAGTTTTTCGGAGGGCCCCCCCGAGATAGGACTAACCACGATAATTGTATCGTTGAGAATGTTGAAGTAAATTCCTATGCCTTCAAATTCGCTGGCAAGTTTTTGCTCTTCGGATTTCACCTTCTTTGCTGGGATATACACCGAGTGTGGATCCAGTTCTTTCATGATGCCGCTTATTGCATGCTCAACTACTTTATTCGCATCCAGGTTTTCCACATATTGTTGAGTAATAATGGCAATGGCCGCATCCATCTTTTTCTGTGCCCTTACCAGCCCTGTATCAATCTGTGCCGATAGGTTTACCGATAAAAATATTGCCAATATTCCGCTGATAATGATTCTTCGCATATTTGATTTTAATTATTACAATTGCTGTTGATTCTTATAAATGTTAAAATACAAAGTAAATTGTTTTGAATAGGTTCATGCATAACCCGGCTTTCAAATTTTTAACTTTCAGGCTGGTCTCTTTGGTGAAAATTTGCATTATTCCCCTTTTTATGAAGTGACTACCTTTGGCCTAAAATACAAAGCCATGATTCCTGAAAGAATACGATTTATCCTCTTCTTTCTTCTTACTGTCCTCATTGCATCATGTTCGGGACCGAGAAGCTCAATAGGAAAATCAGTAGAGATCACGATAATCCAGTTGAACGATGTATATGAGATAGCTCCAATCGATGGCGGGCGATATGGGGGGATGGCGCGGGTGGCTCATGTAATCAGGGAGGAAAAAGAAAAAAACCCCAATACCCTGGCAATCGTAGCCGGTGATTTTCTGAGCCCGTCTCTTCTCGGTACTCTTAAAATGAACGGCAAACGCATCAGTGGCATGCAGATGGTTGAAGTTTTCAATGCTGCGGGTATTGATCTCGTCACTTTCGGGAATCATGAGTTTGACCTCAAACGCGATGCTTTGCAGGAAAGGATTTATGATTCTAAGTTTGATTATACCTCCGCCAATGTTTTTCAAAAAGTGGGGAATGATACCTTGCCTCTTCAGGAAATGAAGAACGGGCGCATTGTTGATATCCCTCCGTTTATCAGGCGAAAGTTCAAAAATGACAACGGTAAGACAGTCGAGCTGGGTTTCTTCGGTGTTACAATCCCCTTTACACGAAAAGATTGGATCGTATATGCCCCGGTGGAAGAGAAAATCAGAGAAATGGTCGATTCGCTAAGGTCTTCGGATGCAGTCATTGCCATCACGCACCTTGACTTTCATGATGACACGATGTATGCCCGGAAATACCCCCGCATCAACTTACTCCTTGGAGGGCATGATCACGAGCATATGTATTTTAATATCGCTTCCGTGGCAGTAGCCAAAGCCGATGCCAATGCGCGCAGTATTTATATTCACCATCTGCGCGTAGGCCCGGGAGTGAAGGTGCAGATTCGTTCCGATTTGAAGATTATTGATAATCAGGTGCCTGAAGATTCGACCACACTCAAGGTGGTAAACAAGTGGTTGAAGGTGCAGGAAGGAATATTCCGGAAAATGAATGTGGATCCCAATGAAGTGCTTATGATCGCTCCGCCAGAAGGACTGGACGGTCTTGAGGCCACTGTTCGGAACCGACCCAGTAATTTGGCGCAATTGATAGCAAAAGCCATGCTTAAGGCGGTTCCAGATGCAGAGGCGGCTATCCTCAATTCCGGCTCTATACGGGTAGATGATGTACTAAGAGGTGAAATAACCCAATATGATGTGCTGCGAACACTACCCTACGGAGGGGCTATTTTGAAAGTAAAAATTAAAGGCGAATTACTTGAAAAAGTACTCAATGTCGGAAGAAGGAACCGGGGAAATGGGGGGTATCTTCAATGGGCCAATATCAGTAGTGACAGCAGGAGAAATATTTGGATGGTTAAGGGAAAGCCTATAGAAAAAAACCGCATATATACGATCGCCATGCCGGCATTTCTCTTATCAGGCATGGAGAGCAACCTGGGTTTTTTGAACCCTCAAAATAAAGATATAATTGGGGTAGAAGAACCGGGAGAAGATGAAATGCTCAGAAAGGATATTCGCTATGCCGTGATTGCTTATATGAAAAAGTTGGCCGCTTCGCAAAAGTAGGGAAGTTGCCTATCTATGGATTGTTTGGATCTGCTTTGAAATTTTGCTATGATTTATCTATTTAAGTGCATTTTTTAGAAGGCCACTGTGTTCCTCAGGTATTCCCGAGGTTTTTGATAAATAGAAAAGAGCAAAGAAATGCCCGAACTGTATAAGTTGATACCGGTCTTGTTAATGGCTGGATTTAAATATCTGGTTGCGGTGATGATGGCGCTTGGAATGGGTCTTAACTTTTTCTGGTCTGTAATTACATGCACCTTTGGAGGTATGCTGGGAGTAGTAACATATACCCTTGCCGAAGAAATTTTGCGCAAACGCATCATGGCATTTCGCAGAAGAAAGGGGAAAAAAATGTTTCGTGTCAACCGTACTTCACGCCTAATTATTAAGATCAAACATCACCATGGCCTACTTGGAATCGCTTTCTTGACTCCTGTTCTGTTGACGGTTCCCATTGGAACCATTGCCGCCTTGGCATTGGGATATCACTGGCGTGAATTATTTATATATATGTTCTTCTCCTTTCTCGGTTGGTCTTTTTTCTTTTTCGGTATTTATGTGCTCACCGGTTGGAATTTTAACGAGTGGTTGATAACCATTTTTTGATACTCAGGAGTAGTGTTCCCAGAGCTTCCCGAAAATAAGAGCTACAGCCGGACATATAAGGCTGTTGCGTTGCATGAGCGACAAATGTTTGTGCATTTTTCGATGCTGGGTATGTGGATAGTCGGCACATGCTTTCGGTCTTACTTCATAAATAGAGCAATAATTGTCATCGCCAAGAAAGGGGCAGGGCAGTGCTTGTAAAACAAGGTCTCCGTCTTCATCTTTTCGCAAATAGCGCTGCATAAATAGCGAAGCTTTCAAACCAAGGTACCGGGCTATACGGTCAATATCTCGGTCGGTGAATTTCGGGCCGGTTGTCTTGCAACAGTTGGCACATTGTAAGCAGTCGGTACATTCGAAGGCGGCCACATGCCATTCGTTGATAAAGCGATCCAGATCCTTGGGCCTTTCCCGCCTCAGGCGGCTTACAAGTTTCTTGTTTTCCGTTTCGTTTTGGCGGGCCCTTTCCAGGCGTTTTTGATATTCTGCAGTCATTTCTGTACCATTGCTTTAAAGCCCAAGAGCCTTAGCTCGAACTTTTAGAGGGCTCCCAATCCAGGATTTCGTCAATGGTTTCATAGCTTACCGAGTGGTAGTTTGGCCGGGCTTCCCTGTAAATCTCGCGGGCCATTTTTAGTCCTTCGGGTGTTTTTGCCAGTTCTTCATAGAGTGGCTTAAGGAATTTTCTGCGGCCCACGTGTATCAGAAAGCTCTTCAGGCGGGGATAGGCGCTTTCATAGTGATGCCGGATCGCCAGTTGCAACCATTCAGCCAGTATTTCCGAATTGCCACTATCGGTAAAGTGAAAGGCCTGATCCAGTTCACTCATCTGTTCTTTGCTCAGGTTTTCGGGCATTTTGCGCAGAAAGTGAAGCCACTCATGGGTGGTCCATTTCGATGTTGGCAAATCCCGAGCCGCAGTACCCCCGAGCCAGGTCTGAATGCTTTCCTCTACTTTCTTAAAGCGATCGGTTTTTACTACCGGATGGTCTTTTGGCAGGCCGGGTTCATAAATCCATTCCTCGGCATTGATCCGCTTGGCCATCATGGAATCTTCTTTAATGAGATGCTCATTGAGATATTCCAGAAATGCTTCCGTGGTCATTGATTTGAAAGCATTGTCGTTGAAGTAGTTCTTAAGAAAATTGTCGAATCTTTCACGACCCGTAATCCGTTCGATGTGCAGCAAAAAGAGCGACCCTTTGTCGTAGGCTATATTGGTCATTCCATCATCAGGATTCCTTCCTTCCAGGTCCAGCTTCAGTTTAGTGTCATTCCACCGCCCCTCTGCTTTCAGGTCTTTCAGGTCACTTTGCAGGTCCTGATAACTGAGCGCCCACAGCATCTTTGCATAATCCGCTCCGTACACTTTTTCCATAATTCTTTTTTCAAAGTAGGTAGTGAAGCCTTCATTTAGCCAGAAATCGTTCCAGGTAGCATTGGTTACCAGGTTACCGCTCCACGAGTGAGCCATTTCATGGGCTATGAGTGAAGTGAGAGAACGGTCACCGGCCAGGATGGTAGGGGTGGCAAAGGTGAGCCGGGGATTTTCCATTCCACCAAAAGGAAAACTGGGCGGAAGTACAATCACATCGTAGCGATCCCATCGATAAGGTCCGTATAGTTCTTCAGCTGCATTCAGCATATCATCCATGTCTTCAAATTCCCAGTGGGCCGCATCAATTACGGATCGCTCGGCATATACTCCGGTTCGTTCGTCAATGGGTTTAAATATGATATCTCCCACAACCAGTGCCATGAGATAGGCCGGTATGGGTTGTTTCATTTCATAGTAATAGTCTCCCGATTCATTCTCTTCCTGAGGATTGGAAGCACTCATGAGGCTAAGTAGACCGGCTGGTACTTTGACATGGGCATCATAAGTAAAGCGTATACCGGGACTGTCTTGTATGGGTATCCATGTACGGGCCAGAATGGCCTGTGATTGCGTGAAAAGATAGGGATAACTCTTATCGGCTGTTTGCTGTGGGGAAAGCCACTGCAAAGCCGCTGCCTCGGGTTTGCTCTTGTAATAAATGTTTACATACTTCGTCTCCGGAGTAATAGATACCGTCAGGGCCTGCCCAAGAAATTCTTTTTCTTCTCCAAGTTTGAAGTTTGTCTCTTTTTCATCTTTTCCTCTTGTTACTTTCTGAATGATTAAGTCGCGAGTATCAAATAGGATTCGGTCCGTACCACTTTTATTATCTATGGTGTACCGGGCCACTCCCTCTATACTTTTTTTCTCAAAATCAACATGGGCATCCCAACTGAGGTGGGTAATGACTGCTTCGGAAGGAATAGCAAAAGAGTGGGGATCATGAAAGAAATTTTTCATTGGACTGTTTTTTTGCGGTGATTGCTTCTCGGAATTATTGCAGGAGGCAAGAAAGAGGATAATTGTGGCAAAAAGGAAGGCAGATTTTCTAAACATTTAACAGCGGATTATTATTTGCCACAAATATAAAGGAAGCCCTTCTTATATAAAGGAAGCCCTTCTTACTTTGACTTCTTTGTATTTTGTCTTCGTGAAATCTTGATCTGATTAAAGATGAAAATGCCGATCGATCCGGATACCAGCAACCAAAGAACCGTCTGACGTGGAATGCCTGAAATGAGCAGGGCAATTACGAAGTTTATGAAAACAAGTCCTACCATCCAGTAGCGAGGGTTGCGATAGAGTATGGTAAAGATGGAAAGTAGCAGCAATTTGGGGAAAAGTCCGTTGAAATTGTACAACCCCTGCGCTTTCATGAAATAGCGCAAATGAGAAGCGTCATAAAACTCATAGGAGCGGGGGATTCTGAAAAAACGGCTTTTTTTCAATATTAGTATCATCCCAGGCTGCAATTGAGGATATAGGTCCATGGGGAAATGAAAAGTTTTAGATTGTGTGTGCACAAGCAAACCCAAATCGCTGTCAAAGCTCTTTGAAGTATTGAATTCTAAGGCTGTGATTTTATAGCGTTCTGTATTTGCCGGCATGTAAAAATCAATAGTAGCTATTAAACCGGTAAGAAAAGTAATCCACGCCATGCCTTTGATGAGCAAATAGGCACTTCGGTAGTCTTGCAGCCGAAAAGATTTATTCATCGTTTTCGTTGGCTCCTTCATGCTTTACCCGCATTATTTTCAATATATTCCATAATCTCTGCCTTTCCTATCTCCCATAGTGTCAATATTTTCCGCACATTATCGATAAAAATAGAAAGGTCTTTTCCCAATTTGGCACCTTTATCAATCTCCTTGAGGTGATTAACAAGCGTATTCAAGTCAATCATCTCCATAGAGGTCTTCAGGTTGTGAATTAGATGGTGACACCGATCGGGGTTGTTCTGTAGAACGGATTTCTCCAGTTCTTTTATTTTTAAATCTATGTCGGGCATCAAATTGCGCAGCAATTCTACAATGAAGTCTTCATCTTCGCCAAAGTTGCTTCTCAAGTAGCTGAGATTCATGTCCCCTAATTATTGTTGATCTTACGGTCAAAATTAGACAATGCCCTTGAATGAACTTTGATCAGATGCGTATCGTTAAATTGCCGATTTTTACACCGAGACAAGAAGATTTTGCGATGCAGAAAATTACAGACGAGGAACACGGGTTTGAACTCAGGCTTGCAGAGGATGTGAAGTACAGGCATTTGCAGATAGGATATGTCTTTGGTCATCCGGAGCTGAAAGGATTGATGATGATGCTCTTTCATCACAATGATTCTTTGGAAGAGATGAAGACGGAAATGTATGCCGGATTTTTTGATGAATCGGGATACAACATTCAGGTGGAAGGGAAATTAAAAAAACTGAGTGATGACAAGGTGATGGCCTATTACAAGGGCAAAGCCGAAGGGAAGCCCGCCAGGGGATTTGGTATCGGGGTTTTGTCGCCTTTCGGAGGTGGAGTGCTGCTTGCTGCTATTTCAACCCCGGAAAATTTCTCGGAAGAACATATGGACTTTGTGGAAGATCTGGTGCAAAGTCTTGATTTTTTTGAGCCGCTTAAAGAAGATGGCATAGGAGAGTGGACAGATTATCTGCAGGGTAAAACGCTCTCCCGTCAAAATATCTCCGGTAGAGACAAACCGATTGCTTTTCACTTTTCCGAGCTTGACAGCTTTCAGGCAGAGTTTGGCGAAGTCAGTGAAAAGCACAAGCTACATACCTTTGAGTCAGGAGGGCCAACCTAAAGGGACAGTGGGAAGTAAACGAAGTGATGGGGCAATTTCTGCTGCGCCTAATTTTCTTTGATGGCAGTGAAACTCAATTTACCCTGCGCATGCAGGATATGAATACCGTTTTATTGAATGATGAACCTTGGAACGTGCTGGAATCAGCGAAAAAAGAATCCTGAATCATACAGCCACTCTTCT